>JAERMT010000003.1_pt1 | contig 173271 bp, 154 predicted proteins | sample 9267081 | NCBI WGS metagenome assembly JAERMT01 (sample SAMN17071939, study PRJNA684904) | human gut metagenome | isolation source: diarrhea sample from child under the age of five | host: Homo sapiens | place: South Africa: Mafikeng, Mafikeng Provincial Hospital | collected 2019-09
GGAGTTTCACAGGGCATACAGGCTCTGTTAATACAGTAGCAGTAGATTCAGAAGGTAATATCTATAGCGGCAGTATCGACTGTTCAGTAAAAAAGACAAATAAAGGATTTAAAAAGTTTTTAGGATATAAAATACTTAAAAATAAAGGAGATGAATAAAAAATGAAATTTGAAAACACAGGAGAATTAATAAAAATTATAGGAGCTTGTTCTGGAGGGATATGTGGATACCTTTTTGGAGGCTGGGATAAGACTTTTCAGGTGTTACTTGTTTTTGTGATTGTTGACTATGCAAGCGGTCTTTTGGCCGCAGGGTATAATAAAAAGCTAAATTCCAAAGTGGGATTTAAGGGCATAGCTAAGAAAGTGGTAATTTTCTTTATGGTGGCCTTGGCAGTGCAACTTGATAGGCTGATGGGGATAGATAACCAGGTTATACGTATGGCTACATGCTTCTTCTACATAGCCAATGAAGGCCTTTCAATATTAGAAAATGGTGGAAAGTTAGGAGTCAGATATCCTAGTGCCTTGAAAAAGACCTTGGAACAATTGAAAGAAAAAAGCGAATAAATTTTAATTTAATAAACTTTACCTGGTAATTTTACCAGGCAGAAAACTTAGTAAATAAGGTGGTCAATATGGCCACCTTTTAATTTGAAAGGAGTAACTTATGACAACTAGAGGAGTAGATATCAGCAAATATAATGGCTCTTGTGATTTTAATAGGGCAAAAAAAGCAGGATTAGACTTTGTTATCATAAAAGCTGGCTCAGGAGCAAGCGGTGAAGACCCTTATTGGGTAAAGCATTATAATGGTGCCAAGAGTGCAGGTATGGGAGTAGGGGCTTATTGGTACTGCTATGCTACAAATGTAGAGCAGGCAAGAAAAGAAGCACAGATGTTTTTAAAGTGCCTTGAAGGCATGCAATTTGACTATCCAGTATATCTAGATCTAGAAGACAAGTGTCAAGCAAGTTTAGGCAACAAGCTTAGGACAGACATTGCAGTAGCTTTCATGGAAGTCTTAGAGAGGGCAGGATATCACACTGGAATATATTCCATGAAAGCTTGGTTTGACAAGTCTTTTGATATGGAAAGATTGAAAGGATATGATCTATGGATAGCTAGATGGGGAAGCAGTGAACATGGATATACAGGCAAAGGAAGTGTAGGTATGTGGCAATATACAAATGCTGGTAGATATGATGGCATAGGAAATACCAGCGAAGGTGGGGTTGATACCAATATTGCATATCATGACTATCCGAAAATTATCAAGTCACATGGATTGAATAATTTTAAAAAGCAAGATAATAACAGCCAATCTGCATCTAACACTCCTTCAAGTGAAGTAGATAAAATACTTGGATATATGAGGGCATGGATAGGCAAGTCAGAAGCGAATGGGCAACACAAAGATATAATAGACATCTATAATAATCATAAGCCACTACCTCAAAATTACAAAGTAAAATATACTGATGAGTGGTGTGCAACCACAGTATCAGCTGCAGTAATATCTGCAGGTTTGCTTGATAAGATTGGCAAAGAGTGTAGCGTCCAAAGATATATAGATATATTTAAATCAAAAGGCATATGGATTGAAGATGGCAGCATAAAGCCAGAGCCTGGAGATATTATTTGCTTTGCATGGTCAAAATCAACTCAACCAAATGATAATTGGGCCAATCATATAGGTTTTGTAGAAACTGTAAGCGGTAATACAATAACAACTATAGAGGGCAATAATGATGAGGCCGTAAAGAGAAGGAATATACAGGTCGGTAGTGGCTATATAAGGGGTTATGCCAGACCTAAATACGCAGGGCAAGATTCCTCTAAAAAGACTGGATGGGCAAAGGAAAATAATCACTGGTATTTTTATGAAAATGGCAAAAAGAAAACTGGATGGCTAGAAGATAAAAATGGCAAATGGTTTTATCTGCAGCCAGACAAGGATGGCATGATGTTAGAGGGCTGGCTAGAATATAATAAAGCCTGGTATTTCTTTGGTGAAGGTGGATATGAAGCTTTTGGATGGGTTAAGTATAACAATAAATGGTTCTACTTCAACCCTGATGATGGAAAGATGGTAACAGGTAAGAAGACCATAGATGGTAAGACATATGAATTTGATAGTAAGGGTTACTGGCTAAAGTAGGTATTAAAATAGGGGGCTTATTCGCCCCCTTTGTTTTTACTTTTCAGCTATTCTCATGATTATTTCATCCATAGCCGAGTTAAAATATAGAGTATTTTCAATCAAGTCTTCTAAAGTGTCATCTTCTGAAAGCTCTTTAGAAGCTTCTTCAATTTCTGATACTAGCTTATCTTCTAGTACTTCCCACTTTCTTTCGTTCATATTGTCATAGTTTGATTTTTTACTTTCGATAAATTTTCTTACTTCCTTTGTGATTAAAGTTGTCATTTTCTTTTCTCCTTCTTAACTTATATTTTTGAGGCTTCCCTTTACCTCTTTCTTTAATTATATTATACTATCGATAGTATAATTTGTCAATACTTTTTACGAATTTTTTAATTCTTTTTTTCTGATTTCTATTAGAGTTTCTAGCTCTTGAATATCTTCTACAGTAGCTTGCTTTTTAATAAAATTTCTTGCAGTAGATCTATTTCTCAAATATCTAGCATGCTCTCTATTTTTCTCTTGCCATTTTTTATTTGCTATAGTTTGGTTATTTTTATCTTCCATCACCTTGCGTCCTTTCTCTTGCTCTGATATAATTAAATTATCAGAAGGGTGAGCAAGCACCCTCTTGATAACTTTTTTAGTTGCCCTGCTATTAATTTAGTAGGGCTTTGATTTTTGCTTTAGCTTCTTCTAAATCCTTGCATTCATTTAAAATTTCAAGGATTTTTCTAGTTTGATTTTCTTCCGCTACTTGTTTTAACAATTCACTTACATTCATTTCTTCGTTCATTTTGTTCTCCTTTCTGCTCTTGCTAGCCTACTTGTAAGTTATCTCTTACTGTACTTATATTATACTATCGATAGTATGATTTGTCAATACTTTTTATAAACTTTTTTTAAAAAAATATACTTTTTCTAGAGATGTACTCATCTAAATTCATGTGGTATAATGGAATAAAGAACATATGTTCTTTGTGTGATGAAAGGAGATTAATGTGGAAAGTATTTTAAATTATAAATTGAAAAAGGGTGACTGCCTGGAGTTGATGAAAGAAATAGAAAGTGATACTATAGATATGATACTGGCCGACTTGCCTTACGGTACCACAGCATGTAAGTGGGATAGCATCATAAATTTAGATGTCTTATGGAAAGAGTACAATCGAATTTTAAAGCCTGGTGGGGTGGTTGTATTATTTTCAGCACAGCCATTTACTACAAAGCTTATAAACTCTAATATCAAGGACTATAAATATTCTTGGTATTGGGTGAAAAACAATGTGACTGGATTTAGCTTTGCTAAATATCAGCCTATGAGAAAAGTGGAGGATATTAATGTCTTTTATAAAAAGCACCCGCCATATAATCCTCAAGGATTAGTAAAATTAGATAATCCTAAAAAGATTACACGAAAGAAGCCAACTAGAGAGACGATATATGACGGCAGGGATGTGTTATGTAAGGAGTATTTGCAAAAATACACTAATTATCCTAATAACATATTAAATTTCAGTAAGGAAGTCAGGTGCGTACACCCGACACAAAAGCCAGTGCAGCTACTTGAATATTTAATTAAAACTTATACAGATGAAGGAATGCTTGTATTAGACAATTGCATGGGAAGTGGGTCCACTGGTGTTGCATGTGGCAATTTAGGCAGAAGATTTATAGGGATTGAATTAGACGAGAAATATTTTAAAATATCATCTGATCGGATAAAAGAAGCTTACTTAAAAAATAAATCATTATAAAATAAAGAGTAGCAAGGCAGCTACTCTTTATTCTATTTTATGATACTATAACACATCAATTTTTTGTAAAAACAACTTTGTGATACTATATGAAATTCATATTGATACTGTTTTGATTCTATGGCATTTGGAAATGCCTAACTTTAAATGTTTTTAGTGGTTTGTTTAACACTATTTAACACCTATTAATAATCATTGATTTAAAAACCTTAATGGAATTAGTGATTGTGGTAGCGATAATTGGCATACTTGCCGGTGTTGTAGCTATCAAATTCTCAGGTGCCCAGAAGAAGGCCAGGGAAAATGCAGACTATGCTAATGCTTCTAATATTGCAACAGCAGTATATATGGCAGAGAGTGAAGGTAAGGAAGGCGATGACATAAAGAATATTGACAAGCTGGTAGAGGCCAAATACCTATCTAGCAAGCCAAAGCCACAGAGTGTGACAGGTGACTTTGCTGTAGAAGAGGATGCCGTTAGCAAGGAGTTAAAGGTAACTGCCGGTGGCAAGACCTTCTATCCAAAGCCAGACTAAGCCTGATGGCAAGATGATGAGTTAGGGACTTTAACCTAATTTGGATATTTTAACTATATTTTATATTATAGGGGGTAGAAGATGGTTTTATTTATAGGATTTGAGACAAGGGGATATAGGCTGACAGTCTACTCTAGGTCTGGAGAACCAAGTCTCCTGTTTGACCAGTACTACCCCCTGGATATAGATATGGACTCTATCTTTGACAAACAAAATGAAATTGCCTACAAGATTTGTGAGAATATTGCTTTCTTGGAGAAGAAGCTAGGCTCTAAAATTAAGAAGTTTTATATGGTGTGTCAGAATAACCATGTAGTCGTTAGAAATATAGAGGTCTTGAAGGATTCCAAGAGGAAGGATATAGACCTGGTCGTAGATATAGAGATAATGGAATTATTAAATTTAGATAAGGACAACTACAGTTTGGTATATAAGAGGGGGCAGGTGGATGAAAATGATATGGTTTCTCTGGATATCTGCCTATTTCCAAATTATTTTTTCCAGCTAGCTAAATACATAGAAAAAAATGTCAAGATAAGGTGCATGGCCATATATACCAACTACCAGTTGGCAGGTCATTTTATAGAAAATATGGTTGAATACTTTGCCCTAATGGAGGTTAGGGATACCGACCTGGTTTTAACCATACTTGATGGGACAAGGATAAAGAGTTCAATCGTTGTAGACCAGTCATACAGGGACGAAAACTTTATATCTTACCTCAATAGCCAGGGCAAGGTCCTGGTCTTTGGTGATTACGGGAGTCATAGGTTCAAAGACCTTGTAGGTTCTCTTACTAATATGGAAACCCTAGATGACTATAGGCCAAATACTTTTGGTAAAATCTTGGAAGGCAAGGACCAGTCCCTAATAGGTGGAAAGAAGTCTAAGAAAGATAGGCTAGTAGACTACTACATGGAAAATGTGAGGAAGTCAAAATTAAATACCTATCTTATGAGATTTATGGTCCTTATATCTGTCCTATTTATACTTATGGGCAGTCGGGTATTTATGAACAACCGCAGTCTCAACAGGGACTTGCAGGAGGCCAGGGTCCAATCCCTATCTAGGGACACTCGTCAAGTTGACAGACCCAAGAAAATTGACAAAAACATATATGGCCTTGATATTGTCAAGGTATATGAAATTCACAAAAAGTTGGGAAATATGGTAAAGAAAATAGACTATGATAGGGACAGGTTACTTGTAGAGTTTGAACTTGATGACCAGGCTAAGATAAGGGCTATAAGTTCTGACAAGTTATTTGACAAGGCAAGCATACAATCAATTAGCAAGGTGGAGTACTATGTAGAAAAAGAAGTTGAGCGTAAGGTAGAGAAAAAGCCTGACCCAAGTCAGGATGACCAGGACCAGGCTGGTCAGGAAACTAGCCCCAAGCCAGATGAAAAATTTGAGCTTGTCAAGGAGAAGGTCAAGACGAAGGCCTACAAGTACCTGGTAAAATTGGAAATAAAGAATTGACCATATAGGGCATGAAAGCCTATAGGAGGGAAGGATGAGGATTGATAAAAACATACTGTACATACTGGCATTTTTTGGCCTTATGGTCTTGATTAACACTACTTTAGTGGACCCAATGAAGGAAAAAAACAGGGACTTGGCCCTCCAGATTGAAAGTATAAAGAGAAGTGACAGTTCGGATAATCAGGATATGGGAGGCCAATTTAGGAGGTCTGGTAAGGGACCTGATATGGCTAGGGACCTTGGTCTTTATGAAATATCCAAAAAGGGACTTTCTATTGAGTCTATGGAAGCTATAGAAGGTAATGGATACAGGCAGTATGAAATAAGCATATCAGGGAAGGGGGACTCCCTTTTAAAGTTTGTCCAGGGATTAAAGTCTATGGACAATAAGTTAGTTGTAGAAAGTCTTAACTATGATGGCCAGGGCCAGTCAAAATATGTAATAAAACTACATTTTTTTGATTAGAGGACATCTCATAATTAATATAATTAACACCATATTGTCAGATTAAATTGACTGTGATATAATTTAAAGTATTGTTTATTATTTTGTATAGGACTAGCCTTTGTACATATTTTAATAAAGCAATATTTATGTGTGAAATGTCTTTTAGATAGAAAATAGTAGGGAGCAGTTACATATGTTGAATAGAAATGATTTGTGCCATTGTGGAAGTGGTAAAAAATATAAAAAATGTTGTATGGATAAGGACTTGGCAGACCACAGGATGGTCTTGGGCCAGAAGACTCTGCACGACAAAAAGCAAAAGGCAAATGAGGCATATACAAGGGCAATCATTGGCCTTAGTGAGTCTTTAGAAGACCTGATTGAAAAGGATGAGACCTTTGCCAGCAAGGAAGAGGAAGCAAGGAATATATTCTTTGATGATATGATTGTAAACAATATAGCTTCAAACAGGTTCTTTGCATCATACTTCTCATATGACTATATGGTTGATGGGGAAAATACTCCTGCTATGTATGTCCTAGGTCATAAAAAGTTTAATAAGAATGATAGGGAGATAGTTGTTAACTGCCTAAACTCTCACCCAAGCTTGTTTGTTATAGACAGGTTTGAAGGTTTAGAGGTAGTGATTAGAGATATCTTTACAGGTATCCAGTACTATACTCTTGATGCAGAAATCTTGGCAGGATTTGAAGTAGGCCAGTACCTCTTGGCCAGACCAGTTAAGATTGGCAACATATATGTCTTGACAGATTTGACAATTAGAATCCAGGAAGATGCCAAGGATTACATCTACAATGATGTAATGAATGAGTATAAAGGAGACCTGAATAACATAGCTAATATAGACTACTTTATATCTATAAATTCCCTATACTTCTACAAGCACATGTTGAACTTGTTGCAGATGAGTGACTATAAGGACAGCATGATGGAAGAAAGCCTACATGATTTAGAAGATGAGGAAGATTCAGGCTCAATTTCAAACCTGGAAGACCTGCTTAGGTCAAAAATTGAAGAGGAAGATGTCCTGGTTAAGGTTATGGACTTATGGTCAGAAATTTCATCCAAGCTGAACCTGGCAGGTGCAGAAAATGGATGGGCTTCAGGCCTTGAATACTACTATAGGAAGTCTATAGGACAGAACATTACCCAGAACTCTATAGCTCAGAAGTACGATGTAAGTACTAGTACTCTAGCCAAGAGAAATAAAGAAATACTAGCAGTTGTTGAAGGTGAATAGGAGGAAATATGCAGTTAAAAGTAGGGAATAGTATACCAGTATCTACTAATTTTATAAAATCACATCCAGCTATACCGGTTTACAAGGGTGAAGAAAGTATAGAAAACCTATTTGCTGTTATCTACCATATAGAAATTGGATACAATAAGGATGGTAGGCAGGAAGTTCTTCAGTATGTGATAGTTGACTACAAGGAATACTCACTGGCACCTGACAATAAGGACGCTATAATGGATATAGCCAACCAGTATTGCAGGGACAAGGGAATTGAAGATAATGAAAACCTTGAAATCAAGCTGTTAGATGATGAAATAGCCGAAAACTTTATTGAAAAGATATTTAATAATATGAAGGTTATAAGGGGCTTGATTACTAAGGACTAAGCCAAATCTATGAGATGATAAGACTAAATTACAGTATTTCTTTTGTGATTTAGTCTTTTTTATATATTTGATGAAATTAAAAGCTAGGCCCAGGCCAGGTGATTTAAAGCATGAGAAGCCTGATTAACCTGTGGTCAGGAAGGAGGAAGCATGTTAAGAGTATCTAATATAAAAATTGATATAGACCAGCCAATAGACCTAGTGAGGTCTAAGTTGTGCAAAAAATTGAGGATACATGACAATGATATAGTTGACTACAGCATCTATAAGGAATCCATAGATGCCAGAAAGAAAGACCAGATAAGTTTTGTATATACAGTGGATGTCAGTCTTAAGTCTGAAAAAAAGGTCTTGGCTAGAAAACCAAAGGACACGGTCTTCATAGAGACCAACAGGTATCAAGATGTCAAACCAGGCCAGGAGACTATGAAGCACCAACCTCTTGTAGTTGGTGCAGGTCCAGCCGGACTTTTTGCCAGCCTCTTACTGGCCCAGAGGGGTTATAAACCTATCTTGTTGGAGAGGGGCCAGGATGTTGATACCAGGACTGCTGATATAGACAAGTTTTGGGAGACAGGCATCCTGAATAACAGGTCCAATGTCCAGTTTGGTGAAGGAGGGGCAGGAACCTTTTCTGATGGTAAGTTGACAACCAGGATAAAGGACATCAGGAGTGAAAAGGTCCTAAGAGAGTTTGTACTAGCAGGGGCACCAGAGGACATCCTCTATTCCCACAAGCCACATGTTGGTACTGATATATTGAAGAATGTAGTAAAAAATATAAGGCAGGAAATAATCCGTCTAGGTGGCCAGGTTAGGTTTTCCAGCCAGTTGACGGATATAAACCTGGTAGGTGACCAGATAGTGTCCGTAAGAGTAAATGACTGTGAAGACCTGGCCTGTCAGGACCTAATACTGGCTACAGGTCATAGTGCCAGAGATACCTACAGGATGCTCAATTCAAGAGGTCTGCATATGGAACAAAAGCCCTTTGCAATAGGGGCCAGGATCGAACACCCCCAAGACCTAATCAACAAGGCTCAGTATGGAAAATTTGCGGGCCATGAAAGGTTGGGGGCAGCAGATTACAGGCTGACTAGCCAGGTGGAAAATGGCAGGAGTGTATATACCTTCTGCATGTGTCCGGGGGGCAGCGTAATAGCCTCAGCCAGTAGTCAGGGTCACCTGGTTACAAATGGTATGAGTGAGCATGCCAGGGACCTGGAAAATGCCAACAGTGGACTCTTGGTCAATGTAACAATAGATGACTATGGTTCAGACCACCCCCTAGCCGGCATAGACTTTCAGGAAAAATATGAGGCCATGGCTTTTGAACTGGGAGGTAGCAATTACCATGCACCCTGCCAACTGGTAGGAGATTTCCTGGCAGGTAGGCCATCTAGAGGTCTTGCTAGTGTAAGACCATCATATAGGCCGGGTGTAAAACCCACAAACTTGGCCTTGTGTCTACCTGACTTCGTAGTAGAAGCAATGAGGCAGGGCCTAGTAGATATGGACAAGAGACTCAAGGGATTTGCCATGCCAGATGCCGTCCTTACAGGTGTAGAGACTAGGTCATCGGCCCCAGTCAGGATAAATAGGGACAAGTCTAGCCTCAAGTCTGTAAATATTGGCAACCTTTACCCTTGTGGAGAGGGGGCAGGCTATGCAGGTGGTATAGTTACAGCTGCAGTCGACGGTATAAAGTGTGCAGAAAAAATAATTGAAAAATATTCGCCATTAGATACCAAAAATGGTGACTAGTGGTATAATGTAAATAATGGATTGGTTATTTTGGTAATATAACGACTATGGTAGAGTCGTTTTATAAATAAAAAGTAATAGAGGAGGCAATATGAGTAATATTAAATTTGATTACAGTAAGGCTGAAAAGTTTTTGGCCAAGAGAGAAGTAGAGGCTATGCAGCCATTCGTTGACGTAGCACACGACCTATTACATGAGGGCAGGTCTTTGGGTAATGACTACATAGGTTGGATTGACCTTCCAGTAAACTACGACAAGGATGAATTTGCCAGGATTAAAAAGGCAGCGGACAAGATTAAGTCTGATTCAGAAATCTTGGTAGTTATAGGTATAGGTGGTTCTTACCTGGGTGCCAAGGCAGCCATAGAAATGTTGGGTAAAAATTTCAAAAACAACTTGAGCAAGGAAGATAGGCAGGCTCCAGAAATATACTTTGCAGGTAATAGCATTAGTTCATCTTACCTACTAGACCTATTGGACCTGGTAAAGGATAGGGACTATTCTGTAAATGTAATATCTAAGTCTGGTACTACAACTGAACCGGCCCTTGCCTTTAGAATTTTCAAGGAAGACCTAGAAAAGAGGTATGGTAAGGAAGAAGCAGCCAAGAGGATATATGCAACTACAGATGCCAAGAGGGGGGCTCTTAGGAGTCTAGCTGAGGCAGAAGGTTACGAAACATTTGTAATACCAGATGATGTAGGTGGCAGGTTCTCAGTTCTAACTGCGGTTGGACTACTTCCTATAGCTGCGGCAGGTTTTGATATAGATGTCATGATGAAGGGGGCAGCAGATGCCAGACAAGAGTATTCTGTAAAAGACCTTGAGAAGAACCAGGCCTACCAGTATGCGGTTGCAAGGACAGTATTACAGAGAAAGGGCAAGGAAACTGAACTATTGGTAAACTATGAACCACAGTTACAGTATTTTGCTGAATGGTGGAAGCAGTTGTTTGGTGAGAGTGAAGGTAAGGACCAGAGGGGTATCTTCCCAGCTTCAGTAAACTTCTCAACTGACCTACACTCAATGGGCCAGTATATACAGGATGGTAGAAGATTTATCTTTGAAACTGTAATTAACGTAGAAAACCCAAGAAGAGATATAGAAATAAAGTTAGACAAGGATGATTTGGACGGTCTAAACTACCTGGCAGGCAGGACTGTTGACTTTGTAAACCACAAGGCCTTCCAGGGAACCCTACTAGCCCATACAGATGGGGATGTACCAAATTTAATCCTAAATGTTGCAAGACTAGATGAATATACATTTGGTCAGATGGTATACTTCTTTGAAAAGGCTTGTGGTATAGGTGGTGTTATCCTTGGTGTTAACCCATTTAACCAGCCAGGAGTAGAGGACTACAAGAGAAATATGTTCGCCCTACTAGGTAAGCCAGGTTATGAAGAAGAAAAGGCGAAATTAGAAGCTAGATTATAGTTTTTCTGTATCAGAGTAAAATGACTATGGTCATAATTTAAATCTATAAAAATATATAAGTCCTTCTATGGTGAAATGAAATTATCATAGGAGGGCTTTTATTGTATCCTAAAGAATAAGAGATTAAAGAATAAAGGAAAATCAATATAATCACCTAATAAGATGTCTACTCTTGACATAAATACTTCTATATAGTACAATATAAAAAATAAGTTCTATATAGAAGTTATAAGGAGAAGAATATGAAAACAGAAGGTGGATATTTAATTGGAAGAGCAAAGTTTCTCAGTGGGAGAAAGCTAAATAAATTATTTTCTGAATATGGTCTTACTGAATTTAATGGAGAACAAGGCAAGATATTATATTACTTGTGGAAGAAGGATGGTTTGAGTAGTACATCCATATCTTTAAAAACAGGACTTGCAATCAATACACTGACAAATATGCTTGATAAAATGGAAAAAGAAGACTTAATATATCGTAAACAAAGCACTAAGGACAAAAGAAAGAAAAATGTATTTTTAACAGATAAAGGAAAATTTTTAGAGTCAAAATCAAAGATAGTTACAGATAAAATGGATGAAATATTCTATAAGGGATTTTCAGAGAGTGAAATAGAAATGTTTGAAAATATGTTAAGGAAAATTATTGTGAATATGGAGGATGGGTATGATAAATAAAATTATAAGAGAGTTAGTTTTAAACCCATCATTCTATTTGAACCTCTTGAAAGAGCACATATATATAACATTTACATCAGTATTTATCGCAATTATTGTAGGTTTATTTATTGGTATATTCATTTCGCAAAAACCTAAAATTGCAGCTTATATCATATCTGTTGTAAATATAGCATATACGATTCCTTCAATAGCCCTTTTGGGTTTTTTGATTTCTATAACTGGAATTGGGAATACAACAGCTATAATTGCACTAAGCATATACGCATTATTGCCTATAGTTAGGAGTACTTATATTGGAATAAGCACGATTGATCCTAATATTATAGAAGCGAGTAGGGCTATGGGCAGCAAGGAATTTCAAATATTGTATAAGATTAAGCTTCCTTTAGCTTTTCCTGTAATATTCTCATCCATCATGAACATGGTTACGATGACAATAGCTTTGGCGGGGATTGCATCCTTTGTAGGGGCAGGTGGCTTAGGTGTAGCAATTTATAGAGGAATTACAACTAATAATGATGTTCTTATTTTGATAGGTAGTTTTCTTATTGCACTATTAGCATTGGTAGTTGATGGTATTTTAAGTCTATTTGGAAAATTGGTATCAGAACATAAAATTAAAAAATTAAAAAATAAAAAAGTGGCAATGGTATCAGGGATTATATTTCTTATAGGTTTATTTATATTAGGTTTTTATCATAACCAAAAAAATAAGAGTATCAATATTGCATCTAAACCTACTTCAGAGAGCTATATTTTGGCTGAACTGGTAGGGGAACTTATAAAGCATGATACCGGATTAAATGTAAATATTACTCATGGAGTAGGAGGAGGAACATCCAATATTCATCCAGCAATAGTAAGAGGTGATTTCGATATGTATCCAGAGTATACAGGAACATCCTGGCAAATAGTGTTAAAGAAAACAGAAACTTACACTAATGAAAAATTTAATCTGCTTGATCAAGAGTATAGACGACAATATAAGTTGGCATGGAAGGGTATGTTTGGGTTTAATGATACCTATAGTTTAGCTATTAGGGCAGATTTGACAAAGCGGTATAATATAAAAACCTTTAGTGACTTAGCCAAGTATGCAGGAGACTTTGTATTTGGTGCAGAGTATGATTTCTTTGAAAGAGAGGATGGATACAAGGCACTTGCAGATTCGTATAAATTACAATTCAAGAAGGCTGTAGATATGGATAACGGTTTAAAATATCAGGCCTTGTATGACAAAAAAATTGATGTTATGACAGTCTTCACAACAGACGGACAGATATCAGATCCGAGAATTATAGTTCTTGAAGACGACCTGGGATTTTACCCAAAATATATGGCGGGTATGGTTGTAAGAGAAGACATACTAAATAGACATCCAGAATTAAATCTTGTGTTAGATAAATTAAATAATTTAATGGACGAAAAAACTATGTCCTTTTTGAACAATAAGGTTGAAATTAACAAGGAAAATCCAAGAGATGTTGCGAAAAAATTTTTGATGGAAAAAGGGCTTTTGGAGGAATAAAATGAATGAAATGATTGAGTACAAGGGTATAGGAAAATCATATAATGGGGAATGGATAGTTAGAAATTTCAATCTCAGTATAAAAGAAGGTGACTTTATATGTATAGTAGGAACCTCAGGTTCAGGAAAAACGACACTCTTAAAAATGATTAATGGATTATTGAAGCCAGATGAAGGTGAAATTTTAATCTCAGGTAAAAATATATTGAATGAAGATATTATTTCTCTTAGAAGAAAAATAGGATATGTTATTCAAGGTAATGGGTTATTTCCTCATATGACAGTGGCAGAAAATATTGGCTATATACCAAAACTTGAAAAAAAAGAAGAAAAAGAAATTCAAGTGATTATAGATAAAATGCTTAATCTTGTTGGTTTGACCTTAGATATAAAAGAAAAATATCCTCATGAATTATCAGGTGGCCAGCAACAACGTGTAGGTATAGCAAGGGCCTATGCTAATTCACCGCACATATTACTTATGGACGAACCCTTTGGTGCAGTGGACTCAATAACACGGTACCAACTTCAAAAAGACTTGATAAAAATTCATAAAGAAACAAATTGTACGATTATATTTATAACACATGATATTTATGAAGCTTTCAAGATGGGAACACACATTTTAGTGATGGACAAAGGTAAAATTCAGCAATATGGAACAAGACAAGAAGTGTGGAATAATCCGAGTAATAATTTTGTGAAAAAATTGATTGAAATGACGAGGTGATATAAAATAATGAAAGCAGTAGTAGTTTATGAAGCTGGTGGAGTAGATAAACTGGTATTTCAAGAGGTTCCAAAACCACGGGTTAAAGAGGGATAGTCCCTTATTAAGGTAAGGGGATTTGGGATAAATCGTTCAGAAATTTTTACAAGAAAAGGATATCCACCTAGTGTTGAATTCCCTAGAATACTAGGTATTGAATGTGTTGGCCTGGTAGAAGAAAGTAAAAAAGGATTTGGTAAAGTAGTATGCCTTGTATAAAAGCAAGGGCTTAAAATTATAGTAAATATGGAGATTACAAAAGTAAACCTCTTGATTGGTTTTATTGACTGGTCAAGAGGTTTTATGTGTTGTTAGAGCATGTCCGATATGTTATAATAAAGGTTAGTAGCAATTTTATATTGGATTGGAGATTAGTTATGGCGAAAAGTATGACAGGATTTGGTATAGGTGAGTTTAAGGACCAGTACTACAATCTTTCGGTTGAATGCAAAACAATAAATCACAAGTATTTAGACATAAATCCTAGGATGCCTAGGAAACTATCCTTTTTAGAAGATAAGTTAAGGTTTTTAATCAAGGACCACCTTAATAGGGGTAGGGTTGATATATTTGTTAAGTTCGAGACCGTTACTTCTGTCGGGTCCCAACTAGTATATGATGCTGAATTAGCCAAGCAGTACTACCATATTCTTAAGAATATTAAGACTGACTTTGGATTGGAAGAACCTATTAGCCCTGTAGATATAGCCAAGTTTCCAGATGTAGTCAAGATTACAGAGGTTGAAGACGATGAGGAAATCTTGTGGAATATGCTGTCAGAGGCTGCCAATAAGGCCCTGGAAAACCTGTGTAATATGAGGATAATTGAGGGTCAAAAGCTGGAAAAAGATATACTTGCCAGGGCAGACCTATTGGAAGGGTCGGTATGTGACCTGGAAAAGTATACTGAAAGTATTGAAAAAGAATATAAGGAAAAATTGTATATTAGGATAAGCGAACTCTTAGACGATCCTAAGGTGGTAGATGAGTACAGGTTGGCCCAGGAAGTGGCTATATATGCTGACAAGTCTAACATTACAGAGGAAATCGTGAGGTTTAAGAGTCATATAAACCAGTTGAGGGATACTGTGACTGCAAATGAATCCGTTGGTAGGAAGATGGACTTTTTGATTCAGGAGATGAATAGGGAAGTAAATACCATGGGTTCAAAATCATCTGATGTTTCTATAGCCAACCTGGTTATCAATATGAAGGCAGAATTAGAAAAAATCAGGGAACAAGTCCAGAATATAGAGTAGTTTGGAGGGATAATATGATTAATAAGAAGGGTTTATTACTTGTTGTATCCGGTCCAAGCGGGACTGGTAAAGGAACTATCTGCAAGGATATAGTTTCCAAGCACGAGGACATCAACTTGTCCATATCGGCAACCACTAGAAAACCTAGGGTTGGTGAAGTAGAAGGCAAAAGCTATTTTTTCAAGACCAAGGAAGAGTTTGAAGCCATGGTAGACAGGGGTGAATTCCTAGAATATGCCATGATATATGACAACTATTATGGTACGCCTAAGAAGGCCATTTTTGATGAACTTGATATGGGTAGGGACGTGATTCTAGAGATAGAAATGCAGGGAGCTATGCAAATCAAGGAGGTATATCCACAGGCCGTATTCATATTTGTCCTGCCACCTAGCTTGCAAGAATTGAGAAATAGGATTGTAGGCAGGGGAACTGAGACGGATGAACAGATAGAAAAAAGATTTAACAGTGCTTATGATGAAATCAGGCTCCTTGGAGACTATGACTACTTTATATTTAACAATATAGTGGAGAAGTCTTCAGAAGAGATTTTAAATATATTGGAAGTTGAAAAGAACAAGGTTAAGAGATATAAAAAAGATATATTAGATATGTTTGAGAAGGAGATAAAAAATGTTAAAACCATCATTAAATGATATAGTAGAAAAGATAGACAATAGGTACTACCTAATAGCAACAGTTTCAAAGAGGGCAAGAGAACTGGTTAACAAGGAAGAGCCCCTAATAGATATTGATGACAAGGCTAAACCAGTAGTAATAGCCAGTGAAGAAGTAATTGCCGGTAAAGTAGGTTACAGGCTGCTTACCGATGATGAAATTGAGGCCAAGGAATTAGCCCACAAATTAGCCCAGGAAAAGAAGTTATTAGAACAGGACTAATAAGCTGGCTGAGAATTTGGGGCAAGGATAGAATATTTGGCTCAAAATACCAGCGTGACAACTATATAAATTTAATGAAAAACTATGTAAAAGGAGTCTATTAATATGTTGAGTAATACGACTATTATAGTAGGTGTTACAGGAGGCATAGCAGCCTACAAGGCCTGTGATGTCGTAAGTAAATTGAAAAAGTTGAATGCAAATATCCATGTTATAATGACAGAGTCTGCCTGTGAATTTGTACAGCCAATGACCTTTCAGACTTTGAGTAATAATTTTGTTATAAATGATATGTTCAAGGAGCCAAAGACCTGGGAGGTAGAACATATAGAGTTGGCCAAGAGGGCAGATGCCTTTTTGATAGTACCGGCAACTGCCAATTTTATAGGCAAGCTGGCAGCCGGCATAGCTGATGATATGCTTACTACCACGGTCATGGCTACAAGGGCACCTGTTATAATTGCACCGGCCATGAATACAAATATGTATACCAACAGGATAGTCCAGGCAAATATAGGCGCCTTACAAGACCTAGGCTACAAGTTTATAGAACCAGCATCAGGTAGACTTGCGTGTGGAGATATCGGTGCAGGAAAATTAGCTGATGTAGATGATATAGTGGCCTATGTGGTGGATTTTTTTGAAAAGGAAGCCCAGGTCAAGGACTTAGTTGGCAGGAGGATAATGATAAGTGCAGGCCCTACTATAGAGGCCATTGACCCAGTCAGGTATATCACCAATAGGTCCAGTGGTAAGATGGGTTATGCAATAGCCAATAGGGCAGTTGCCAGAGGTGCCCAGGTTACCCTGGTATCAGGCAAAACTGACCTGGATGTCCCAAATGGCTTGGTCAAGTATATAAGTATTGAAAGTGCAGATGACCTGTATGAAAATTTGGTTAGGGAGTTTGAAGCTAATGACGTTGTTATCCAAAGCGCTGCAGTGGCAGACTACAAGCCAAAGTCTTATTCAGACAAGAAGATAAAAAAGAAGGATTCTGACCTGAGTATAGAATTGTGCAGAAACAAGGATGTAGCCCAGGAATTAGGAAAGATAAAGGGTGACAAGGTCTTGGTTGGCTTTGCTGCCGAAACGAACGATGTCTTGGAAAATGCAACCAAGAAGATCAAAAAGAAAAATCTTGACTTTATAGTTGCCAATGACCTGACAATGCAGGGGGCAGGTTTCAGTACAGAGACTAATATAGTTAAGATAATAGAAGCCGATGGTAGGATTAACGAATATCCAAAGCTACTTAAGTCTGAAGTAGGAGACATAATATTGGATAAGGTAAGAGATATATTAGAAAATAAGTAGGATTGAAGATAGCTAAATGTAAATGTTGACCCTTTACCATTTAGCTATTTTTGCGATTTTATAATTATCCAAGGGAGGTGATGGAAGGTGTATATTGACTTAATACTTAGAAACATGAGCAGGTTTGCTGATATGCTGTTTACATACAAGCTTCCATCTGATATGGAGGACCATATTATGATTGGCCACAGGGTAAGTCTCCCTTTTGGTAGATCCAACAAACCAATAGAGGCCTTTGTGGTAGCTAAGAGAAAGAGCCTAGGGCCAGATGACATAGAGGCAGATAAGATAAAGGAAATATTTGAAATCTTGGACGTAGAACCCATGCTGAGCCAGGAAAATATACGCCTGATAATGTGGATTAGAAATAGGTATATGTGTACCTATATGGATGCCCTAAACCTGTTTTATCCAAAGGGCTGCAGGTTGGAGGCAAAAAAAGTTGAAGAAGATGGCCAGGTAATTTGGACCTACAAGGACAAGAAAAACGAAAAGAAAATAAGACTCCTATCACTAAAGTATGACCTGGACCAGCTAGACCAGATAATAAGTGAAAAAAAGTATAGGCTGGGTCCTAAGCAGGAAGATATAATCAGGTTCCTAAGTCTCAATGAATCAGTTGAAGCAAGGAGCCTTATAGAAATCTTAGAGGTATCCAACCAGACTATCAAGAGTTTAATAGACAAGGACCTCATTAGTGTCAAAGAATTAGACTACTATAGGAGATCAGAAGCCAAGTTCACATCACCTGTAAAAAAGATAGACTTAAACAGAGACCAGGTACAGATAGTAGACCAGATAAAGAAGGGATTTTCCCTTGATAAGAAGAAACCCTTCTTGCTACATGGGGTGACTGGAAGTGGTAAGACTGAAGTATATATGGAACTGATAGAATATAGTCTAAATCAAGGTTTGGATAGTATTTTATTAGTACCAGAGATAGCCTTAACACCCCAGATGATATCCAGGGTAAAGGGAAGGTTTGGAGACATAGTAGGAGTTTTCCATAGTGGCCTATCAGAGGGTCAAAAACACGATGTCTACAGGGAAATTAAAAATGGTAATATCAGGATTACAATAGGGACCAGGTCGGCATTATTCTTGCCATTTAGGTCACTAGGCCTGATAATAATAGATGAAGAACACGACATGAGTTACCATTCTGAGATGACGCCAAAGTATTCAACTATAGAGGTGGCCAGGTATATGTCCCTAAGGCAGAATATAAGCTTGGTCATGGGGTCGGCAACACCATCTGTGGCAGACTACTATAGGGCTAGTCAGGATGAATACACCCTATTGGAACTCAACAATAGGGCCAATGAAAGGGCCATGCCCCAAATTGAAATAGTTGACATGAAGGGTGAAGTGAATAGGGGTAACAGGTCGGAAATAAGTAGGGTATTGGAAGATGAAATAGTAAAGACTGTAAATGCTGGCAGCCAAGTAATTCTCTTCTTGAATAGGAGGGGATATGCCAGCTCAGTAACCTGTAGGGAGTGTGGTCATGTAATCAAGTGTAAAAAGTGTGACATATCACTAACCTACCACAAGTTTAAAAATATGGGCATATGCCACTATTGTGGCCATGATGAGGAGATACCTAATGTGTGTCCAGAGTGCTCCAGTAGCAATATAGGGATTCTGGGCCTGGGTACAGAAAAAATTGAAGAATATATAAATAAAAAATATCCGTCTATAAAGACCTTGAGGATTGACAAGGACACAACTTCTAAGAAAGGCCAATTGGAGTCTATCCTAGATACCTTTAATAGGCAGGATGCAGATGTTTTGATAGGAACTCAAATCTTGAGTAAGGGTCACGACTTTGAAAATGTAACCCTGGTCGGTATAATTTCAGCAGATATGATGCTTAATTATCCAGATTTCAGGTCTTTTGAACAGACCTACCAGCTAATAACCCAGGTTGCGGGCAGGGCAGGCAGGGGTCAAAAGAAGGGTCATGTAATTCTTCAGACCTACAATGTAGACCACTTTGCTATCAGACATGCGGTAAATTATGATTACAAGAGTTTTTACCATGATGAAATCAGGCTGAGGAAGGCCTTTGGATATGAACCCTTCAATAATATGTTCAGATTGGTTTTTTCGGGTAAGAATTACAATATAGTAAGGGATAATGCCACTAAGTTTATAGAAACCGTCAAGTATCTTTTGGAGGCCCAGTCAATCGAGATTAAGGGCATACTTGGACCTAATGAGTGCTCAATAAATAAGATAAACGACAAGTATAGGTGGCAGGTTATAATAAAGGATGAGGTAATGGATGTCAAGGGTATAAAGTCTATGCTTAGATATATTTGTATCAGCAAATTTGATCAGATATTCGACAAGGACATCAGTATAAATATAGAGATTAATCCAAATAGTTTTATATAGTGTAGGAGGAAGTGTAAATGGCGATACGTAATATATTAAAGATGGGGGAACCCCTATTGAATAAAAAATCTAAGCAGGTTGTAGACTTCAATGATAGGCTACATACCCTACTAGATGATATGGCAGATACAATGTACAAGGAAGATGGGGTTGGCCTGGCAGCTCCCCAGGTAGGTGTACTTAGGAGGGCTGTGGTAGTAGACATTGGTGAAGGTTTGATAGAATTGATAAACCCGGTCATAGTAGAAACTTCAGGCGAACAAACAGACCTTGAGGGTTGCCTAAGCGTAGTTGACTACATTGGTGAGGTTACAAGACCAAACTATGTAAAGGTCAAGGCCCAGGACAGGTTTGGTAAGGATATCGAGGTGGAAGGAGAGGGCTTCTTGGCTAGGGCTTTCTGCCACGAAATAGATCATTTGGAAGGCATTTTATTTGTTGAAAGAGTAGAAGATACAGAAAAGGGTGAGTAGTATGCGTATAGTTTTTATGGGAACTCCGGAAATAGCAGTACCTTCACTAGAACGTTTGATTAGTGATGGTCATGATGTATGTGCTGTAGTAACTCAGCCAGACAGACCTAAGGGAAGGGGCAAGAAATTAGCCTTTTCACCAGTTAAGGAAGCTGCCATGAGACACCAACTAGAGATTTTACAGCCAGAAAAAGCAGACCAGCCAGATTTTTTAAATAGGTTAAATGAATTAAATCCTGACCTGATAGTGGTTATAGCCTTTGGACAGATACTAAAGAAGGAGGTCCTAGACCTGCCTAAGTATGGTTGTGTAAATGTCCATGTTTCCCTATTGCCTAAGTACAGGGGGGCTGCCCCAATAAACTGGGTAATTATAAATGGTGAAGAAAGGACAGGTATAACGACTATGTATATGGATGAAGGCCTGGATACAGGTGATATCATCCAGACTAAGGAGTTTAGCCTGGACAATGAGATAAATGCAGGCCAGCTCCACGATAAAATGATGGATGAAGGAGCAGATCTATTAAGTCAAACTGTCAAGGCCATAGAAGATGGTAGTGCCAATAGGACAAAACAAAATGATGACGAGTCTACTTATGCACCTATGATGGATAAGGACCTTGGTCATATAAACTTCAAAAAGTCTGCAGTCTGTATCCATAACCTTGTAAGGGGTACTGTGCCATGGCCAGGTGCCTGGTGTGAGAGCCCTTATGGCAAGATAAAGATATGGAAGACTAGTATTAGCCAGAACCAGACAGGTAAGGATCCAGGTACTATTGTTGCAGTAGACAAGCAGGGTATAGAGGTAGCCTGTGGTGTAGGTGTGATTTTGATTGAAGAGATACAGATGCCAAACAAGAAGAGGATGCACGTATCTGAATACATAAAGGGCAATACCATAGAAACAGGAAAAATATTGAGTTAATAGGAGTGATTAATATGTATCCTTATGGATTATATATGGATAGGACTTTCTTGCTTTTAATACCGGCAATCTTGCTGAGTATGTATGCATCTTTTAAGGTAAGTTCTACTACAAAAAAATATTTTAAGGTAAGGGCAATGAAGGGGATGACAGGCCAGGAGGTAGCCAGGAGGATACTGGACTATAATGGACTATCATCAGTACCTGTAAGGCCAGTGCCAGGTTCTTTGACGGACCACTATGACCCTAGGGGCAAGACTGTCAGCCTGTCTGAAGAAGTATTTTATGGTACTTCCATTACTTCAATTTCAGTTGCTGCCCATGAGTGTGGTCATGCAATCCAGGACAAGGAGTCCTATGCACCCATGGTTTTTAGGAGTGCTATAGTGCCAGCGGTTAACTTTGCTTCATCTGCCTCTTGGATAATTATAATGATGGGCTTCTTTGTTAGCAGGCAGTTCTTGTGGCTGGGCATCCTATTGTTCTCAGCAACCGTGATATTCCAGGTGGTGACTTTACCAGTTGAGTTTAATGCCTCATCAAGGGCCTTGAAGCAGTTAGAAAGTCTAGGAATAGTAGGCTTGGATGAACATAAGGAAAGTAAAAAGGTCTTGAGTGCAGCAGCCTTAACATATGTAGCGGCAGCCCTTGCATCAATCTTGCAGTTGGTGAGGTTGGTCTTGCTTGCTAGGAGTGATGATTAGGTCTTGTAGTATATAAAAGTGTTGTGACTATATGCGGGTGTATATAGTCACATCTGTTTGAAGGGAGAAAATATGTCAGCTAGGTATTTAGCTTATAAGATATTGTTTGATATAGAAGTCAACGGAAATTATTCCAATATGGCCCTAAACAAGTACCTAAATGAGGCTGGTTTAGATGACCAGGATAAGGGTTTTGTGACAGAATTAGTCTATGGAATAATTGAGAAGAAGAGGTACCTGGACTATATGATAAACAAGGTGTCCAAAATCAAGGTCAGGAAGATGCAACACCCTGTAAAATTAGTCCTGAGGATGGGGGTCTATCAATTGGTATATATGGACGGTGTGACTGATTATGCGGCCATAAACGAGTCTGTAAATATTATGAAAAAACTTGATAAGAGGTCGGCTTCTTTTGTGAATGCAGTCCTTAGGAATATTTCTAGAAACTTAGATGAGGTCAAGGATATAAGCTTAAATACAGTAGACAAGCTAGCCATATACTATTCCTATGAAAATTGGATAGTTGAAAATCTGGTCAAGGAATATGGTTTTGAAAGGACAGAGGCAATACTAAGGGCCTTGTCTCAAAAGCCGAACATCTACCTAAGGGTCAATAGGACAAAATTGAGACCTGGACAAAGTATGGATTACCTTGTAGGTCAAATAATAGGTAGGCTTATAGACCAGGGGCTTGAAGCCAGTAGAGTTGAAGGACTTGAAGAGGCTATTAAGGTCAAGGGTCTTAAGTCTATAGACAAACACCCCCTATTTAGGGAGGGATATGTAAGTGTCCAGGATATAAGCTCTATCCTGGTAGCTAAGGTAATGGATCCCAAGAGGGAGTCTAGGGTATTGGACCTATGCGCTGCCCCAGGTGGAAAGTCTACCCATATAGGTGAACTTATGGAAAATACCGGTCATCTCATATCACAAGATATATTCGACCACAAGATTAAACTAATGAATACCTATGCTAGAAGGTTGGGGCTTAATAATATGGAGGCTAGACTGGGAGATGCCTTGGTTCTTAATGATGACTATATAGGCAAGTTTGACTATGTCTTATGTGATGTTCCATGCTCAGGTATGGGTATAGTAAGGAGAAAACCGGAAATCAAGTACAAGAAGGAAGAAGAAGTAGAAAACCTGCCAGACCTTCAGTACCAGATATTGGAAAATGCCAGTTCCTACCTTAAAGAAGGAGGAATCCTTATATATTCAACATGTACTATTTTTAAACAGGAAAATACGGATGTAGTAGACAGGTTTTTGAACAACCACAAGGACTTTGACCTGGATGATTTAGGTCCAATAAAGGGGTTTTTGGGTATAGGAGATAAGGGCTTAGTAAAGATCTTACCAGACCGGTATGATATGGATGGATTCTTTATTAGCAGAATGAAAAAAATTTAAAAATCAATAAAGGTGTGGTATAATGTATAAAGGAAAGTTTGTGCTCAAAAACTTGACGGAAGAAGAACTCAAGGATTTTTTAGTAGAAATAGGAGAAAAAAAATTCAGGGGAAGTCAGATATATTCTTGGATATACAGGAATATTAGGGATTTTGATGAAATGAACAATATACCCAAGTCCCTAAGGACCAAGTTACAAGAGCATGCAGTAATAGGCAATATAGAGAAAGACCTGCGTTTAGATTCCAAGATAGATGGTACAAAAAAGTACCTATTTAGGCTAAACGATGGAAATATAATAGAAACAGTTGCCATGGACTATGACACCAGGCTGACTGTTTGTGTGTCCAACCAGGTTGGGTGCAGGATGGGTTGTAGATTTTGTGCCTCTACTATAGATGGCCTGTCTAGGAACCTGGAAGCATGGGAGATATTAGACCAGATAATTAAGGTCCAGGAAGACCTGGGCAAGAGGGTCTCTAATATAGTCATGATGGGAAGTGGTGAGCCACTTGATAACTACGAAAACTCTATAAGGTTTTTGAAGTTGGTAAATGAGAAAAATGGACTAAATATAGGTAATAGGCATATTACCCTGTCTACTTGTGGTATAGTGGATAGGATAAGAGACCTGGCAGACTTGGAAATTCCAATAAACCTAGCCATATCTCTTCACTCTCCTTTTGATGAAGAAAGGCAAAAAATTATGCCTGTTGCCAACAAGTATAAGATAGAACAAATAATAGAAGCCTGCCATTACTATATTGGAAAAACCAACAGGAGGATTACCTTTGAGTATTCCCTGATAAAGGGTGTTAATGACTCCAAAAAGGAAGCTGAAAGGATGGTAAAATTACTTAGGGGAATGTTATGTCATGTTAATCTAATCCCTATAAATCCTATAGAGGAAAGGGACTTTGAAAAACCGGACATTTTATACATAAACAAATTCAAAGCATATTTAGAAAAGAATAATATACCTGTTACAATCAGAAACTCTATGGGGGCAGACATCAGTGGTGCCTGTGGCCAGTTAAGAAGGAGTGTAAGTAAGGGGTAAGGGAGGACTCATATGGATTTTTTATTCAAATCTCATATTGGGATGGTCAGAAAGAATAACGAAGACTATTGTAAGGGTGAGATAATAGAAGTCGGCGATGGTAGTGAGATAGGAATTTTTGCCATAGCAGACGGTATGGGTGGCCACAATAAGGGTGAAGTTGCCAGCCAACTAGCAGTAGAAAATTTAATAGAATTTTTTAATGATAACTTAATACAAAATGGAGTAGTAAAAATTGATTATATTGAAGATATAATCAAGCAGGCCTATAACACTGTCAACTCTATGGTATATGACAAGTCCAAAGAAGATATAATCTACGACGGTATGGGGACAACCCTGACTCTTGCAGTTGTTTACAAGAACAAGGCCTACATAGCCAATGTTGGCGATAGCAGGTGCTATATCTTAAAGAATGGTGGTAAGTTGGAAAAGATTACATACGACCACTCAATAGTTGAGGAGTATGTAAAGGCCAATATAATAACTGAGGAAGAGGCCAGAAACCATCCCGATAGAAATAAGATAACAAGGGCAGTCGGTACAGAACCAGTTGTATTAGTAGACATATATGATGTTGACCTTGAGGAAGGCGACAAAATATTGTTGGCTACTGACGGACTGACTGGAGCTGTGGATAGGGAAGAAATAGAGCAAACATTGTTGAATACAGATATGGGTGATCTTACTCAAGGCTTGGTAGACTTGGCCAATGAAGCATCTGGTAAAGATAATGTTACTGTAATAATAGTTATGGTGTAAGGTGGTGTTATTATGGGAGCTACAGTATTAGGAAATAGATACGAAATTTTAAGAAAAATTGGCGACGGTGGAATGGCATTCGTATACCAGGCTAGGGACAAACTTTTAAACAGGATTGTTGCAGTAAAGGTATTGAGACCGGAATTTGTCGATGACCAGGAGTTTTTGGTTAAGTTTAAGAGGGAGGCAGAGGCCGTAGCCAGCCTATCTCACCCAAATATCGTGAATGTGTATGATGTCGGCGAAGATGGTAAGGTCCACTATATAGTAATGGAGTACGTGGACGGACAAAACCTAAAGGAAATAATACAAGATGAAGGGTCTTTAGAAGAATATACTGCCTTGGACATAGCCAAGCAGATAGCCAGGGCTTTGAGTGCAGCCCATAGGAATGGTATAATCCACAGGGACATCAAACCTCATAATATATTGATATCTAAGGATGGCAGACAGGTCAAGGTTGCAGACTTCGGTATAGCCAAGGCCGTAAGCAGCTCAACTATGACGAATATGGGTAGTGTAATTGGATCAGTTCACTACATATCACCCGAACAGGCCAAAGGTAAGCATCTGACAAGCAATGCAGACCTATATTCATTAGGTATAGTCCTATATGAAATGATTATAGGTAGGGTGCCATTTAGTGGTGATAGTCCTATATCCATAGCCTTGAAGCATATAAACGAGGACATAGCCTTCACAGACCAGGACAAGATAAATATTCCAAACAGTGTAAGGACAATCATCAGCAAGTTGACGCAGAAGGAACCTGCCAACAGGTACCAGACTGCTGAAGAATTGATAGAGGACATAGAATTTGTAGAGAGGAACATAGACCTTCCATATATAAAGGACTATAATAACTTTGCTACAACTGACGTAGATAGGAGAGATCCAGAAGTATTCAATGGTAGGAAGCCAGTCCAGTATGATGATTATGAGGACGATGATGACTACTATGATGAAGAAGATGAATACTACGACGAGGATGATGAATACTACAATGAGGATGATGATATAGACGATGACTACTATGAAGAAAGGCCTAAGTCTAGAAAAGAAAAGAAGAGAGAAAAGAAACAGGAAAAGAAGAACAAGGCCAGAAAAAAGGAAACTCCTAGAGCTCGTAGAAGACTTAAGATACTTGCAGTTATCCTAATCATGATCCTTATAGGTTATGCAGCCTTTTTCATGAAGTACTTTGGACTAGGCCTATTCAATAAGGACAATTCAGAAAATGTTACAGTTCCTAGCGTTGTAAATATGACTGTTGAAGAGGCCCAAAAGAGTTTAGAAGGAACAGGTCTGAAACTAGTTGTCAAATCAGAAGAGTACAGCAATGGTGTCAGCAAGGATAGGATAATAACTCAAACACCTAGCGAGAATACTACCCTAAAGAAGGGTGATTCTGTAAGTGTAATAGTCAGCAAGGGTAATTCTAAGGTTCCAGTACCTAATGTGGTTGGCCTTAAATTGAGCCAGGCAGAAAAGCTACTCAATGACAACAAGCTGGTATTAGGAAATGTAAAATACGAATACAATGATGCCGAAGAAGGTACGGTACTAAGCCAGAGTCTAGTTGGCGGTTCTAGTGATGAAGGTCAAAAGGTATCCCTAGTTGTCAGCAAGGGCAAGAAGTCAAGGCAGGAAAGGCCATCAATAATTGATGACGATTCTAATGGTAATGATAGCAACATCAATGATAATAACAACGGTAGGGACATAGATCCATCTACTGGCAGGTCATCTAGGAACACAAGACCAAATAATGGTAGGTCAAACAATAATGGAAACAATAACGGCAATGGAAGTAGTATAGTAGTACCTGACAATGGTTCAGATTCTTCAGGTGGTACTACAAGCGAAAATATTATTGGTGGAACTAACAACTAATATAATTTATATATCACTAAAGTAGATTATGACAAGGAGTTGCCTAAGGGGGGTGGCTCCTTGTTTTTAGGAGGAGATTAAATGAGCAAGGTAGTATTGGTAACTGGTGGATCCAGAGGAATTGGCAGGCAGGTAGCCATCCAGCTTGCTAAAGAAGGATACAGGTTATTGATAAACTATAACAAGTCCCAAAAAGAGGCCCAAGAAACTTGCAGGTTTTTGAGGAAAGAGGGTTACCAGGTGGAGATTTTTAAGGCAGATGTCTCTAAACAAGACCAGGTCAAGGCCATGTTTGACTTTTGTATGGATAGGTTTAGCTCGATAGATGTCTTGGTCAATAACTCTGGTATCAGCTATGAGGGTTTGATTACAGACATGGATGAGGAGGACTGGGATAGGATAATAGACACAAATCTCAAGTCGGTCTTTTTATGCTCCAAGGAGGCTCTTAAACACATGATATCAAACCATAGTGGTAAGATAATAAACATATCATCAATGTGGGGCCAGGTAGGAGCCTCCTGTGAGGTGGCCTACTCAGCTTCTAAGGCGGGTATGATTGGTTTCACCAAGGCCCTGGCCAAGGAGGTGGGTCCATCAGGTATAAATGTAAATGCCATAGCACCAGGTGTAATTATGACTGATATGATGAAGGATTTTGGCCAGTCTGATATAGACTATCTGAAGGATGAGACCCCCCTAATGAGGTTGGGTCAACCTGAAGATATAGCCAATCTGGTTTCATTCTTGGTTTCTGACAAGGCGGATTTTATTACTGGTCAGGTTCTAGCCAGCAATGGTGGCTTTGTAATTTAAAGAACTTTAACTGGCATGATTCTTGTGTTATCATATAAGTAATGATAAAGACTTGGAGGTAGAATGAAAGACGGAATAATAATCAAGGGTATCAGCGGATTTTATTATGTAGAAGTAGGCCAAGACCTCTATGAGTGCAAGGCTCGTGGTATATTTAGGAAAAAGGGACTTAGCCCCTTGGTAGGGGATAGGGTTGCCATAAGCATAATAGATGAAGCTGATAAAAAGGGTAATATAGAGAAGATATACGAAAGAAAATCCGAGTTGGTAAGACCGCCAATAGCTAATGTAGACAAGGTTTTGATTACCTTTTCAGTCAAGGAGCCAAACCCAAACATGGTTCTTTTAGATAGGTTTATAGTCTTTTCTGAAAAGGAAAATTTAGATATTAGGATTATTTTAACCAAGGTTGACCTGGATGAGGATGGAACTATAGTAGATAGGATAGTATCAGATTACGGTAGAATAGGCTACAAGGTTATACCTGTCAGTGTAGAGACGGGCCAGGGCATAGACCAGGTCAGGCAGGAGTTAGAAGGCTGCATATCTGTATTTGCAGGCCAGTCAGGTGTCGGTAAGTCAAGTATCCTAAATGCCATTGAACCGGGTTTTAAGATTGATACTGCTGAGATTTCACAGAAGCTGGGCAGGGGTAAGCATACTACCAGGCATTCAGAGTTATACAAGCTAGGACCAAATGCCATAGTTGCAGATACACCAGGATTTAGTTCTTTCGAGTTAACAGATATAGAAATAGAAGAATTACAGGAATACTTTATAGAATTTGCTAAATTTGATGGATGTCGCTTCGGAAGCAAGTGTATCCACAAGAATGAGCCTGCTTGTGCAGTAAAAGAGGCTCTTGAAGTAGGAGAGATAGCAGAAAGTAGGTACAAGTCTTACCTACAGATACTAGATGAAATAAATAATTTGAAGATAAGAGAACTTAGGAGGAATTTATAATGAAATTAGCACCATCAGTTTTATCGGCGGACTTTGCTAGATTATTAGAATCATGTAAAAAGGTAGAGGCAGCAGGCTGTGAATACCTGCACCTGGACGTAATGGACGGTCACTTTGTGCCAAATATTACCTTTGGGGCCCCTATCATCAAGAGCCTAAGAAAGGACCTAAATATGGTATTTGATGCCCACCTTATGATATCAGATCCGGACAAGTTCTTGCCAGACTTGGCAGCAGCAGGCTGTGATATAATTACAGTCCACTATGAAACTTGTACCCACCTACATAGGACTATACAGAATATCAAATCACATGGCATTAAGGCGGGGGTAGTTTTAAACCCAGCCACACCAGTCTGTATGATAAAGCATGTCCTAGGAGACCTGGATATGGTCCTATTGATGTCAGTAAACCCGGGTTTTGGTGGACAGAAGTTCATACCAGAGGTCCTAGACAAGGTAAAAGAGCTAAGAAAAATGATTGATGACAAGGGTCTAGACATAGAGATAGAAGTAGACGGAGGAGTTACAAGTGAAAATATCAAGGCCTTGGTAGATGCTGGTGCAGATGTACTAGTAGCTGGTTCAGCTATTTTTGGTAAGGAAGATATCGACAAGGCTGTAATGGATTTAAGAAGAGCAGTAGATGGAGAATAAATGGGAACTTTAATAAGCGAAATAATTCATGGCAAGACCGCCTGCCTGGTTCTGAATGGCCAGTTGGATGACTATGACTACATAAGGGAAGTCATGAATTACAATACATATGAATTAATAATTGCTGTTGATGGTGGTGCCAACCACCTCTACAGGTTGGGAATAATGCCAAACTATATTTTGGGTGATTTGGATTCAATAGAAGATGATATTAGGGAATACTATGAAGCTTCTGATGTAGTATTCAAAAAATTTCCGACAAAGAAGGATGAAACAGATGCTGAATTGGCGGTCTGGTTGGTTGAAGAGGTTGGACTTTTAGGTATAGATATATATGCAGCCCTAGGAGGACGTATTGACCATGAACTAGCCAATATCCAACTCCTATACTATATATTGGATAGGGGTATGTATCCTAGGATTATATCAGAACATGAAGAAATTTATATCCTGAAAAATGATGAAATGACCCTAAAGGGTAATATTGGAGATATTGTATCTATCTTACCTATAAGGGGGGATGCCAGGGGGATTACCCTAGTTAATATGGAGTACAGTGTAGAGGAACTGGACTTGAAATACTCGGTAACAAGGGGGATTTCCAATGTTATGGTGGCCCAGGATGCCTATATAAATGTAAGGGACGGCTGCCTCTTGGTTATCAAAAATATTAAGAAAAAATAAGAATATCATAGTACTTTTACATATGGCTAGCCTAGTTAGTCCGTGGTAAAAGCATAAGTAGAATAAGAATAGAGAAAAGGGGGGCCTATGAAATCATATAATATATTAGTTGTAGATGACGAAAAAGAAATAGCGGATGTTGTTGAAATATACCTACTAAACCAGGGCTATAAGGTTTTTAAGGCAAATAATGGCTTAGAAGGCTTGAAAATAGTAGACAAGGAAGATATCCACCTGGCTATTATAGATATGATGATGCCGGTAATGGATGGGGCAAGTATGATAATGAAGCTAAGGGAAAAACATAATTTCCCAGTAATAATCCTATCTGCCAAGTCTGAAGAGGTTGACCAGATTATGGGCCTAAATATAGGGGCAGATGACTATGTCAACAAACCATTTAAACCACTAGAGCTTTTAGCCAGGGTCAACTCACAGTTAAGAAGGTACACTAAGTATATGAATATCAGCGATGATGAAGATGGAGAAAAGGAAGATGAAGGCCTTTATATTATAGGTGGCCTAGAACTTAATGAAAACAAGAGGACAGTAAGTGTAGATGACAAGCCTGTTAAAATTACACCTATTGAGTTTAAAATCTTAAACCTCTTGATGAAAAATCCAGGCAGGGTCTTTTCTTCAGAGGAAATATATGAAAAGGTATGGAATGAAAATGCCATAAATACTGATACTGTAATGGTTCACATAAGAAATATTAGGGAGAAGATAGAACTGGATTCTAAAAAACCTAAGTATTTGAAAGTAGTATGGGGAGTTGGGTATAAAATTGACAAGATTTAAGATTAACGAAATTCAGAAGAAACATATATTTACCCTTGGGGTTATCCTTGTCATGCTTATCCTGGCCTTTAATATGATTCGCAGGTACCACTATATAGAAACAAAGATATCTGAGATAAAGGACAACCCATTTGAAACGGAGGCGTATACATCAGATATCTTCAATTCAAATTATTACCTCTACTATAAGAGCTACCAGGCTGAAAAGAACAAGGAGTTGTCTCCTGCAGATATCTTTTTAAGCGAAGATACAATCAACTCAATAATTAAAAGTACCAATATAGAATACTATTCTGGAACCCTAGATGCAAATTCTATTAAAAATGAATTCAACCAGGTGGCAAATTCTGACCTTGGGACTATGATCAAGGGGTCAGATGGTAATGTAAAGTTTACCTGTATAAATACTGAGACCGGCTATGCTTTTTCCAACTATGATTTTAAGGAATCTGCGGATAAGATTAAAAAATACCTAGAGGCCAAGCCAGGTGATAAAGATTATGCAAGTGTAGTTGAGGCCTACAAGTATGCTGACAAGTCTATTAATAAGAATTTTAGAAATTGCATCCTCTTGGAATACGACAAGGATGGCAAGTACAAGTTACTATATACTAGTGGTTTTAACAAGCAAAAGATAGATGACTTTATGTTAGAACATGAGTCTGAAAGGAAGATGAAGATAGAATATAGCTTTAATGGAGAACTTCCAAGTGACTTCTTTGGCTATAATACAAACCAAATCAAGAACAGGCTATATATGTACGCCATTCCTAGGACCATTAATAATAATTTCTATACGAGTAGCGATACTATCAGCAGGTATATAAACAAGGTTGAGAGAAGTAAGTTCTCCATGATAGATAAGATAGCAAGGTTTTTACTAATATCAATTCTTGTAATTACCCTGATACTACCTAAAGAGCTCTTGACTGGTTTTTATGGCATGAGGAATATCTTTAAACTGCCTTTTGAAATCCTGGTTGCTATTATGGTAGAACTCAATTACTCCCTACTAAGGAATGATGTTCCGGTAAGGGTGGTAAGAGAGACTATAAATGGAAACATCCTAAAGGAAGTCATGGCCAACAATGTGCCTATATGGATATCCAAGCAGGTGGTAAATGGCATAAATATAGCCTACTGGTTCCTTATATTTTTGATGGTCTTTATATTTGCAGCCTGGATTAGGATGGTACTGGATACTGGTATTAGGAAGTACCTGGTTAAGAAGAGTATTGTGATAAGAACCATCCTGATTATCTACAGGTCAATAATCTCTGGCATAAGGAGGTTTATGAATGTAGACTTTAGTAAGAGATATAACAGGCTGTGCATTTTAGGTATAGTAATTATCAGTGTGGGGTCTATATTCTTGATCTTGAGTGGATTTGTAGATAGTTATGTGACCTGGATTGTTATCATAGTGGTCTACTATCTGGTGGTCATTATCTTTGAAAGGGTCGTACTTAGGGAAATAAGAGAGAGTGAAGAAGACTACAAGAGCCTCTTTGGCCTAACAGAGAACATAGCAAATGGAAACCTGGATATAGAGATTATGAGTCAAAATGTAGGTATATATGAAGAGTTGAAGAGACAGCTCGTGAGTATACAGGAGGCCTATAAGAAGACTGTAGAGGATGAAATAAAGAGTCAGAAGTTAAAGAGTGAGTTGATTTCTAATGTATCCCATGACCTCAAGACACCTTTGACATCCATCATATCATATTCAGACCTGCTCAAAAATGAAGAGGGTCTATCAGACAGGTCAAGAGAGTATATAGATACCATATCAAGGAAGTCGGAAAGGCTTAAGATACTGATAGACGATATGTTCGAAATCTCAAAGGCCCAGTCAGGAAGTATTACTTTGGATATAAACTATATAGATGTAGTTGAATTAATCAAGCAGTGTATCTGGGAAGTAGAAGATAGGTTCAATGAAAGACAGTTAATCTTGAGGACCAAGCTACCTGACAAAAAAGTAATGCTTTACCTGGATGGAGAAAAGACCTATAGGATATTTGAAAATCTCCTGATCAACATGGTAAAGTACGCCATGGAGGGGTCTAGGGTCTATATAGAGCTTGAAGAGGAAGATGAAACAATATACCTAGTATTTAAGAATATTTCAGCCAGTGAAATAGACTATGACAGGGATGAAATTACAGAAAGGTTCAGGCGAGGCGACAAGTCTAGAAATACTGAAGGTTCAGGCCTAGGCCTATCGATAGCCAAGAGCTATGCCCAGGTTCAGGGTGGTGACCTAAATATAGACCTGGATGGAGACCTATTTAAGGCCATAGTTAGCTTTAAAAAGTCTGCCAACAATACCAGTGAAAAATAAAAAAATATGCCATTAGAATGAATTTCCTTATGGCTGTGATAGCGTCGGGATTAATAAAAAACCTTCCTAGTCAGGTGACTAAGAAGGTCGGATATTAACCTTGACGCTATTCTTTTTTTGCTTGATTTACCATTCTGTTTGTAAAGGTGAAAAATAGTATTCCTGTTACTATGGTTGCACTTAAGTCAGCTAGTGGCGCCGCATAGAGGATACCATTTAGGCCGAATAATCTAGAAAGGATTAATATGGATGGTATAAGTATCAGAACCTGCCTAAGTAGGGTCAGGAACATGGCCCTCTTTGGGCGTCCTATGGCCTGGAAGAAGTTTGCCCCTATAATCTGGAAGCCAAGGAAAGGAAGGAACATCAACCAGGTTTGTAGGGCGTGGACACTGAAGGCAACAAGCTCCTTATCCCTATTAAACATTGATACTAGTAGGACTGGTATGGTCCTAATCAAGATAAAGCCGAAAGTGGTCATACAGGTAGCAACCATAATAGATAGCCTGGCAGCCTTGTTGACCCTATCGTAGTTCCTGGCACCGTAATTAAAGCTAACTATAGGCTGGAGACCCTGGTTTAGGCCTATAACAGGCAGGACAAGTAGGGTGGCCAGGCTGGTAACTATACCCATACCTGATACGGCTATATCTCCACCATAAGTTATTAGAGCATTGTTCAAAATCAGGTTTAGGATACTACTAAATAGCTGGATTAAGAAGCCCGGCATACCCAAACTTGTAATTTCAAGTGCTAGGGACCTGTCTAGCTTCATGTACCTAAGCTGGATCCTATGTAGGGCACCCCTCTTTAGGAAGTGGTGGATACTCCAAACCATAGATACAAACTGGGATATTATAGTTGCAATGGCTGCCCCGCTCATACCCATCCTGAAGGCATAGATAAATATTGGGTCTAGTATTACATTCAAACCGGCACTAACCAACATGGTAACCATGGACATCTTAGGTTTGCCATCAGCCCTTAGGAAGTTGTTCATACCCATACTGATAACCTGAAATACAGTACCAATCAGGATAATCCTCATATACTCCTTGGCATATGGTAGGATAGCTGGGCTAGCCCCGAACCAAATTAGGAGCTTGTCAAGAAAAATCTGGCCAAAGATAGTAATCAATAGGCCAAATATAATTAATAGGGCAGTAGCATTACCCAAGACCCTATCAGCTTTTTCGTAGTTTTTCCTACCCAGATTTATTGAAAATAGGGTAGCACCACCCTGACCAAAAAGGATACCAGTTGACATCATGATAATCATGGCTGGGAAGCATATGGTCAAGGCAGCAAGACCGTTCGCTCCAAGGTCTGGACTGTTACCGATATATATCCTGTCTACCACATTGTATAGGGCACTGACAAGCATACCGATAATAGCAGGTACAGAGAACTTATATAATAATTTCAATATTCTCTCGTATCCAAGAATATTATTTTCTAGTGAGTTATTTTTATCAGTCATTATTACTTATATTTCCTTTCTTATTTTTTTCCTTGCTATTTTCATTAAAGTATTTTTCAGTATTTTGGACCATCTTAAATAGGTATGAATAGACAAGGTCTTTTTCTTCATCTGTCATACCCTCTGTTAGGGTATCTTCCCAAGAGTGTAAAACAGAATAAAGGTCATCCTTGATAGATTTAGCTTGGTCAGTCAAATAGATCCTATTGACCCTCCTATCTTTTTCGTCACTAGTCTTGACAACTAGGCCCTTGCTTAGTAGGGACTGGATTGCCCTGGTTGTAGATGCCTTGTCGATATTAAGGGTATTGGACAGGTCCTCCTGCGAACAGCCATCATTCTTATATAAGGCATTTAAAAATGGGTGTTCTGATGCTATTAGGTTGATATCTTTTAAATGCTCATTTTTATAGATATTTCCCTTCCTATAGAGGATGGATATCATATGTCCTGGATTATTTTTCATAAAGTATAAACTCCTTTTTTATATACTAAATATTATTCATATTTATTCCCTGATTAAATATAATTGATTTATTTGCACATATTAGTTGCTTAGTCAACTAATTATATATTTTACTAAAAATTAGTTGCTTAGTCAACTATATTAAAAAGTTTTTTAAAAATAGATTTATATGCTACAATAGGGGGAGGTATATTTAGTATTAAAAAAGTAATAGCAAAGGTGGGATGAAAACTTATGACAAAGGCAATATTTTTTGATATCGATGGTACCCTTTTGAGTATGAAAACTCACAAGGTGCCTGAATCTACCAGGAGGTCCCTGGAGGAACTTAGAAAAAAGGGGATTAAGCTCTTCTTGGCAACTGGTAGGTCACCAGCCTGGTTGGGTGCTATAGAGGGGATGTTGGATTTTAAATTTGATGGCTATGTTATGCTAAACGGCCAGTATTGCATATATGAGGGTCAGGTCTTGAGGGATGTGGCCATACCATTGGAGAGTCTGGAACCCCTGATACCCTACATAGAAGAAAATAAGATATCTTGTGAGTTTGTCGAAGAAGGCCATATGTATATAAATATTATAAATGAGAGGGTCCTATCCTTTAGGGAAAAGATAGGAGGTACAGGTTATGATACCCATGTAGAAGACCTATCCAGGATATACCGTCAAAAAACCTACCAACTTTTGGCCTATATAGATGAAAGGGATGAAAAGGAATTTTTAGACCATATACCTAATTGCAAGGCTATGAGGTGGTGTCCTGAATTTGCAGATATTGTGATAGCAGATGGGGGCAAGGATAAGGGTATAGAGTCTCTACTAGACTATCTAGACATATCTAGAGAGGACTGCATGGCCTTTGGAGATGGGGGCAATGATATATCCATGCTAGAATATGTGGGTTCAGGGGTGGCCATGGGAAATGCAAACCCACCAGTGAAGCTAATAGCAGACTTTGTTACTAAAGATATAGATGATGATGGTATAGAATATGCCCTAAAGCACTTCGGAGTCCTATAGAATTAGGAATGGGACATAAATTGACCATAACCTTGCAAAAAATTAATAAGACTTTATAGGGGACTAAAAATGTCCCCTATTTTTCTTGTTATAAAAAACCTTAAAAATATTGGTATAACTAGGCTTTTATGGATATTAAAAAAATGGGCAAAAATAATTCTAAAATATTTCAAAAAAACCTTGCAAATTTTGTCCCACTAGTTTATAATTAAATTGTGGGACGGATAAGATACATCTGGGACGCAAATAGCCGTACAAATGGAGGAAGGTTTATGAAAAATTTAATAGAAGTTCAGAAGAAAATCATTCCTCAGGCTATTGACTTGATGGAAAAGAGATATGCCATACTAAGGCAGATAAATATCAGTCAGCCAATTGGCAGGAGGATGCTTTCTTCAGTCTTGAATCTGAGTGAAAGGACCACTAGAACAGAGATTGACTTCTTAAAGGACCAGAAATTTATCAACATTGATGTCTCGGGTATGACCATTACGAGTGAAGGTCAGGACCTCTTAGAAAATCTAGAGGCTGTCATGGGCGAGATAATGGGCATCAGTGATATGGAAGACAAGTTGAGGGAGTTACTTGGTATAAAGGATGTGGTGATAGCCAAGAAGGTTGGAGATAACAATCTCAAGTCGGTTGCCAAGGCAGCAGCAGAATATCTTTTGAAGAAGATCAACGAATATGACATCATAGCCATAGCAGGTGGTTCCACTATGAGGGAGCTGGCAGAGAATATCGAAACTGGCCAAGAGTATGAAGGGGTAAAAATCCTTCCTACAAGGGGAAGTGTTGGTGCTGAAATTGATCTCCAGGCCAATAGTATAGCAGCCACGATGGCAAAGAAACTTGGTTCTCAAGTGGAGTTTCTCTATATACCGGACAACCTGGATGGTAGTGCTAGAGAAGCCCTGATGTCGGTACCGGATATCAAGCGTACCCTGGACGATTTAAAGAAGGCAGACAGGATATTCTTCAGTATAGGAAGGGCGGATGTGATGGCCCTGAGAAGGGGGATGTCTGAAGCAGAGGTAGACTTGCTAAAAGAAAAGAAGGCAGTAGGTGAAGCCTTTGGTTACTACTTCGATAAAGACGGCCAGATAGCCATGAAGCTAAATACGGTAGGTATAGATATCGATATGTACAGAAATTCAAAAGACGCAAGCCTGGTATTCACAGGCAAGGACAAGGTAGATGCATTCCTGGCCTTGTACAAGATGAACAAAAATCTGAACTTGATAACAGATGAGGAATGTGGAAAAGAATTGATAAACAGGTTATCCAAACAGGGATAGCAAAAAGCAAAGACAAAAAGTAAAAACAAAATTATGGTAAAAGTGTAAAAAGACAAAATCTTAATTCTGGAAGAATTAGACGATGTAAATTTGGTAGAATTAAGTAATATAAAAAACAAAAAGTATTTTGGAGGTAGTAAAATGGTAAAAGTTGCAATTAATGGTTTTGGTAGAATAGGTAGATTAGCTTTAAGAAAGATGATGGAGCAGACTGACAAGTTTGAAGTAGTTGCTATAAATGACTTAACAGATGCTAACATGTTGGCACACTTGTTCAAGTATGATACATCTCAGGGTAGATTCAACGGTGAAATAGTAGTTGAAGAAGGTGCCTTCATAGTAAACGGACATGAAATAAAGGTAATATCTGAAAGAAATCCTGAAAATCTTCCTTGGGGAGACCTAGATGTAGATATAGTACTAGAATGTACTGGCCTATTCACATCAAGAGAAAAGGCAGAAGCTCATATAGTAGCAGGAGCCAAGAAGGTCCTAATCTCTGCACCAGCTACAGGAGACCTTAAGACAATAGTTTACAATGTAAACTCAGATATACTAGACGGAAGCGAAACAGTTGTTTCAGGTGCATCTTGTACTACTAACTGTCTAGCACCAATGGCTAAGGTACTACAGGATAAGTTCGGTATAGTTGAAGGTCTAATGACTACTATCCACGCATATACAAACGACCAGAATACTCTAGATGGCCCTCACAAGAAGGGCGACCTAAGAAGAGCTAGAGCTGCTGCAGGTAACATCATACCTAACACAACAGGTGCTGCTAAGGCAATCGGCCTAGTAATCCCTGAATTAGCTGGTAAGCTTGATGGTGCTGCACAAAGAGTTCCAGTAACTACTGGATCAATAACTGAGCTAGTTTGTGTACTTGAAAAGAATACAACAGTTGAAGAAATCAATGCTGCAATGAAGGCTGCTGCTAACGAATCATTCGGTTATACTGAAGATCAGATAGTATCTAGTGACATAGTAGGTATCAGCTACGGTTCACTATTTGACGCTACACTTACTAAGGTAATGGATGTAGCCGGCAAGCAGTTAGTAAAGGCAGTTGCATGGTATGACAACGAAATGTCTTATACTTCACAGTTAGTTAGAACATTAGGTTTAGTTGGAAGTATGACTAAATAATATAGGCCTGGCTTTTTTAAGAAGATAAAGCCTCGTTGATGCAAGTTATTTTAGTCCGAGGTTAATCCCTCGGACTTTTTTGTTGAAATAAATATGTTATATTATTTATAAAAAATATGTCTATAAATACAAATAATGCGGGAATATATGATATAATATTTATAAATATTGTGTATTTTAATCTGGTTTACTAGGCTAAGCTAGACTTGTATTTATAAGGAGTCATTTGATGACGCAAATAAGTTAAAAGGAGAAGTTCTATGACAATGCTTAACAAAAAGACAATTGAAGACATCAATGTAAGAGGAAAGAAATGCCTGGTTAGATGCGATTTTAATGTGCCTCTAAAGGATGGTAAAATAACTGATGAAAATAGACTTGTTGGGGCCATGCCTACAATAAAGTACCTAATAGAAAATGGAGCCAGAGTAATACTTTGCTCACACTTGGGTAAGCCAAAGGGAGAGGCAAAGCCAGAACTATCACTTGCACCAGTTGCAGCTAGATTATCTGAAATGCTTGGCCAGGAGGTAGTATTTGCTGCGGATGCCAATGTAGTAGGTGAAAATGCCAAGAAGGCAGTAGCTCAAATGAAGGACGGAGACGTAGTTCTACTAGAAAACACTAGATATAGAAAAGAGGAAACTAAGAATGAAGAAGGCTATTCAAAGGAGTTGGCATCACTAGCCGAAATCTTTGTAAATGATGCCTTCGGTACTGCCCACAGGGCCCACTGCTCAACAGTAGGTGCAGGTCAGTTCCTAGAAGAAAGAGTTTGTGGTTACCTAATCCAAAAGGAATTAGACTTCCTTGGATCAGCTGTAGAAAATCCAGTAAGACCTTTCCTTGCCATCCTAGGTGGAGCCAAGGTTAGTGACAAGCTAGGTGTAATCAACAACCTGCTAGAAAAGGTAGATACATTGATCATAGGTGGTGGTATGGCCTATACATTTATCAAGGCCCTAGGTCATGAAATAGGAACATCCCTACTAGAAGAGGACAAGGTAGCCTATGCAAAAGAAATGATGGACAAGGCCCAGGCCAAGGGTGTAAAGCTGCTATTACCAGTAGATGTAGTATATGCAGACAGGTTTGCAGAGGATGCCCAGCCTCATATCACTGAAGGTAGAGACATACCAGCAGACTGTATGGGATTAGACATAGGACCAAAAACTAGAGAATTGTTCGCCAAGGCTGTAAAGGAATCTAAGACAGTAGTATGGAATGGACCAATGGGAGTATTTGAATTTGAAAACTTTGCCAATGGTACTAAGGCTATAGCCCAGGCTATGGCTGATGTAGATGCAACTACTATCATAGGTGGTGGAGATTCAGCAGCTGCAGTAAACCAGATGGGATTTGGTGACAAGATGAGCCACATATCAACTGGTGGTGGAGCATCACTTGAATTCCTGGAAGGCAAGGAATTACCAGGTATAGTAGCCCTAGATGACAAATAGGATAAGCTAAGTTTTGTAAATAGAGACTTTATATAAATAAAAGGTAATAAGGAGATAGATATGAGAAAACCAATAATCGCCGGTAACTGGAAAATGAACAAGACAATCAAGGAAGGTCTTGAATTTATAGAAGAAGTAAAGGGACAAACTGAAGGTGATGTAGAAGTCCTAGTATGCGCACCATTCACCCTATTAAAGGACTTGAAGCTAGCAACCAAGGGTACAAATATAAAAATAGGCGCTCAGAATATGCATTATGAAAACTCAGGTGCCTTTACTGGTGAAGTAGCCCCAGCCAACCTGGTAGAAATTGGAATGGACTATGTAATCATAGGCCACTCTGAAAGAAGAGAATACTATGGTGAAACTGATGAAACTTGTAACAAGAAGGTCTTAAAGGCTATAGAAGTAGGCATAGACCCTATTCTTTGCTGTGGTGAAACACTAGAAGAAAGAGAAGCTGACAAGACTATGGACAAGGTAAAGGGTCAGATAGTAGCTGGTCTAGCTGGTGTAAAGGCTGAAGACCTAGCAAAGGTAGTAATAGCATATGAACCAATCTGGGCTATAGGTACAGGTAAGACTGCTACGGCTGAGCAGGCTAATGAAGTAATCGCCTATATCAGACAGGTAGTGAGAGACATATATGGAGACCTTGCTGACCAGGTAAGAATCCAGTATGGTGGAAGTGTAAAGCCTGCCAATGTAGCAGAGATCATGGGACAGTCTGATATAGATGGTGCCTTGGTTGGAGGTGCATCACTTAAGCCGGCAGACTTCCTAGGATTATTGAAGTTTTAATAGATAGAAGGTAATAATTATGAAAAAACCAGTAGTATTAACAATAATGGATGGTTTTGGATATACACCCAACAAGGTGGGAAATGCCATAGCCTTGGCAGGAACTCCCCACCTAGATGCCCTATCTGCCAAGTATCCTCATACCCTAATTGAGGCTAGTGGACTAGATGTTGGTCTACCAGGAGGCCAGATGGGAAATTCTGAGGTTGGTCACACCAATATAGGTGCGGGTAGGATAGTATACCAAGACTTAACAAGAATAACAAAGGCAATAGAGGATGGGGACTTCTTTGAAAATCCAGCCTTAGTTGCAGCAATGGAAAATGCCAGGGACAAGAGTCTACACATACTAGGTCTATTGTCAGATGGTGGAGTTCATTCCCATATAGACCACCTAAAGGCCCTACTAGATATGGCCAAGAAAAATGGTCTAACAAGTGTGTATGTCCATGCCCTTACAGATGGTAGGGACACTGACCCCCAGAGTGCTATAGATTATGTAGGTCGAATAGAAGACTATATGAAAGAACTTGGACTAGGCAGGTTTGCTACTGTAGCAGGTAGATACTATGCCATGGACAGGGACCAGAGATGGGAAAGAGTCCAGTTAGCCTACCAGGCCATAGTTGAAGGCCAGGGACCAAGGGCTAAATCAGCATCAGACTGTGTCAAGGCATCATATGCTGCAGATGTAAATGATGAATTTATAGTTCCAACAGTAATAGAGGGGCCAGATGGATCTATAGGAAATATCAAGGCTGGAGACTCAGTGGTATTCTTTAACTTTAGACCTGACAGGGCTAGAGAAATCACAAGAGCCATAGTAGATGTCGACTTTGCAGGCTTTGAAAGAAACCTAGTCCCAACTAAGTTTGTTTGTATGACTACATACGATGCGACAATCCAGGGTGTCCAGGTAGCCTATGGGCCTGAGGATATAGTAAATACATTAGGACAATACCTATCAGACAAGGGAATGAAGCAACTAAGGGCAGCAGAAACTGAAAAATATGCCCACGTTACATTTTTCTTCAATGGTGGTATAGAAAAGCCTTACGAAGGTGAAGACAGGATCTTGATCCCTTCTCCAAAGGTAGCAACTTATGACTTGCAACCGGAGATGTCTGCCTATGACCTATTAGACAAGTTATTGGCAGCCTTGGATGAAGACAAGTACGACCTGGTTGTTGTAAACTTTGCCAACCCTGATATGGTAGGCCATACAGGTAGTATTGATGCAACAAAGAAGGCTATAAGGACTGTTGACGAATGCGTTGGCAGGCTATTTGAAAAGGTAATTAGCCTTGGTGGTAGTGGTATCATCACTGCTGACCATGGTAATGCAGAGCTAATGGTAGACCTGGAAACAGGTAGACCAATTACATCACATTCAACAAACCCGGTGCCATTTATAGTGGTAGGGGATGAATTTAAGGGAAGAGACCTATTGACAGATGGTAGACTGTCAGACATAGCTCCAACCCTGCTGGCCATGCTAAAGATGGACCAGCCAAAAGAAATGACAGGTCATTCTTTGATTAAATAATTCGTTCAGTATATTTTAGAGAAACTTTTACAAATTTACCCATCAATTTATTTGTAATAAAAACAAAAGGTAACGAATATTTAGGTAAAAATTAAGTGATCGATAATAGTTTGTGATATAATATTAGTGATAAAAATTATAAGCGTTTTGATAACGAGAGGAGAGAGAATATGTCAGCTATTGAATTAGTTTATGCAAGAGAAGTTCTAGATTCAAGAGGTAACCCTACTGTAGAAGTAGAAGTAGTATTAGAAAGTGGTGCCCTAGGTAGAGCTATAGTACCATCAGGTGCATCTACAGGTGCTTTCGAAGCAGTTGAATTAAGAGACGGTGACAAGGGCAGATACATTGGTAAGGGTGTATTAAAGGCTGTTGACAATGTTAACGAAATAATAGCTCCAGAAGTTGAAGGCCTTGACGCTTTTGACCAGCCAGGAATAGACGGTCTAATGATAGAACTAGACGGTACTCCAAACAAGGGTAAGCTAGGTGCCAATGCTATACTAGGTGTATCACTAGCAGTAGCAAGAGCTGCAGCTGATGAATTGGGACTACCACTATTCCAGTATATAGGTGGAGTAAATGCTAAGCAGCTACCAGTTCCAATGATGAACATCCTAAACGGTGGTGAACACGCAGATAACAATGTAGACGTACAGGAATTCATGATTCTACCAGTTGGTGCTGCATCTTTCGCTGAAGGCCTAAGAATGGGTGCCGAAGTATTCCACGCATTAAAGAAGGTTCTTGCTGAAAAGGGACTAGCTTGTGGTGTAGGTGATGAAGGTGGATTCGCTCCAAACCTTGGATCAAACAGAGAAGCCCTAGAATTAATTGTTGAAGCTATAAAGGCTGCTGGTCTAGAACCAGGTAAGGACATAATGTTAGGTATGGACGTTGCTGCATCTGAAATGTACAATGAAGAAACTAAGAAGTACGAATTAAAGGGAGAAGGAAAGGTTCTTTCTTCTGAAGAAATGATAGCCCTATTTGAAGGTTGGGTAAATGAGTTCCCAATCATAACTATAGAAGACGGTCTAAACGAAGAAGACTGGGATGGATGGAAGTTACTTACTGATAGACTTGGTAAGAGAATCCAGCTAGTTGGTGACGACCTATTCGTTACAAACACTGAAAGACTTGAAAGAGGTATAGAAGCTGGTGTAGCTAACTCAATCCTAATCAAGGTTAACCAGATAGGTACCCTAACTGAAACTCTTGATGCTATAGAAATGGCTAAGAGAGCTGGATATACAGCAGTTATATCTCATAGATCAGGTGAAACAGAAGATACTACTATAGCCGACATAGCTGTAGCTGTAAATGCTGGTCAGATCAAGACTGGTGCTCCATCAAGAACTGATAGAGTTGCTAAGTACAACCAGTTGCTAAGAATCGAAGAAATTGTTGGTGAATCTGCTAGATACGAACAGTTGAAGTCATTCTACAACCTAAGCAAGTAATAAGAACTTGATATGAATTTTAAGGGGTCTAATATTTAGGCCCCTTTTTAATGACTATCTTTGGTCCTAGGGCCTATGATTTAGTATTAAAATCGAAAATATGCTTTAGGCCTGAATCAAATTAATAATAAAAACATCAAAAGTCAAAGAAATATTGTAATTACCCCCCTGATGTGTTATAATTAATCTTGGATTTTATAGAAGCAGATTATTATGAAGGAGGACGTGATGTTAGGAAATATATTAATGGCTATACAGATATTTTTAAGTATAGTGATGATAATTGTAGTTTTACCACAACAGAGTAAGCAGAACCAGCCTCAGGTATTTATAGAAGATAGTTCTTCGCAGGCTTATTTCAAGCCAAAGGGTAAGGAAGCCTTTTTGAACAAGATGACAAAGATAGTTTCAATATTATTTTTTATAAATGCAATAGCGCTTGTAATGGTAATGAAATAATTAATAAGAATGAAGATTGGTCGGCAGTGTCAATAGTTTGATGTTGCCGATATTTTTGTATATAAATCCATATATATGTTATACTAGAAGTGAAATTAGGTTGTTGACTAAGGAGGTGTTGGCAATTATAGATATGATAAGAGAAAGAGTGCTTGATTTGATACATGACCCATCCTACAAGCCTTTGAAGAAGGATGAACTGGCCAAGGTCTTTGTAGAGCACCATGAAGATAAAGAAGAGTTTTTACAAATGTTAGACCAGATGAATGAGGCAGGAGACCTCTTTATAAATTCAAGGGACAAGGTGGCCAGCCTTGAAACCTTTGACCTTAAAAGAGGCATATACAGGGGGACTAAGAGCAGGTTTGGCTTCCTAGTCTCAGACCAGAATGAATATGAAGACATATTTATTGATGGTGACTCTAGGAAGGGTGCCTTTAACGGAGATGAGGTACTGGTAAAGATTACCAGGCCAGCCTATGGAAATAACAAGGCTGAAGGGATAGTAGTCAAGATAATAAAAAGGGCCAACCAAGACCTTGTAGGCCTATTTGTTAACAGTGGGTCTTTCGGTTTTGTCATAGTAGATGACAAGAAGTTTGACATGGATATATTTATACCTAAAAACTACTTTAGTGGGGCAAAAGATAATGACAAGGTAGTTTGCAGGATTACAGAATGGCCTAGCGAAGAGGACAAGAAGCCTGAGGGCAAGATAATAGAAGTACTAGGTCAAAGAGGGGAAAGGTATGTAGAAATCGACTCCATAGTCAGGGCCCATGGTCTGGTAGAGGGCTTCAACCCAAAGGTAATCAACCAGGTAGATAATATACCCGACCATGTCTTGGAAGATGAATTAGAAGGCAGGGAAGATTTTAGGGATGACCTGGTATACACTATAGACGGGGATGATTCTAAGGACTTTGACGATGCTATCAGTGTAGACCTCTTAGAAAATGGCAATTATAGGTTGGGTGTCCATATAGCAGATGTTACCCACTATGTAACAGAAAATTCACCCCTTGATAGGGAGGCCCTTAAGAGGGCTACATCAGTCTACCTGGTAGACAAGGTAATACCTATGTTGCCAAAGAAACTATCAAATGGTATTTGTTCACTAAATCCAATGGTAGACAGACTCAGCCTTTCTTGCATAATGGAGGTTGAACCAAAAAATGGCAAGGTGGTCAAGTACGATATAGTTAAGTCTGTAATCAGGTCCAAGGCCAGGTTGACCTACCACGAGGTCAGCGAAATCCTGGAAAACAATGACCCTGAACTCAGTGTCAAGTATGGAGACTTTCTTGAGAGTTTTAAAAATGCAGGCGACCTGGCTAAAATCCTTAGGAAGAGGAGGTTCAAGAGGGGGGCAATAGACTTTGACTTTCCAGAATCTAAGATCCAGTTAGATGACCAGGGCATCCCTATAAATATAGTCCCTTATGAGAGAAGGACATCTAATAAGCTGATAGAAGAGTTTATGCTTTTGGCCAATGAAACTATAGCAGAGCACTACTACTGGCTCAAGTATCCATTTGTCTACAGGATACATGAGGAGCCAGATTTGGAAAAGATTTTAACTCTTAGAAACTTTGTCCAGGCCAGGGGATACTCTATGCATATAGGAAGGTCTGAGGTAAGGCCGAGTGACCTCCAGGATGTATTAAACAAGATAGAAGACAAGGAAACCAAGCAGGCTATAGGGACTATCATGTTGAGGTCCTTGAAACAGGCCAAGTATTCACCTTCATGCGAGGGACATTTTGGCCTGGCTGCCAAGTACTACTGCCACTTTACATCCCCTATCAGGAGGTATCCAGACCTCCAGATACACAGGATAATCAAGGAAAACTTGGATGGTAGGTTCAATGATAAGAGGAGGACCCACTATGAGGCGATCCTAGAGTCCGTTGCCAACCAATCATCAGTCCAGGAAAGGAAGGCAGTAGATGCTGAAAGAGATGTAGATGACTACTATAAGGCAGTCTACATGGAAGACAAGATAGGACAGAAGTTTGAAGGACACATATCCAGTATCACTAGTTTTGGTATCTTTGTAGAACTTGAAAATGGTATAGAAGGCCTAATAAGGCTATCATCACTAGAGGACATGTATGAATACGTTGAAAGTACTAGTGTCTTGGTAGGCCATAGGACAGGCAGGACCTTTATGCTTGGCCAAAAGGTCGAGGTTGAATTGGTAAATGTAAATGTAGATGCAAGAGAGATAGATTTTGAAATGTTAGAAGGTGGTAACTAATGTCGGGAAAAAAGATCCTAGCGACCAACAAGAAGGCTAGACACGACTATTTTATAGATGAAGTATTTGAATGTGGTATAGAGCTAAAGGGTACTGAGGTCAAGTCAATCAGGCAGGGCAGGGTCAACCTAAAAGAAGGCTATGCCTCTGTAGACAATAGTGAAGTTTTTTTAAAACAAGTCCATATCAGTCCCTACGACCAGGGGAACAGGTTCAATGTAGACCCACTCAGGACAAGAAAACTCCTACTCCACAAGTCTGAAATTAGGAAACTGATAGGGGCAACCACTGTCAAGGGCTACTCCCTGGTACCCATGAGCATGTATTTGAAAAATGGTAGGGTAAAACTGGAACTAGGGCTTGGCAAGGGTAAAAAACTCTATGACAAGAGACAAGACATGGCCAAAAAGGATGCTATGAGAAGGATAGAGAGAGAATCTAAGGACAGGTATTAGAAACCTATGAAGATGGTAAAATATGAGGACATTTTACTTGGTACAGGACGAATGGGGCAACTATAAAATTTTATCTATTGGTAAGTAGGTCCTAATAAAATATTAAAAAAGGTGTTGACAAGACTAGTAAGAAGCAATATAATAATACTCAACTAAATAAAGCCGATGATAAAGAGAGTAACTCAGATGAATTTTCAGCGAGTCGGAGTATGGTGTGAGTCCGGTATTGAAGTTTGAAGTGAAGAGAGCTTTTGAGGTTGCTATAGGAAATAATAGTATTGTAGCAGGTTTCCCGCCTTAAGGGTTTGAGAGGATAGTATATCTATCAATAGGAGTGGTAACGCGGAAGTTTTTCGTCTCTTGGACATTTTGTCCAAGAGACTTTTTTATTATTTGCGATTCCGGATAGCAGGTAGGATTTTTGCAGAGCCACCCATTTAGATACTATAGATTTCATTAGCTATCTAGTAGGTGGATATCCTATCAACAAGAGTGGTAACGCGGAAGTTTTCGTCTCTTGGGCATTATGCCCAAGAGGCTTTTTTGTTTGTTTAAGGAGTGAGTATTATGAAAAAAAATATAAGCAAGTTAATATTATTGGCCCTGACATTAGTACTAGTAGTGGGGTGTACAGCCTTAAAAAATTCTGATGGAAATAATCAGGACAAGACAGATGATTTAGCCAAGATAAAGGCCAATGGTAAGCTGGTAGTCGGAACTGCACCGGGCTATCCACCATTTGAATTTGTTGTAGATAAGTCTGGTAAAAGCCAGGTAGTAGGCGCAGATATAGACCTGGCCAAGAAAATAGCAGACGAGATAGGTGTAAAGCTGGAAATCAAGGCTATGGACTTTGATGCCTTGATAATGGCCCTACAGTCTTCCAAGGTTGACATGGTAATTACATCCATGACACCAACAGAAGAAAGAAAAAAATCAGTAGACTTTTCAGACGTATACTTTGAAGGAACAAATTCTATCCTGGTAAATAGCAATTTTAACAAAAGTGTAGCCAAGGAAGATGACCTAAAAAATATAGTTCTAGGAGTACAGAGGGGGAGTGTTCAGGAGATATATGCAAAGGAAGTATTGAAGGCTCCAAAGATAAAGTCCCTAACAGCCATACCAGACCTAATAGCTGATATGAAAAATGGAAATATAGACGGAATTATAGCCAGTACAGTAGTATCCAAGATAAATGCCAACCAGTACCAAGGACTTAAATTGATAGATGTAAGCCTAAGTCAGGCCAACAAGGAAGAGGCAGCTATAGCCATCAAAAAGGGAGACAACAAGTCCCTTTTAGACATAGTAAACAAGACTATAAAGTCATTAAAGGACAGTGGACAATACGAGGAAATTCTAAATAAGAATATAGACCTAGCCAGCAAGCAATAAGAAGGGGTGGAGAAAAGATATGAAAAATATAGATAAGAGTGCAATAGCAAAGGACAAGGAAATAATAAATGATGGAGAAATGACAAAGGTGGTCTTGGCCTATTCAGGAGGCCTGGACACATCAGTAATCATACCATGGCTAAAAGAAAACTACCAAAACTGCCAGGTAATAGCAGTTTGTGGTGATGTAGGCCAGGGTGATGAGTTGGACATAGTATATGAAAAAGCCCTAAAGAGTGGGGCCAGCAAGTGCTATATAGTAGATCTGAAAAAAGAATTCGTCAAAGACTTCGTTTGGCCAGTTATAAAGGCAGGTTCTAAGTATGAAGGCAAGTACCTACTAGGAACATCAGTTGCTAGACCCCTAATAGCAAAGGCCCTAGTTGATGTAGCCAAAAAAGAAGGTGCCCAGTACATATGCCACGGTGCCACAGGTAAGGGTAATGACCAGGTTAGGTTTGAAGTATCAATAGCAGCCCTCAGCCCGGATACAAAGATAATAGCCCCATGGCGTGAATGGGATATAAAGTCCCGTGAAGATGCCATAGACTATGCGAAGGACCACGGCATAGAGGTTCCGGTTACCAAGAAGAGGCCCTACAGCATGGACAGGAATGTCCTTCACCTTAGTCATGAGGGTGGAGACTTGGAAAATCCTGAAAACGAACCAATTGATGACTTGTGCCTGATATGTACAAGGCCAGAAGATGCACCGGACCAGGCAGAATATATAGTTATAGACTTTGAAAAGGGTCAGCCTGTAGCCATAAATGGACAAAAGTTTGATGAGCCACTAGCCCTACTTGAAAAGGCCAATGAAATTGGGGCCAAGCATGGTATAGGTATATTAGACATGGTAGAAAATAGGCTTGTAGGCATGAAGTCCAGGGGTATATATGAAACTCCAGGAGGAACCCTACTAATGGAAGCCCACCAACTTTTGGAAAGCTTGACTCTGGACAGGGATACGGCATCTTTCAAGTCTCATATTGCTATTAAATATGCCCAGCTACTTTATGATGGCCTATGGTATACACCGCTTAAGCAGGCCCTGGATGCCTTTATAGACTCAACACAGGAGACTTGTACCGGTCAAATAAAAATGAAGCTATACAAGGGCAACTGCATACCTGCTGGGATAAAATCACCATATTCACTATACAGTGAAGAAATAGCAACTTTTGGTGAAGATGATGTATATGATCAAAAGGATGCAGAAGGCTTTATACACCTATTCTCCCTACCACTAAAGACCAATGCCAAGATGAGGGCAAAAAGAGGCCTGGAAATATAGGTTAAGAAGCCAAAGAGTATAGGTAAAAAGAATTAGGCAAAATACATATGTAGGGGATATATGTTAGAAAAATAAGGACAGGTTGACTGAGGAGGTTAAGATGAAAAAATTATGGGGTGGAAGGTTCCAATCTGAGACCAGCAACATTATGGAAGACTTTAATTCTTCTATTGGCTTTGACTGGAAGCTTTACCACTATGATATAGTGGGAAGTAAGGCCCATGTAAAAATGCTGGATGAAACTGGAATAATAAGCAGGGAAGAAGCCGACCTAATAATTGGTGGTCTAGAGGCTATAGAAGCTGATATTGACCAGGGCCTGGTGGAGTTTACCAGCAAGCATGAAGATATCCACATGAATATAGAAGCCCTTTTGATAGAAAAAATAGGTCAAGTAGGCAAGAAAATACATACAGCAAGAAGCAGAAATGACCAGGTAGCCCTTGATTTAAAGCTATATGCCAGACAATCTGTAGACAAGCTATCAGACCTATTGAGGGAGTGGATAGATATTCTGGTAAATATGGCAGAGGAAAATATTGATACAATAATGCCTGGCTATACCCACCTTCAAAGAGCCCAGCCCATATCACTGGCTCATTTTCTTATGGCCCATGTAGAAATGGCCAGGAGGGACCTACTTAGGCTGGAATCATGGAAATCTATCCACAATACAATGCCACTCGGTAGTGGTGCCCTGGCAGGAACGAGTTTTCCTATAGACAGGCATATGACAGCAAAAGACTTGGGATTTGAAATGCCAAGTATGAATTCCCTGGACGGAGTAAGTGATAGGGACTTTGTAATAGACCTACTAGGAGCTTGTTCGGTGGGAATGATGCACTTGAGCAGGCTATGTGAGGAGCTGATTATCTGGTCTAGCCGGGAATTTGCCTTCATAGAGATGGATGATGCCTACAGCACAGGAAGTTCCATGATGCCACAAAAGAAAAATCCAGATGCCTGCGAACTGATAAGGGGTAAAACGGGTAGGGTCTATGGAGACCTCTTGACTGTATTGTCTATGATGAAGGCTCTACCACTGGCCTATAACAAGGATATGCAGGAAGACAAGGAAGCACTTTTTGATGGTGTAGAGACATGGACCAAGGCCCTGATGGTTGCCAAGCCAATGATGAAAACCCTTAAGGTAAATAAGGATAATATGTTGAGGGCAACTAGACAAGGCTTCCTAAATGCTACAGACCTAGCAGATTACCTGGTTAAAAAGGGGTTGACATTTAGGGACTCCCACAGGCTAGTAGGTGAAATAGTCTTTGATTGCATAGAAAAAGGCATTGGTCTGGAAGATATCAGCCTTGATGACTACAAGGCCTACTGTGACCTTATAGGGGAAGATATATTTGATAATATTGCTATTGAAGCCTGTGTGGAAAGTAGGCAATCCCTGGGAGGCCCTAGCAGGGACCAGGTAGTCAATCATATTGAATTTGTTAGGGGATGGAATGTTTAGCTAATTAGGCCATGTACCCATGTATAGAAGATTGTTAATAAATGGTGAAAAGTCTGCAGATGCACTTACAGTATCTAGTCTGGCAACTAAGTCTGATATACCAGTACTCTTGGTTAACAGTCGTAAGATAGATTCATCTGTAAAATCAAAGCTAGATTCTTGGAATGTAAATGAGTTGTTGATAGTTGGTGGAAGTGGTTCTATTCCAAATTCCATTGTTAACAATATTAGGGCTAATAAAAAGAGGAGAATTGCAGGTGCTGATAGGTTTGATACAGCAATAGAAATAGCTAAAGAATCATATTCAAATCCTAAAACAGTAATGCTATCAAATGGATATAATGCAATTGATGCATTATCAGCAGGAGCAGTGACAGAAAAGGCCCAGGCACCGATATTACTTGTGAGGAAGGACAGCATACCATCAAAGGTTAGGTCAATGGTTGATAATAATTCAAGCAAGGCTGTATTCTTGGGTGGTGTGAACACTATAAGTAGTTGGGTAGAATCAAGTTTAAATAAGTAATACTTATTAAAGAAATTTTATCCCCTAGTAACTTTAATTACTAGGGGATTTTTTGTAGTAAAAATATATTGATTATATTTTAATAATTGAGAATAATATTATTTTATGTCATAGAATCAACTAAAACCTAAATATAGTTAAAAAATAACTAAAAATAGTGAATATTATTTTCATTAAAAATATGGTATCATTTAAGTAAGGCATTTATATGCTGTATTTTATAGTTACAAATTTATATTGGAATTTATTAGGTACAAGGAGGATCAAAAATGAAAAATAAAATTATATCTGGTATTGCAGCACTTTCACTAATTTCTATAATGGGTACAACATCAGCATTTGCCGTACACAAGGATGTTGAAGTATTCAAAGATATAAATGCGGGAACTCATTATACTGGTCATGGTGCGCATGCAAATGAAGCGTTTTCAGGTGGAATTGAGTTAACAGACAGCAATAAATTACAAAGGGTTAACACTAAGAAGATTACTGTGTATGTTCCTATTTTTGGAAACTATGAGGGATATGTAAAAACTTTATCTATGAATGGTCTTACAGATAGTGGTTCTATGGGGACTGAGACAGAGAGCATAGTTGAGAATCCTAGTTCAGTTGAAGATTATTATTTTAATTTTAATTCCACATTAATGCCGTTAGAAGCTAATGACGGATCAAAGTATTTTCCTGGAGAGGCTAATATAAAGGTTAGCTTTATACACAAAACTAAGCATGTAGATTTAAAAATAAAGTAAGAGACTATTAAGCAACTTATTAAATATGTAATTTGTAACTGTAAATTTTATGATTAAATATACGATTCAAGGGGGCTTATTATAGCCTCTTGGATTGTATAGATTGGAGGAAGATATGTTTAAATTAAAAAAAATAGTATCATCTACATTGGCAACAGTTTTATTTTTTTCTGGAAGTATAGTTTCTTTTGCTGATGAAGGTGACAATAAGATTGATTTTTTAATCCCTGAATATGCATACAGTAATTTGAAGGATAAAAGTTTTTTTCATGAGGTTAGGCCTAAATATAGGGCACTCATTGAAAGTAAAACTAATTATAGTCTTCCAACATATATTACGAAGATGACATTTGGAGAACAGGCAATACCTTTAATTGTAGGTGATGATGTTAGTGGTAAAAAGGATGTATTCAGTCAAGAAACTTTGATCACACCTCTGATGGGAGACCAAGTTGATGTTGAATATGGTATATATAATAATATACAAAAAAAATTCATATCCAAGGAAACTACAAGAGTAAATTTTATGGAAGATACAGAAGATTTACCAATGGACAGTGAGTACCCAAATTTTAGTGAAGGAGAAAGCAAGGTAGCAAGATTTGTAGATGGTTCTAATTATTGGCTAGGAACAGTAAAAAAAGAAAATGGTGGTTACAAAGTCACTATTGAAGTGGATGTAAAATCAAAACATGATAAAAATATGGGAATGAACATGAACATGGATTACTATAAGGGAGGGGAAAAATTAGAGCCCAAAGATATAAAAGAAGATGTAGAAACTGATTCATGGTTTGGCGGAAAGTTTAAGGCATCTACAGGAAAGATTGAGTTAGTCATAAAAAATTTAAGAGATCCTATAGAAATAACACGTAAAGTTACAAATAGGAACAATGAACCTTGGGGTGAGTCTGAGTTAAATCTAAGGATAGATCCATCTTTTGATGAAAAATCATTTAAAGAAGACTCTATTATGATGGAGTCAAAAAGTATAAGAGGATTTCCCTATGAAGGAAAAATGATAGATTCAGGACATGAATACTTCCTAGAAGACAAGTTTAACAATGGACCTAATACAATCAGTATGTTTTTTATGAAAGAGAGTGGATATAACTATAAAGATATATATAAATATACAATTGATGGCACTGAACCAACCCTAGAATCTAAAGTTTTAAAGACTGATCGTGTTTTTAAAACTTTAGAAATAAGCAGTGACCAAGGTGAAATTGAGGAATTGGGTAGAGAATTGATATATGGTAAATATCCTGATGGTGGAAAGTTAAAAATCAAAATAAAATCATTTAGAGATGGAAAACCGAATTCAAAAACTTTTGTTCATACACTTACTCTGGATAAATTAAATGTCAGTTCACTAGAAAAAGAGATTTCCTTAAATGGTGTCAAACATATTAGTAGGATTGGTGTATATGAGAATCTGTTTATGAAATCAATAGAAAGAACAATATATGCTGACACTAGTATTGATATTAAGAATATAAATTTAGATGAAAAAATTATTAAAAAAATAAATGCAAAGAATATAGGTAGAATTTACCCAGTGCAAATAAGTTTGGTTGATTCAGCAGGACAAGTAGCGGAAATACCTTTCGGTTGGAATAATGAATATATTAATCAAAAGGCTGAAGGTAAGCCTATACTATTCACAATGATAGAAACTCTGACAGAAAATGAGCTAAAACCAATAAAAATAGGAAATGGAAACGAAATTTCTATTTATGAAGTAAGCGAAAGTGGAGATATTGAAAAAGTTGAAGCAGAAATAAAGGTTATAAACAAGAGTATTAACATAAAATTACCTACTAAAAAACCTACATCGAAATATATAATAGCAGAAGAAAATTCATATGACAAAGAATTGGATGAATCAAAAACGACTGCAAAATCAGAAATAGACAAGCTATCCAAGCTAAGCAATGAAGAAAAAACAAAGTATAAAAACAGGATAAATAATGCAACAACAAAGGCTGAGGTAGAAAAAATACTAAAAGAAGCCAAGGAGGCCAATGATAAAACTGTTATAGAAGATTTAGACAAGCTAAAAACAGATACTAATAAGGAAATAGACAAATTGTCTAAGCTAAGTAATGAAGAAAAAACGAAGTATAAAAACAGGGTAAATAGTGCAACAACAAAGGCTGAAGTAGAAAAAATACTAAAAGAAGCCAAGGAGGCCAATGATAAAGAAGCTAATAAAGCCGAAGTTTATTCTGTTCCGGCTAGAATGTTACAAGCACATTCTGATACTGCCTCAATGGGTGAAAAAGCCCTTGATGGAAACGTGATAGTAAGAAAGAAGGACAATAAGTATTCATATGAAGTAACTTTTAAAGGTTTAGAGTTTATGAATATGTATGGACATCTATGGGGATTAAATATTTATGATAGCTCCTTTACTTCATCAAAATCAGAGGCAAGGGTATTAAAGAAATTTATGGATAAAAACTTGAAGGGAAAACAAATGGAATTCCCTAAGGTTTATGCATTTGATAAAAATTCTAAGGAAGATACTATCAATATTGAAGTATACGTAGATGCTATGGATGCAATAAAAAATAATGCCCAATCCTATGATGATATAGTAAAAGGCGCAGGAAGGCAAAATGCCAGGCTGATTTTAGATTGGAGTAAGGCTAAAAAAGTAGATGATAATCAAGGAAATGATAGCAATGAAGTAGTAAAAAGATTGGCAGGAGATGACAGGTACGAAACTGCCATAAAGATTAGTAAGGATAATTTTAAGTCAGCAGATACAGTTGTTCTTGCAAGTGGTACTAATTCTGCAGATGCCTTGGCAGCGTCATCATTAGCAACATCAAAATCAGCACCAATACTTTTAACTAAGAGAAATGAAATAGGCAAAAATGTTTTTGATGAAATAAAGAGATTGAATGCGAATAATGTAATAGTAGTAGGTGGAAAAGTTTCCATATCTGAAAAAGTGGTTTCTGACTTGAAAAATAAAAATATTACTGTAAAAAGACTAGCGGGTGATAATAGATATGAAACTTCCTATGAAATTGCAAAAGAATTGCTAAAGTCAAACAAGGCTAAAGAAGCCATCATAGTAAATGGCTTTAAGAATGTTGATGCCTTATCAGTATCTTCATTGGCTACAAAGGAGAATTTACCAGTATTATTAAATGATGGAAATCGTTTAAGTAAGGATATAAAAAATATTGTTGGAGATTCAAATATTAAGAAGATGTATATAATTGGTGGTAGAACATCTTTACCAAGGAGAATAGAAGACAACATAAAGGCTCTCGATATAGAATACGAAAGATTGGCAGGAGAAGACAGGTATGAAACGTCTTCAAAAATAGCAAAATATGCTTACGAAAACAGTGATAAGGTTATTCTTGCAAGTGGTGAGAATTCTATAGATGCCCTAGCAGCAGGTGTTTTAACAAAAATGGAAAAGGCTCCTATGCTATTGGTACAAAAGAGAAGAATACCAAAGAGTATTTCAAATAGGATAGAAGAATCCAAAGCGAAAAAATTCTTATTGATAGGTGGAGAAAAGACTATTTCTGATAGAGTAAAAGACAAGGTAGAAGGACTTCTTAAATAACATTTCTCTCTAGATATTTAATTAAGGGAGGGCTTATCCTCCTTTAATTAAATTTAGCTAAGAGTGATGATTAAAAAGAGGCAAACTATAAAATCTAGATTATAGAAAACAATGATAGGAGTGAAATAGTTATGTATAAGAAAATATCATCTGTGGCCTTATCTTTGGCAATTTTATTGTCAACAGGTTCAGTAGCCCTTGCCAATCAAAATCTTCAAGGATTAGATTTAAATGTGGTCGAAAAAATTAACACGAAAAATGTTAAGGGAGCTTCTAATCAAGAGGTAACGGATTTACAAAATGAATTAAAAAAATTAATTGAGCAGGCAGAAGACACTGATACCTTGGTTTTGAAAACAGATGAAAGTATAAAGACTTTAAATGAGGTTGTTAATCAGATTAAAAAAAATTTAAACAGTCAAGATGCAAATATTTTAAAGGAAAATAAAAAGAAGTTAAAGAGTGCATTAATTTCAATATCATCAGATATTAATGATATAAAAGATTTAAATTCTTTGAAAAAATCAGGTGAACTAGATGCAGGTGTATATAATGTACCTGTTGTTTTAAGAAACTTTGACAGTCCAGATCTTTTATCTATGGGAAATGATTGTTTATTACATAAGGCTAAGTTGATAGTAGATAAAGATAAAAATATTAAAATTAGATTTTGTCTAAAAGGTTTATATTTCATGTCTACATATGGTCATCTTGTGAATTTATGGTATTTTAACCCTAATAAAGAAGATTCACATAAGGAAGAAGACCTAGGAGGGAAAATTAAGCCAAATATATTATCATATAATGAAGAACTAAATTTAAATAAAGAGTTATATTCTTTTCCGAAGACAATTGAGATAAATATTGAGAAATTTAAGGATAACCCTAAAAGATATATTGAAGTAAAAGTTGATGCAATGGATGCAATAGCAGGTATAGATCCGTATAAGGATATAAATGATGATAGGGGATCGAAATTTGCTATTCTTACCCTTGACTATAGGTTTATTGAAAAAGATCCTACAAACAATGAAAATCCATATAGCCAAGATGACGAGTTGGAACAAGCTAAAAAAGAAGCAAAAATAAGTATTGATAATTTGTCAAAATTAGACTCAAATAGCAAGGCTAAATACAAGGCAGATATAGACAATGCCAAGTCAAAAGAAAAAATCAACGAGATACTAAAAGAAGCAAAGGATGCCAATGACAAAATTGAAAAGGATATTGATAAATCGAAAAAAGACGCAAAGTCTGAAATAGACAAATTAACAGACTTATCAAATGATGAAAAAACTAATTTTAAAAATAAGATTGATTCATCTACTTCAAAAGAGTCTATAGAAGCTATTGTCAAGGAGGCAAAAGACCTAAACAAGAAGAAAAAGGATAAAAAGAAGAAAAAGTCGGAAAAAATACAGAGGTTGTCAGGTGATAATAGATATGAGACTTCTGTTGAGGTAAGTGAAAAAAACTTTAAATCTGCAGATACAGTTGTTCTCGCAAGTGGTCAAAATATTGCTGATGCCTTAGTTGCATCATCATATGCCGATATTGAAGAAGCCCCAATACTATTGACAAATAAAAATTCTATTTCAGATGAAGTTCTTGATGAGATTGAGAGGTTAAAGGCGGATAAGGTAGTTATTGTAGGTGGTCAATCCTCTATCTCTAGTAGTGTTGAGTCTAGATTGAAAAAAGAAGATATAAAAGTAACACGTATATCAGGAAGGGATAGGTTTGACACTTCTGATAAACTATCCCAGGAAGTTAGTAGACTATCTAAAAAATCCAGCCAAGCTATCCTGGTAAATGGATATAAGAATATAGATGCTCTTTCGGTTTCATCTCTAGCAACAAAAGAAGAACTACCTATATTACTGAATGGTAGAAATGCTTTAAATATGTCTGTAAAAAACAGGTTAAAACAGATGAATGTGAATAAGGTATATATAATTGGTGGCAACAATTCCATATCAAGTGACGTGGAAAAAGAATTGAAGAAAATGCAAATATCAGTTGTAAGATTATCTGGAACGGATAGGTATGAAACATCTGCCAATATTGCCAAGTATGCCTATAAGGACTTTGATGAGGCTATAGTAGCCAGTGGTGAAAATCCTGTTGATGCATTAGCAGCTAGCACACTTACAGGGAAAAAGGAAGCCCCAATACTATTGACGAATAAAAATAAGATTCCAAAATCAATTAAAAAAATTATTGAAGATATGGATATAGGAAAGATTACAATAGTTGGCGGTGAAAACAGTATTACTGATAATGTGATGGATGATATGGAGGATCTGTTATAAGTTTTTAAAACTTTGATACTTCCATATGCCATTTAAAAAAGCAAAATAGTGAAAAGGATTTATTTCAATATGGGCTTAAGACCCATATTGATTTAAATCTTTTTTGTTATATATCAAATTATGAGATTTATGAAATTGGAGGTTAATAGTTTATGAGTATTAAGAAAAATAAATTTACCTTTATTTGTGCTCTTATTTTAATCTTGATGCCTATTACATTTTTGGCTTGTAAGCAGGATGAAATAGTTGCAAGTACTGATAAATTTGATGTTAGGCTAAGTGAAGTTAATGATAATATAAAGTTGGCAAAATTTGAATATAATTCTATTTTTGATGATGATAGCTGGAAGAGTGTTGTGGTTTCATCTGACGGAAGTACGGAACAATTTAAGAAAAGCGTTATAGATTATTTAATAATGAGTCATTATAAGGATGAAGAAAATAAAAAGAATGGGTATTCATATTCAGAAAAAGAATTAAATGATATGCTTGACAGTGCTAAGCAAAATATTGAGGAGGATAAAATAAAAAGCAATGAGTATAAGAGTCTGAATATAGATGACCACGTACTAAAAAAATATATCAAATACAAGATCATTGAAAACAAGTATCAAGAAGAATTTAATAAAAAAGTTAAAATTAAAGAGGAAGATATAAAAAAATATTATAAAGATAAAATAGATGAATTTAAAGAAAAGGAATTTGATTGTTATCAAATTTGGATAAAGAATCCTAATGATAAAAATAAGGCAGAAAATGCTTATGAAGACTTAAAAAAGGGCATGGATTTTTCTACTGTAGCCAAAAAGTATTCAGAAGACGAAAACAGTAAGAATAAGGGGGGCTATATTGGAAAAATAAAAAAAGAAAATTTGATTCCGGAACTACGTGAAAAAGCTTTGACATTGAGGGATAAAGAGTATACTGGAGTAGTAAAAAGTAAGAATGGATATTTTATAATAAAAATTGATAACCAAAGAAATTTAACAAAAACATTGGATTCTTGTAGAACAAAAATAAAAGATGATTTGTTAGAAGAACTATATCAGGAAAATAATAAAAAGATAATAAATAGAATTGGTGTGAAATATTATAAGGACAATATAAAGAAAATAAATATACAGTTGTAGGGATTTCTATCATAGCAAGTATAATTGCCTATTATATTTGCAAGTGGCTAGATAGCAAGTTATAAAGACAACTAGCACGAAAAAAGGCTTACGTACTGGGAATACGTAGGCCTTATTTTTTGTGTATAACAATGATGTTATATACTTCTATCCTTTTATGCTTATATTATACCATAGATTTATATATTTGTATCATGTTTATGAATTTTCTCATAAAGTTTTACATTTTACAACTTATTCACCACTTAAAATAATTAATTGGTGGAGATGAGGGGAGTCGAACCCCTGTCCGCAAGCCCATTCCCTGCTACGCCTACATGCTTAGTCATCTCTTTTAAAATCTCGACTTTCTTGGCACCGAGTGACAGGTTCCAAGATTATCCAGCCCTAATTAGTCCACTATGGGTCAAGGCAGCCCCCAAAGTAGTTCCCTGCATAAATAGCGTCAGCTCTTAATCGGCAGGAGGATTAAGAGGGACGAGCTGCTACTAGGCAGCTAATAAATTGTTTTCGTTTGCGTTTGTTTTAAATTCCCCAGTTTTTACGTGACCCAGAGTAACACGACATGCTGTCCCAAGTTCAAAACCCACGTCGAAACCCTTACACCCCCGTGCATAGTTCCAAACGAAGTTAATTAATTAATTATAGCATACTTAGGAAGAATATTCAAGTGGACGTAGGTGGACGAGGCCTATCCTGTAAATAAATGTTTTTGTGGGCTGAAAAGCTTGATATAAGCCATTTAAAATTGTCTTTTGAAAATCTTTTAAAAGTTCAGAAAAATAGGTGCAATTATAAATTGACGGTTATGGTCTAAAGTGGTATACTAGTATTGAAATATGTGTGGAGTTGATATTATGGAGAAAATGTTATCCTCAGACTTTATTTATTCTGATATTTTGGACAGAATAATTAGTTTGAAGTTAAGCCCGGGAAGCAAGATTAGTGAGAATCAGATATGCGAGGAGTATAATGTGTCAAGGTCAGTGATCAGGCATATTTTTGCCAGGCTGGCACAGATTAATTTTCTAACAGTATATCCTCAAAGGGGGACTTATGTCAATTATATTGATTTGGAGTATATAAGAAATGCCCTTTTGATTAGGTTGTCTATAGAAAAGGAAATCTTGTACAGGTTTATGCAGAAGGAAGACAAGTCTGATATTATCACTAAGATGAAAGAAAATATGAAGCAGCAGGAAAAGTTCTATCACGAGAACGAGTATTTGATAGAGTTTAAGGAACTTGATGAAGAGTTCCACAACTATATTATAATGAGTGTTGAGAACAATGCTATTTTGCCGCTTATAAATGACCATTTATTGCATATCAGTAGATGGAGGAATGTATATATAAAGTCAGGATACAAGTTGAGTAAGCTTATAGATGAGCATAAGAGTATTTTGGAGGCTATTGAGGCAAACGATACTGAGAGGGCCTTGAGGTGTATGAATAACCATATTGATACGGTATCAGGCATAGCCAGTTTAGACCCCGAATATCTATCATATTTTAAGGGTGCAGACCAGGATTATATCAAGCTTATGAAGTAGTCCTATATTTGATTTGAATGGTTGGCATGATTATTTTAAAAAAGTGTTTACAAGGTAAAAAATATATGATAAAGTATTGTCAATGACTGGTATACAAGTAGACTAAAATTAAAAAATATGGCATTTTGCCTAAAATAATTTTAATAAAGAAATTGAAATGTAATATATACAAAATAAATATTTGAGATTTGTGTAAAATATTTTATTTTGTGTAATTTTTGCGTGTTTGGCAAAGGCTTGCCCTAATAGGTCTAAAAACGACTAAATACGCACAAACATACTTTTGTTTTTAAATTTAATTTAAAATAAAAAATGATTATGGGTATGGTTACATACCTATAAGACTAATAGTAATTGGTAATCATTAAATGTTATTTTAGTAGGAGGTATTTGTAATGAGTACAAGAAAGAAACCATTAGAAGGTGTCAAAGTTGTTGAACTTGCTAACTTTATAGCAGCTGCTACAACAGGAAGGTTCCTAGCAGACTTAGGAGCTGATGTTATAAAGGTAGAAAGTGCTAAGGGAGATCCGCTTAGGTATACTGCCCCAACAGAAGGTAGACCTCTTGATATGTATGAGAATACTACTTGGGAGTTGGAAAACGCTAATAAGAGATGTATATCTCTAAACATGAAGGATCCTAAGGGTAAGGAAGCTTTCTTCAAGCTACTTGATGAAGCTGATATCCTTATAACTAACTGGAGAGTTCAGGCTCTACAGAGAGCAGGTCTTGACTATGAAACTTTAAAGGTTAAGTATCCAAGTCTAGTATATGCTATGTGTACTGGTTATGGTGAATACGGTCCAGACAAAGACCTACCAGGATTTGACTTCACTGCTTTCTTCGCAAGAGGTGGATATCTTGAAAATCTAAGACAGAAGTCAGATGTTCCTATGAACGTTGTTCCAGGTCTAGGTGACCATAATGTTGGTATAAACCTTGCTGCAGGTGTACTAGCTGCTTTATATCACGCTAAATTAACAGGTGAAGGTGAAAAGGTTGAAACAAGTTTGTTCGAATCAGCTATATTCAACATGGGTATGATGATTCAGGCTGCCCAGTACAAGGATTATGGAACTCCATATCCAATCAATATCAGAGAAGCTAGTAACCCGGTTAATGCTGCTTGGTATACTAAGGATGGAAGGTATGTTCAGACTTGTATGCCTGACTACAATACATACTTCAAGAAGTTCTTCACAGCTTTAGGATTAGATGAAATGGTGAATGATGAAAGATTCTTCCCAGTTCAGAATGTAATCGCTAACAACTTGGGAACAGAAGTATATGACAGAGCAATGGCTAGGTTCGGTGAAAAGACTTATGAAGAATGGGCACCAATCCTTACAGCTGCTGATATTCCATTCGCACTAGCTAAGTCTTGGGAAGAATTATTAGAAGATGAACAGGCTTGGGCAAATGACTGTTTCTACAAGATGCAGTATCCAAAGGGAGAAAGAATCCTTTGTAAGCACCCAGTTAAGTACCAGGAAATGGGACCTACTCCATACAACAGAGGGCCATTCATAGGTGAACACGGTGTTGAGGTAATGAAGGAACTTGGCTATTCAGATGCTGAAATCAATGAAATGCTAGAAGCTAAGACATTATTTGTTTGGGAAGACGAAAACAAGTAATAGTAGATAAATAACAATTAATAAGATATGGGAGTTTGTCTAGGGGACTTAAGTGGACGACCTAGGCGAGAAAGGAGCTTATCATGAGTAATACAGGAATGGTAGAAGAAAAGCCGGCAAAAGTATTGTTAGGAGAAATTGTTGCAAAGCACTATAAGGAAGCTTGGGAGGCAAAGAATAATGGTGAACTAGTTGGATGGTGTGCATCTAACTTCCCACAGGAAATATTCGAAACTATGGATATAAAGGTTGTTTATCCAGAAAACCAGGCTGCTGCTATATCTGCTAAGGGTGGCGGACAGAGAATGTGCGAAATAGCTGAAAATGAAGGATATTCAAATGATATCTGTGCTTACGCTAGAATATCTTTGGCATACATGGACGTTAAGGATGCTCCAGAATTAAATATGCCACAGCCAGACTTCGTTGCTTGCTGTAACAATATTTGTAACTGTATGATCAAGTGGTATGAAAATATAGCTAAGGAATTGAATATACCTTTAATTTTAATAGACGTTCCTTACAACAATGACTACGAGGCTGAAGACGATAGAGTTGAATATCTAAGAGGTCAGTTTGATTATGCTATCAAGCAGTTAGAAGAACTAACTGGCAAGAAGTGGGATGAAAAGAAGTTTGAAGAAGTAATGGAAGTTTCTCAGAGAACAGGTAGGGCTTGGTTAAAGGCTACTGGATATGCTAAGTATACTCCATCACCATTCTCAGGCTTTGACGTATTCAACCACATGGCTGTTGCAGTTTGTGCAAGAGGTAAATTGGAATCAGCTATAGCATTCGAAAAGCTTGCCGAAGAATTTGACGAAAATGTAAGAACTGGTAAGTCAACATTTAAGGGCGAAGAAAAGTTCAGGGTGTTATTTGAAGGTATAGCATGTTGGCCGCACCTAAGACATACATTCAAGCAGCTTAAGGATGCTGGTGTTAATGTCTGTGGTACAGTATATGCGGATGCTTTCGGATATATCTATGACAATACATATCAGTTAATGCAGGCTTACTGCGGAACTCCAAATGCTATTTCATACGAAAGAGCAACTGATATGAGACTAAAGGTTATTGAAGAAAACAATATAGATGGTATGTTAATCCACATCAACAGAAGTTGTAAGCAGTGGTCAGGTATCATGTACGAGATGGAAAGAGATATTAGAGAAAAGACTGGTATACCAACAGCTACATTCGATGGTGACCAGGCCGATCCAAGAAACTTCTCTGAAGCTCAGTATGATACTAGAGTACAGGGTCTTATAGAACTAATGGAAGCTAATAAAGCTGCAAAGATGAAGGAGGCGCACTAATATGAGTAATATAGATGTATTGTTAGGTAAACTTGATGTAAGTCTTTTGGGACAGGTAGACAAGTATGTTTCAGAAGGTAAGAAGGTAATAGGTTGCGCGCCAGTTTATACACCAGAAGAATTAGTATATGCTGCAGGCATGGTACCAATTGGTGTATGGGGTGCAGAAGGTGAAGTAGGTCTATCAAAGGAATACTTCCCAGCATTTTATGCAGCTATAATCCTTAGATTAATGGACCTTGGTTTAGAAGGTAAGCTTGACAAGATGTCAGGTATGATTATACCGGGACTAAGTGACGGTCTAAAGGGACTTAGCCAGAACTGGAAGAGGGCTATAAAGCAGGTTCCAGCCCTATACATAGGCTATGGTCAGAACAGAAAAATTGAAGCTGGTATTACTTACAATGAAAAGCAGTACATCAAGCTAAGAGGACAGTTAGAAGAAATAGCTGGTTGCAAGATAGAAGATGCTAAGGTTGAAGAGGCTATAGTTCTTTACAACAAGCATAGAAAGGCAATGCAGGAATTCAGTTCTCTAGCAGCTAGTCACTTAAATACTATTACACCTATTCTAAGAGCTAGAGTAATGACAAGTGCCTTCTTGTTCGACAAGGCAGAACATTTAGCTATATTGGAAGAATTGAATAAAGAATTAAAGGCGTTACCTGAAGAAAAATTTGCTGGCAAGAAGGTAGTTACTACTGGTATTCTTGCAAATAGCCCAGGTATGCTAGAAATACTAGATGAGTACAAACTTGGTATAGTTGATGACAATATCAACCATGAATCAGGCCAGTTTGACTACCTAGTTGATGAAGGTACTGGTAATCCAGTTAGAGCCTTATCTAAGTGGATTTCAGATATAGAAGGAAGTACTTTGTTGTATGATCCAGAAAAACTTAGGGGACAGATAATAATTGACAAGGTTAAGAAGCATCAGGCAGATGGTGTTATATACCTAATGACTAAGTTTAGTGATTCTGATGAATTCGACTATCCAATCATCAGAAAAGAATTAGAAAATGCAGGTATCTTGCATATACTAGTTGAGGTTGATCAGCAAATGACTAACTTTGAACAGGCGAAAACAGCATTACAGACTTTCGCTGATATGATTTAATTTAAAAAAATTAAAATTTTAAGGAGGCAATCTATGATTTTCGAAAAAGAACATGAATTAGTTCGTCAGCTAGCTAAGGAATTCGCTGAAAATGAAATTAAACCAACTGCAGAAGAAGTTGATGAAACTGGCGAATTTCCAATGGAAATTTATCAAAAAATGGCTAAAGCTGGATTTTTAGGTATTAAGATACCAAAGGCTTATGGGGGTTCAGGTGGAGACCACCGTTCTTATGCAATAGTTATGGAAGAATTGGCTAAGGCATCAGGTGTATCTACTATATGGATATCATCTCCAAACTCACTACAGTCAACTCCAATATTAAGAGATGGTACTGAAGAGCAGAAGGAAAAGTATCTTAGACCAATGGTTACAGGTGAAAAACTGTTCGCTTTCGGTCTTACTGAACCAGGAGCAGGATCAGATGCAGCATCTATATTGACAACTGCAGAAAAAGATGGTGATGACTATATATTAAACGGAAGAAAAACTTTCATAACTGGTGCTCCAGTATCTGATTATGTAATAGTTTTCGCTAAGACTAATCCAGAATTAGGCGTTAAGGGTATATCTACTTTCGTAGTAGACTCTAAGCTAGAAGGTGTGTCTTTTGGTAAGGCAGAAAATAAGATGGGTATGATTGGTTGCCCAACTAGTGATGTTGTTCTTGAAAATGTTAGAGTTTCTAAGGATTGTATGTTAGGAAGAGAAGGTAAGGGATTTATCAACGCTATGAAGACTCTAAGCGTAGGTAGATTAGGTATTGCTTGCCAGGCTCTAGGACTTGCAGAAGGTGCTATGGAAGAGGCTATCAAGTATGCTAAGTCTAGACACCAGTTTGGTAAGTCAATAGCTAAGTTCCAGAATACTCAGTTCATACTAGCAGAAATGGAAACAAAGTTAGCAGCTATGCGTCACCTTGTTTATGATGCTGCTTATAAGATGGATTTAGGACAAGCAGCTGATAAGGAAGCTTCAATGGCTAAATTATTCGCTACAGAAGAAGCAAAATGGATAATTGATAAAGCATTACAGATTCACGGTGGATATGGTTACATTAAGGAATATCCAGTTGAAAGAATGTACAGAGACATCAGAGTAACTTCTATCTACGAAGGTACATCTGAAGTTCAGAAGATGGTTATAGCATCAAGCTTATTGAAATAAGGGGAGGTATAGATAGATGAAAATTGTAGCTTGCATAAAACAAGTACCAGATACAACAGAGGTAAAACTTGACCCTGTAAAGAATACTTTGATCCGTGATGGTGTACCTAGTATCATAAACCCTGACGATAAGGCAGGTCTTGAACTAGCACTTCAGATCAAGGAATCAGTTCCAGGATCTACTTTAACAGTAGTATCAATGGGACCTCCACAGGCGGAAGTTGCACTTAGAGAAGCATTAGCTATGGGAGCAGATGATGCAGTTCTAGTAACTGACAGAGCTTTCGGTGGAGCAGATACATGGGCGACATCTTCAACAATAGCTGGTGCACTTAGAAACATAGATTACGATATAATAATAGCAGGTAGACAGGCTATAGATGGTGATACTGCACAGGTTGGTCCACAGATTGCTGAGCATCTTGGAATACCACAGGTATCTTATTGTGAAGAACTAAAGGTTGAAGGTGACAAGTTCATCGTTAGAAGACAGTTCGAAGATAGATATCATATAATTGAAATAAAGCCACCTTGCCTAATTACTACACTAAGCGAAGAAATAGACCCAAGATACATGACAGTAGGCGGTATATTCGATGCTTATCAGAAGGAAATGAAGGTTTGGGGATTGAAGGACATTGAAGACAAACTAGATCTTTCAAATATCGGTTTAAAGGGTTCACCTACAAACGTTAAAAAGTCATTTACAAAGCAGGCTAAGGGCAAAGGCGTTAAGCTAGAAGGATTAACTCCAGAAGAAGCAGCTGATGCAATTCTTGCTAAGTTACAGGAAAAGTATTTTATATAAGATACTAAAGAATTACAATTATAAAAAAATAATGATTTGAAAGGAAGATTACCTAATGAACAAGGATATTTATGTAGTAGTTGAACAGGTAGACGGTGTCGTTCAAAAAGTAGGCATCGAGCTAATTGGTATAGCAAGTAAATTGGCAGCTGACCTAGGACAGGAAGTAGTTGCAGTTTTACTAGGAAAAGAAGTAAGGGGATTGGCTGATAATCTAATCCACCACGGGGCAAACAAGGTTATATGTGTAGAAGACCCAATTTTGGAACACTATGCAACTGAACCATACACTAAGGCATTAAACGCAGTTGTAGAAGCTAAGAAGCCAGAAATAGTACTTTACGGTGCTACTTCAATAGGTAGAGACTTGGCTCCTAGAGTATCTGCTAGAGTACATACAGGACTAACAGCTGACTGTACTAAGCTAGAAATAGATCCAGAAACTAAGTTATTACTTATGACTAGACCAGCTTTCGGTGGTAACATCATGGCTACAATAGTTTGTAAGGAATTCAGACCTCAGATGGCAACTGTAAGACCAGGTGTTATGCAGGCCCTTCCTACAGACACATCTAGAACTGGCGAAGTAGAAGTATTCCAGGTTGACTTTACTGATGCTGATATGAACATCAAGATCAGAGAAGTCATCAAGGAAAAGCATGCTAAGGTTGATATAACAGAAGCTAAGGTTCTAGTATCTGGTGGTAGAGGTATCGGTAGCCCAGAATACTTCGATGTATTAAAGGAATTAGCTGACGAACTAGACGGTCTTGTTACTTCTTCAAGAGCTAACGTTGACGCTGGTTGGATCGGTAGAGAAAGACAGGTTGGGCAGACTGGTAAGACAGTTAGACCAGACCTATACATGGCTTGTGGTATATCAGGAGCTATACAGCACTTAGCTGGTATGGAAGATTCTGAATTTATCGTGGCTATAAACAAGGATGCTCAGGCTCCTATATTCGATGTAGCTGATTTAGGTGTAGTTGGTGACTTACACAAGATAATGCCTATATTAATCGACAAGGTTAGAGCATTAAAGGCTGAAAAGGCTAACATGTAATTTTATTAACGAAAGAGAAAATTTATTTCAACAGATTTTTAAAAACAGCTGTTTAGATAATACTGTGGACATAAAATTTCTATAGTAAAATACAAAAACTTATTGTATAATATACCTAGGGATTTGCACTTCTCCCTAGGTATAGCGTACAATATGTTTAAAAACGGACAGAATTGTAAAATTTTTTACAGGGATGTCTAAAAAATTTAAACATATTGGTTAAATAAATAACAGTTTGTTTAAATTTATTTATATTTTTTATTATACAAATGCTTATTAGCTAGAGTTAGGGAGGCAAAATATGGTTAAGGTTAGAGTGACTTGTAACAAAAATATTATTGAAAGATTTGGTGTTAAAAAGCCAGAAGGTTGGGATTTCCAGTATATTAAGTATCCTTGTTCAGATGAGGAACTAGTTGAACAGTGTAAGGATGCTGATATAGTATTCTGTGGTCCAGTTGATCATTTCAGAAGAGAAGTAATAGAAAAACTTGATAATTGTAAGCTTATACATTCATTGGGCGTAGGTTTCGACAAGATAGACCTAGAAGCAGCCAAGGAAAAGGGTATTTATGTTTGCAATAATAGGGCCGTTAACGCAGTGCCAGTTGCTGAATTAGCTGTTGGACATATGATAACATCTTTAAGAAGAATGCCAGAAGCAGATGCTAAGATAAAGGCAAAGGGTGTTGACGGATTTAATGAAAGCTTCAGAGAGTATCAAGTTAAGGGTCAGAGCGAATTGAGTTCAAGAGTAATAGGACTTGTTGGATTGGGCGCTATAGGTAAGGCGGCCGTTAGAATGCTTAGGGCATTTGGATGCAAGATACTATATTACGATGTATTCAGAGCTTCTGAAGACTATGAAAAAGAAAATGATCTTACTTTCTGTACATACGAAGAAATACTTGCTCAGTGTGATATTATTTCTTACCATGTTCCAGTTCTAGATAATACTAGAAATATGGTTCGTAAGGAAACAATAGAACAGATGAAGCAGGATGCAGTAATAATTAACGTTGCAAGAGGAGAAATCGTTAACAATGAAGACCTGGCAGAAGCTCTAAATAATGGTAGAGTATTTGCAGGACTTGATGTTATAGCTCCTGAACCACCAAGTGCTGATCATCCCTTATTTAACCTAACTGAGGCTGGTAAGGCTAGATTATCAATTACTCCTCATATAGCAGGAACAACTGATGATGCGTTCATTAGAATGTCAGAATGGTCATATGCAGACATGGTTAAGGTTATGAATGGCGAAAGACCTAACAACGTTGTTAATGGTCTTTAAAGACTAAGCCTATATGGCAAATCTATTTTAGAAGGTGAATGAGTATGGAAATTAAAAGAAAAGACGTTATCGTTTGTGGTTTTGCATTATTTGCAATTTTCTTTGGTGCTGGTAACTTGATATTCCCACCACACCTTGGTGTTTTAGCTGGTGACAGATGGTTCACGGCTATGATCGGGTTCTTAGTTTCAGACCCAGTTTTACCTATACTAGGTGTTATCGTTACAGCTAGATTAGGTGGTAGGGCAGACGACCTTGGTAAGAGGGTTAGTCCTAAGTTTGCTAAATTGATTGGTACAATTGCTATCTTGACAATTGGTCCTTTCTTCGCAATTCCAAGAACAGGTGCAACAACACATGAAATATTTATTAGACCATTGTTCCCATCAGTTCCAATTTGGGTTACTTCTATAGTATTCTTTGGTCTAACACTTTATATTACATTGAATCCTGGTAAGGTTATAGACTTTATAGGTAAGTACCTAACACCAGCTCTATTAATAATCTTGGCAGTAATCGTGATTATATCTATAGTTAACCCACCAGATCCTAAGGTTACAACAGATGTTTCAGGACTATTTACAATGTCATTTAAGGAAGGTTACCAGACAATGGATGCCCTTGGTTCTCCTCTAATGGCTGGTATCGTTATAAGTGACCTTATCAGACGTGGATATACTGACAAGGAAGTTCAGTTCAAGGTAAGTGTTCAGGTTGGTATAGTTGCATTTGTACTATTGGCTCTAGTTTACGGTGGTTTAACTTATGCAGGTGCTACAGTTGGTGGTCACTTCAATGGTGAAACTGAAAGAACTGTACTACTTATAGGTATGGTTGAATTAATGTTAGGTAGTGTTGGTAAGGTATTCATGGGAATAGCAGTTGCTCTTGCTTGTTTAACAACTTCAACAGGTCTAAGCTCAACTTGTGGTAACTACTTTGAAACTATATCAGGTGGTAAGTTACAGTATAAGCATATAGCTATCGTTACAGTTGTTATAGCATTCGTTCTTTCTCTAATCGGAGTTGATGGACTTATAGCAATAGCAGTTCCAATCCTATCAGCGATATACCCAGTTATCATAGTACTTATATTCATGTCTATCTTTGACAAGAAGATCAAGTACAACTGGACTTATACAGGTGCAGTTATAGGTGCATTTGTAGTAGCTATAATTGAAAGTATAAACCTTGCATCAGTAATGAGAGGTGGAAACCTACTAGCAGGTGCTGCAAAGGCTTGTACTTCATTGCCACTAGGAACATATGGATTTGAATGGGTTGTTCCAGCACTTGTTTGTTCTATAGTTCTTACACTAATCAGTGCAGTAGCTAAGGTTGGTAAGACTATAAATGATCCACTAGATTAATTTGTATTGAGACTTATCGTGCGAATTAAGCAATTATAAAAAATGCATATGACTTTAAATTTGATTCCTCTGGGCTAAGACCTGGAGGAATCAAGTATTAAATATAACAAGTTATAAAAAAGATTTCTAACATTTAATTAGGAGGTAATTATTATGATTTCTCAGGAAATGGTAAAACTAGGTACAGCAAAATCAATAATCAGAGAATTAGCAGGATTCGGTGCTAAGAGGGCAACTGAAATAGGTGCGGAAAATGTATTAGACTTTTCATTAGGTAACCCTTCAGTTCCAGCTCCAAAGGAAGTACAGGATGCAATAGTAGACATAATAAAGACTTATGAGCCAAAGGTATACCATTCTTATTCTTCAGGTGCTGGTCATGATGGTTGTAGAACAGCTATAGCTGATGACCTAAATAAGAGATTCGGTACTAAGTATACTAAGGACAATTTATTGATGACTTGTGGTGCAGCAGCATCTCTAAACATAACTCTAAAGGCTTTAATCTCATCTGCTGATGATGAAATAATGGTTCTAGCTCCATTCTTCCCAGAATACACAGTATTCATCAATGGTCAGGGTGGTAAGCAGGTTCTAGTACCTTGCAAGGACGATATGCAGTTAAATGTGGAAGGTGTAAAGGCAGCTATAACTCCTAACACTAAGGCTATAATAGTTAACTCTCCTAACAACCCATCAGGTGTTATCTATACACTAGATGAAATGAAGGCTCTAGTTGAACTATTGGAAGCTAAGGAAAAAGAATATGGTCATCCTATATACATCATAGCTGACGAACCATACAGAGAGTTGGTTCTTATAGATGGTCTTGAAGTTCCATTCATACCAAACCTATACAAGAATACAGTAATCTGCTATTCTTGGTCTAAGTCTTTATCTCTGCCAGGTGAAAGAATTGGTTATATCCTAGTTCCAAACGAAGTAGATGATGAATTACTTATGGCAGCAGTAGGTGGAGCAGCAAGAGTACTTGGTTACGTTTGTGCACCAACACTATTCCAGCTTGTAGTTGAAAGATGTGTAAGTGTACCACCAAACGTTGAAGTATACAAGAAGAACAGAGACCTTCTATATGATGGTTTAACTAAGTTAGGATACAAGGTTGCTAAGCCAGCTGGTGCATTCTACCTATTCATAGAAGCTCCAGATGGAGATTCTGAAAAGTTCTCTGAAAAGGCTAAGGCTCACGATATGCTAGTAGTTCCTGGAACAGGATTCGGTTCAAAGGCTCACATGAGATTATCTTATTGTGTTGAAACTGAAAAGTGTGAAAAGTCACTAGCAGTATTTGAAAAGTTGATGGCTGAATATAAGTAATATCCTGTATTAAGCAAGCAATTTGACATTGGAAAGTATATTCTGATATAAGAGAAGTGTCGGTATTTTATGCCGGCACTTTTTTGGTTCTATAATATTTAATGTATCAAGATTCTTGCTTAAGTCGGCTAAAAAAGATATAATTAATAGTGGTTTTATTTATTATCGATTATTAAAGGAGAAAGAAATGTTTATTGGTGAAATAACAGCCTTGATGGCATCTTTTTGTTGGACTATAAGTAGTACAATTGTAGAAAAAAAGGGGGTTGGTTTTTCTGCAGTGGCTATGAATGTAACCAGGCAGATAGTAGCCTTCTTGGCAATAGGACTTATAATAGTCTTTTTTAACAGGTCAAGCTTATCAACCAGCCTTAGTTTAAGGGGGGCTTTTTTCCTGGCCATGTCTGGCCTGATTGGCTTTTCCCTGGGTGACTCCTTCTTGATGAGTGCCTTCACTAGGATTGGGGCCCAGATTACCCTCCTAATATACACAATATCACCGGTTTTAACGGCTGTATTAGGCAGGATCTTCTTTGGGGAAAAGCTGACTCCTAGAAATATAGTTGGTATGCTAGTTGTAATTGGGGCTATTATGTTGGTAATAGCCAAGGGTGGATCATCTAACCTCAAGGTCAAGGGGGATCCAAGAGGTCTCTTATTTGCATTTTTAGCATCAATTGGCCAGGCCTTGGGTGTTCTTTTCAGCAAGGCGGGTCTAGAAAATATACCAGCCCTGCCAGCTACGGAAATAAGACTCTTGGGAGGCCTGGTAGGTATTTTGGTAATATGTAGCCTAACTAAGTCTTGGCCAGATGTAAAAAGGCTCTTGACTTCAAGGCAGGGAATTGAGGTAACTATGAGTAATGCCCTGATAGGAACTACCATAGGTGTAGTCCTGTCTATGCTTGCTATTAAATATACCAAGGCGGCAGTAGCATCAACCCTTATGACAATGTCACCTGTTATGATTATTCCTATAATGTACTTCTATTATAGGCAGAAGGTAAGCAGGTATGAGGTGGTTGGAGCAGTCTTGTCAGTAGTCGGGGTGGCATTACTAGTATAGTAAATCTAAATTGGAAGAGTTTTTATATTTCTTGTATTAGCCTAATATTTGTGATAAGATGTACTGGGAGATAGAATTCAAGAGAATCTATACTCACAAGCCGGTTTATTTGTAATTTTATTGTAGAGCTTATATTCAAAAAATGAGACTCATGATCTCAGTAAAATTAAGGGGGAAATATCGATGAAAGTAGATATGTTATGTGGTAAAATCCATAGGGCTACAGTTACCCAGGCAGAGTTGAATTATGTAGGGAGTATAACTGTAGATGAAGACTTGCTGGATGCAGCTGGTATAAGAGAGTACCAAAAGGTCCAGATAGTTGACATAGACAACGGAAATAGGTTTGAAACTTATACAATAAGTGGAGAAAGAGGAAGTGGTATAATTTGTTTAAATGGTGCTGCGGCCAGGTGTGTCAGTGTAGGCGACAAGGTAATTATAATGGCCTACTGCTCATGTGACTACGAAGATGCCAAGGACCACAAGCCAAGGGTGGTATTTGTGGATGAAGACAACAAGGTTCACAGGTTAACACGCTATGAAAAACATGGTAGAATAGAGGACTTAAATCTATAGACAAAGAGTAAATAGCTAGTACCAAGTTCCTAGATAATATTAAAAATAAACTGAAGATAAATAATATATTAAAAGGTGTAGACAAGTCATGTGATGACAGGTCTACACCTTTTTACCTTTATTCTAAAGCTTTTTGTTCTTTGTCTACATAGTCTTTAAGGATCTTGTACATGCTGGCTATTATTGGAACACCCAGTATGATACCGGTGATACCAAATAAACCACCACTGACTATAATTGCAACAAAGACCCAGATTCCAGGTAGGCCTATAGAAGAGCCCACAACCTTTGGATAAATCAAATTACCCTCTAACTGTTGTAATATAATCAGGAATACTAAAAATGCAAAGGCCCTAACAGGGTTTACAGACAGGATCATCAAGAATCCAAAGAGTCCGCCCAGGTAGGCTCCAATCATAGGTATCAGGGCCGTTACGCCGACGACTGAACCTATCATAAAAGCGTATGGGAAACCTAAGATTAGAAGTCCTATAGAGCATAGGACACCCAGTATTATGGCCTCTATAAACTGGCCTATAAAAAATGCCTTGAAGGTATGGTCAGTAATCCTAAGTAGGTAGTAAAACTTGTCCAGTATAGGCTGGGGTACGAAAGTAGCAAATAGTCTGGTAAACTGACTCTTTAGCCTCTCCTTGCCAGCCAGGATGTAGATGGCTATAATTAAGGCAATTACAATATTAGCAATTACACTAAAGACTGAATTAATGATATTAAGTATGTCACCAGCCCAAGTAGTTGATAGGCTGACTAATTTCTTCAAGATAGCCTGGGCATCTAAATTACTAGAAAGGAGCTTGGACTGGAGTGAAGGAAATTCATTTGACAGGCCAGCCAAGAATTTCATTATTTCATTGTATATATTTGGAAAACTATTTGTAAATACTACGATAAACTTGGATATCTGAGGTATTATAATTCTAGATACAAGCAGGATAATAATAAGGAAGAATGCCAGTGATAAAAGTATCGATATAGGCCTCTTCAGTTTTCTTACCAACTTTGTATTTACCTTATCTAGTAGCCTCTTTTCAATATTATCAACTATAATATTGAGTATAAAGGCAATAAAGCAACCTAGTATTATTGGGCTAAGGACTGTAAATATCTTGTCCAAAAGGGAATATATATCCTTGATATTTAGGACGACAAGGGCAGTTAGGCCAAAGACCAGACTGACAAATACTATTCTTCTCTTAAAATTTATGCTATTCATGGGTCATCCTCCTAGTTTGACTTGATGTGTTTAAATTCACATAGCTAATTATCAATTTGGATTATACAGTTTGAAATATAATCTTAATACGATTTTACATTATAAAAAAATATAATACAAGTATCAAAATTTCTAAATTACAAGTATATCCAGTATATATAGTTATATCTTAATATCAGTTAAAGTGGTATAATAATAGTACAAAGTAAACTTAAATTGCTTTGTGCTTGCTATAATATTTATTTAATATTCTTACCTGTAGCTTATTGAAGGGTCTTTAAGAATTATACATTGCTTGTGGACTTATTATAGACTGATTATTAAGACTAAGAATAAGGCAGGTAACTTTAGAGGAGGTATTATCATGACAAAAGTATTTAATGATGAAAAAGTTTTGGTATCTTTTGAAACTAAGAGGAAATTAAGTTTGGAAAAACAGGGTACAAATATGCTAGCGAGCTGTCTGCTAGGACGTAGTAAGATTTCTGGTATAGAACCGGATGTGTATACTATTTACCTTACTGACAAGACCTTCTTTGCAGAATATAGTAGGAAGAGCCTACATGGTGATATACCTAAAAGGGTTACTAAGTTGAACATACCTTTGACTGATATTAAGAAGGTTGAGTTCAGGAAAAAGGATGGGCAGGAATGTCTATACGTGTTCAGTGCCTGGGCTAAGGAATATTATTTTGAAATTGAAAATGAGGAAGCTAGGCTAGCAGCAGAAAAAGTAATAGCCTATATAAATGATAAGTAGGATAGACAGGAGATGCATAGGATGGATTTTAAGTTAGTTTCTGACTATGTGCCGACAGGAGACCAACCGGAGGCCATAGACAGGATATCTCAATCCATAGAAGAAGGTAACAAGTACCAGACCCTGGTAGGTGTAACGGGGTCTGGTAAGACTTTTGCTATGGCAAATATAATACAGCGGGTGAAAAAGCCTACCCTGGTTCTTGCCCACAACAAGACCCTGGCGGCCCAACTCTATAGTGAGTTCAAGGAATTTTTCCCTGAAAATGCTGTTGAATACTTTGTTTCATACTATGACTACTACCAACCTGAAGCCTATGTGGCCCACAGCGATACCTATATAGAAAAGGATGCAAGTATAAATGACGAAATAGACAAGCTGAGGCATTCAGCTACAGCTGCTATATTGGAAAGGGATGATACTATAATAATATCATCCGTTTCTTGTATTTATGGTTTGGGTGATCCTAAGGACTACAAGGAACTGATGTTATCACTAAGGCCCGGCATGGTTAGGGACAGGGACGACATAATCAAGAGGTTGGTGGAAATTCAGTATGAAAGAAATGATATAAATTTTATCAGGGGTACCTTTAGGGTCAGGGGGGATATTTTGGAAATATTTCCAGCCAGCAATGATGAAAAGGCAATCAGGATAGAGTTTTTTGGTGATGAAATAGATAGGATTACGGAGATAGATTATGTCACAGGTAAGGTGGTTGGCCAGAGAAACCACGTGGTAATATTCCCGGCATCCCACTATGTAACTACACCTGAAAGGATAGAGAGGGCGATTGGGACTATAGAGGAAGAACTTGACCAGGCTATAAGTGACTTTAAGTCAAGGGACAAGCTTTTAGAGGCCCAGAGGATAGAACAGAGGACCAAGTACGATATAGAGATGCTGAGGGAAATTGGCTTCTGTCAGGGGATAGAGAACTACTCTAGGCACATAACAGGCAGGTCCAAGGGTGAAAAACCCTATACATTGATGGATTTCTTCCCAGAAGACTATCTGATAATAGTAGATGAGTCTCATGTAACCATCCCTCAAGTAAGGGGTATGTATGCCGGTGACAGGTCTAGAAAAAAGTCCCTTATAGAAAATGGCTTCAGGTTGGAGTCAGCCTATGATAATAGGCCACTTAACTTTGAAGAATTTGAATCAAATATACACCAGGTCCTATTTACTACTGCTACACCTGGACCTTATGAAATGGAGCATACAGAGGTATTTGCAGAACAGATAATCAGGCCTACAGGTCTATTGGACCCAACTGTAAGCGTAAGACCGGTTGAAAACCAAATAGACGACCTTATAGTGGAGATAAATAAGAATATTGAAAAGGGTGAAAGGGTCTTAATTACTACCCTTACCAAGAAGATGAGTGAAGACTTGACAAAGTATCTCTTGGAATCTGGTATCAAGGTAAAGTATATGCATTCTGATATAGTAACCCTTGAGAGGACAGAAATAATTAGGGACTTGAGACTTGGCAAGTTTGATGTATTGGTGGGTATCAACCTCTTGAGAGAGGGGCTAGATATACCAGAGGTATCCCTGGTAGCCATCTTGGATGCTGACAAGGAAGGCTTCCTAAGGTCAGAAACATCAATGATACAGACCATAGGGCGTGCTGCCAGAAATTCAAATGGTAGGGTTATCATGTATGCTGACAGGGTAACTGACTCTATGCAGAGGGCAATCTCTGAAACTGAGAGAAGAAGGGCTATCCAGATGGCCTATAATGAAAAGTATGGCATAGTTCCAAAGACCATACAAAAGGGTGTAAGGGATAGTATAGAAGCTACAAGAATAGCAGAAGAAGTAGAGTCATATGATGTAAATGACGTAAGGGCCTTAAAGGATGAGGCACAAATCAGCCAGGCTATTATAGTTATGAAGTCAGAAATGATGGCTGCTGCTGAAAACCTAGAGTTTGAAAAGGCTGCTGAGCTAAGGGACAAGATTATGATACTTGAGAAAAAACTCTAGCTTGTGGGTGAGACTAGGATCTTGTATAAAGAAGAATTAAAAATATAAAAGAAGGTATAATAGGGTATAAACTGACAGGAAAGAAATATCTAAATAGATAAGAAATACAATAAATACAAATATAAGTCATAGAAAGGTGGGAAAACTATGAATTTTAAGCAATTAGTTAAATCAAACAGGACTTGCAGGAGGTATGATGGATCTAAACCTATATCCAGGCAGGAACTACTGGACCTTGTAGATCTTGTAAGGTACGCACCATGTGGTAAGAACAAGCAGGCTCTTAGGTTTGCCCTAGTGGCGGATGAGGAGACTAATGCCAAGATATTTGACAATATATTTTGGGCAGGTTTCCTAAAGGACTGGGATGGTCCTATTGAAGGCGAAAGACCAGGTGGATATATACTGGTATTTGATGATAATGACTATGGTAGGGCTATGGTAGAAGATGTAGGTATAGCTGGCCAGACACTAGCCTTGGGAGCAAGGGCTGGGGGAAAGGCTGTATGCATATTTAAGGCCTTCAAGGAAAAGGAAATAAAGGAAGCCCTAGGCCTGGGTGACAATTTCAACCTACTTATGGTTGTAGCTGTAGGATATCCCCTAGAAGAGGTTGTAATTGATGATATACATGCAGGTGATGATTTCAAGTATTATAGGGACCAGGGCCAAGTCCACCATGTGCCAAAGATAGTCACTGAAGACTTATTGATAAACAAGTAGGGGAAGGGGAAGATTTTGAACGAATATATAAGGATAAAGGGGGCCAGGGAAAACAACCTAAAGGCTGTTGACCTTGACCTACCTAGAAATAAATTTATAGTTTTTACAGGCCTATCAGGATCTGGTAAGTCGTCTCTTGCCTTTGATACCATATATGCCGAGGGCCAGAGGAGGTATGTGGAGAGTTTGTCTTCATATGCCAGACAGTTCTTGGGCCAGATGGACAAGCCTAGTGTAGACTATATAGATGGCCTATCTCCGGCTATTTCCATAGACCAGAAAACTACATCTAAGAATCCTAGGTCAACTGTGGGTACAGTCACAGAAATATATGACTACCTAAGACTCCTATTTGCCAGGGTGGGCAAGGTCCATTGCCCCCAGTGTGGTAAGTTGATCAGTCAAATGACCATACAGGAAATAGTTGATAGGGTTATGGAATATGAAGAAGCGAGTAGGCTCCAAATCCTATCCCCTGTAATCAGAGGTCAGAAGGGAACCCACAAAAAGACCCTAGACTTTATTAGGAAAGAGGGTTATGTCAGGGTAAGGATAGACGGGGAAAACTATGATATAAATGATGATATAGACCTGGAAAAAAATAAGAAACACAGCATAGAGATAGTTGTTGATAGAATTATAGTAAAGCCAGGTATTGAGGCCAGGTTGGCAGATTCAATCGAGGCTGCCGTAAAATTGTCGGATGGCCTGGTAGTAGTCCAGGATATTAGGCAGGAAGAGGAAACTATGTTTTCTACAAAGTTTGCCTGCCCAGACCACGGTATAGGTATAGAAGAATTGTCTCCAAGGATGTTCTCCTTTAATGCTCCCTTTGGAGCCTGCGATATGTGTAATGGACTAGGGGAGAGCAAGGAAGTAGACATAGACTTGATTGTACCAAATAGGGACCTAAGCCTAAAACAGGGAGCTATTGCAGCCTGGTCTAGTAATGGGCTCAATGACAATACCTATTACTCTATGATGATCCAGTCCCTATGCAAGGTATATGGTGTATCCATAGATACTCCTTTTAAGGACCTACCTGATGATTTTGTTGAGGAATTGCTTTATGGCAAGGAAAATACCCTCCTAACCTTTGAATTTGATTCCAAGTTCAGTGGCATGAAGACCTACCAAAATTACTATGAGGGGGTAGTTGTCAATATAGATAGGAGGTATAGGGAAACCAACTCAGAATTTATGAGGGACAAGCTAGAAGACTTCTTTGCAGAAAATCCATGTCCTAAGTGCCATGGTCAGAGGTTGAAACCGGAAGTCCTGGCAGTAAAGGTAAATGATAAGAATATAATGGAGGTTACCGATTTATCTGTTGAAGGCCTAATTGACTATATTTCTAGTCTGGAATTGAGCCAGAAAGACCAGGTAATAGCCAAGGATATAGTCAAGGAGATAAGAGAGAGGGCATCCTTCCTAAACAATGTAGGCCTGGGCTACCTTACCCTATCGAGAAAGGCAGGAACCCTTTCAGGTGGTGAAGCCCAGAGAATAAGGCTGGCGACCCAGATAGGGTCGGCCCTGACAGGTGTCCTATATGTCTTGGATGAGCCTAGTATAGGTCTCCACCAGAGGGATAATGACAAGCTGATTGCCACACTTAGGGACCTGACAGACTTGGGAAATACCCTGATAGTGGTAGAACATGATGAGGATACTATGAGGGCAGCCGACTATATAGTAGATATAGGACCAGGCGCAGGTATACACGGTGGTGAAATTGTGGCTGAGGGTAGCCTTGACCAGATTATAGAAAACAAGGATTCTATAACTGGCAAGTACCTGAGTGGTCAAATCAAGATACCCCTACCAGAAAAGACAAGAGAGGGTAATGGTCTCTTCCTTGAAGTAAGGGGGGCCAGTGAAAATAACCTAAAGGATGTCAATGTCAAGTTCCCACTTGGAAAGTTTATCTGTGTGACGGGTGTATCAGGGTCAGGTAAGTCAACCCTAGTCAATGAAATACTCTACAAGGCTACTACTAAGAGGTTAAACAAGTCTAGAATTAGACCTGGTAGACACAAGGAAATCCTAGGTATAGAGAATATAGACAAGGTTATAAATATAGACCAGAGTCCAATAGGTAGGACTCCTAGGTCCAACCCGGCTACATACACAGGTGTATTTGACATGATCAGAGACCTCTTTGCATCTACAAATGAGGCCAAGGCCAGGGGCTACAAGAAGGGAAGATTTAGCTTTAATGTCAAGGGTGGTAGGTGTGAGGCCTGCAAGGGAGATGGTATATTAAAGATAGAAATGTTCTTCCTGCCAGATGTTTATGTACCTTGTGAAGTCTGCAAGGGTGAGAGGTATAACAGGGAAACCCTACAGGTGAAATATAAGGATAAGTCCATAGCAGATGTCCTTGAAATGAATGTTGAAGAGGCCTTAGAATTTTTTGAAAACATACCTAGCATAAAGAGAAAGTTGGAAACCCTAATGGATGTCGGCTTATCATATATAAAACTAGGCCAGCCATCTACCCAGTTATCAGGAGGAGAGGCCCAGAGGATCAAGCTGGCTACAGAACTAAGTAAGAGACCTACGGGCAGGACACTTTACATCCTAGATGAACCTACAACAGGCCTGCATTCAGAGGATGTAAGAAAGTTGATTGAGGTCCTACAAAGACTGACGGATACTGGCAATAGCATTGTAGTAATAGAGCACAACCTAGATGTGATCAAGACTGCCGACCATATTATCGACCTGGGACCAGAGGGGGGTAACAGGGGTGGTACTATAATAGCAACGGGTAGCCCAAGAGAAATCTGTCAAGTGGAAGAGAGCTATACCGGTCAGTACTTAAAGAAGATGATTTAATATTGAAAATAATCTAGTTAGGGCATAGTACCTGGCTAGATTATTTTATTAAAAAAACATCTACAATATAGGTATTAAGGTGTAAAAGGGAAAACGATATAAAATGTAAGGGTATACTTTTTGACAGAATTAATAGTATAAGCATGTTTTCCCTGCTTTACATTATATATTAAGGTTAAAGGCGAAAAGTAAGGCTGTAAATTATTTTTTTTATGTTTGATTATTCTTTTGTTTTGTTATATAATAGCTTTATCTAAATTAAGAGGAGGTTTGAGTTTATGAGAGATTTACTCAGAAAATGGAATAGCATAAGCCTTGTTAAGCGTATCATAGTTGGTATGGTTATAGGTGCTATCTTGGGTGTAGTAGCACCAAAGGCAGTAGCAATAGGTATGCTAGGTACATTATTCGTTGGTGGATTGAAGGCAATCGCACCAGTTTTGGTATTCGTTTTGGTTATTGCGGCTATATGTCAGCATCAGGCAGGGCAGAAGACTAATATGAAGAGCATCATTGTTCTATATCTAATTGGTACATTCTCAGCAGCATTAATTGCAGTAATTGCAAGCTTTGCGTTCCCAGTTAAGCTTATATTGGCAGAGGGAGCAACAGATGTAACAGCACCAGGTGGAATTGCAGAAGTTTTAAAGGCATTATTAATGAATATAGTAGACAATCCACTAAATGCAATTGTTAATGGTAACTACATAGGTATACTAACATGGGCACTTATATTTGGATTTGCTTTGAGAAAGGCAGCTGATGGTACTAAGAAGATATTGACAGACATATCAGAAGCAGTATCTCAGGCAGTTAAGTGGGTTATCAGCTGTGCACCATTTGGTATCTTGGGTCTAGTTTTCAACACAGTATCTACAAATGGTCTAGGAATATTCTCAACTTACGGTAAGCTTTTACTAGTCTTGGTTGGAACAATGTTCTTTATAGCCCTAGTTGTTAATCCATTCATCGTATGGGTGTGTACAAGAACTAATCCATATCCATTGGTAATGAGAACATTAAAGGATAGTGGTATGTATGCCTTCTTTACAAGAAGTTCAGCAGCCAATATACCAGTAAACATGAACTTGTGTAAGAGTCTAGGTCTAGACAAGGATACATATTCAGTATCTATACCTTTGGGAGCGACAATAAACATGGCAGGTGCAGCCGTTACTATCGCTGTACTAGCACTAGCAGCAGCGCACACATTAGGTATTAGGGTTGATATGCCAACTGCTGTTATACTAAGTGTTCTATCAGCTGTATCAGCTTGTGGAGCATCAGGAGTTGCAGGTGGTTCATTACTATTGATACCTCTAGCTTGTTCACTATTCGGTATACCAGCAGATATATCAATGCAGGTTGTTGGTGTTGGTTTCATAATAGGTGTTATCCAGGACTCTTGTGAAACTGGTCTTAACTCATCAACAGACGTTCTTTTCACAGCTACAGCTGAACTAATGGAAAGAAAGAAAAAAGGTGAAAAGGTTGACTATGCAAGCATAAAGGCTGCAGCAGCAGAAAATAATACTCAATAATTTAAGATCATTTAAAAGGATTGGCCTGGCCAATCCTTTTTTAACGTGAAAAATTGACAGCTAGAAGTATACAATTGTACCCATACAAGTTCAATAAAATTACCAGTATAATTGAATATTTTATCAAAGTGTATTATATTATTTTATGAAGGCTAGGATAAGTCTTAAAAATGTAATTATATATGGAGGTTATTATGAGCGGACAGTTAGGAATAAATAAGGGCATCCAAACCAAGGACATAGTCCTATGTGGTATATTGATGGCCTTGACAACTGTAATGACAATGATAGTGCAGATACCTGTAATAGGTGCACATGGTTATGTAAATATGGGAGATACAGTAGTATTATTTACGGCCCTTTACCTGGGCAAGAAGCAGGGGGCCCTGGTTGGTGGACTTGGTTCAGCCCTTGCAGACCTAATATCAGGCTATGGAGTATATGCCCCCGTTACCCTTATAGCCAAGGGTTTGGAAGGTTTTATATGCGGTTTAATAGCAGAGAAAGTATCTGGCAGGGCAGGTAGGATTATAGGCACGCTTGTTGGTGGTGTAATAATGGTTACAGGCTACTTTATAGGAGAGATATTTATGTACGGTATAAAGACTTCTACAGCTGCTGTAGCCGCGAACTCTATGCAGGCCCTATTTGGTATAATTACTTCACTGGTAATATATACAGGGGTATCAAGGGCAATGCACAAGTCTGAATAAGAGTAATTCTATTAATAAATATGCTTATAGTAGAAAGCTATAGTATAAAGGATAGAAATGATTCGAAGTACTCAAATTATATAAAAATTATAGGAAAAAGACTATAAGTAATAGTATTATAAATGACTAGTTTTAAAGGGGGCTCCAATACGGAGGCCCTTTTATATTTCCATACCTATAATATATGAAAAAATGGATATTTTTTTAGTTGATTTTTGTTTGAAAGTACTTTGCCTGGGTAAACTAAATTATAGGTAAACTTACTAGTTAAGGTTTTAATTGAGAATTGAAACCATGTTTCAAATGACAAATACTCTGAAAAATAGCCGAAAATAGTTAATAAAAATATTGACTAGAGTTTCAATTGAGAGTATAATTAAAAGAAATAACTATTATGTTTATTTGCAAAAAGTTAATAACGTTTATAAAATGTTGAATGAATTATGGGAGGTAATAGAAATGACATTAGAATTAAAGGGAACAAAGACAGAAAAGAATTTACAGGATGGTTTTGCAGGAGAATCTCAGGCAAGAAATAAATATACTTACTATGCTTCTCAGGCAAGAAAAGAAGGATACAACCAGATAGCTGACCTATTCTTAGAAACAGCTAACAACGAAAAGGAACATGCTAAGCTTTGGTTCAAGGCTCTTCACGGTGGAGAAATCCCAACAACTGAAGAAAACCTACTAGATGCAGCTGAAGGTGAAAACTTTGAGTGGACTGACATGTATGTTAGATTTGCTGAAGAAGCAAAGGAAGAAGGATTCAAGGATTTAGCCAGACTATTTGAAGGTGTTGGTGCTATAGAAAAGACACATGAAGAAAGATATAGAACTCTACTTCAGAACCTAAAGGATGGTAAGGTATTCGAAAAGGAAGAAGTAGTTCTTTGGGAATGTGCTAACTGTGGTCATATCCATATAGCTAAGAAGGCTCCTAAGCTATGTCCAGTATGTAAGCATCCACAGGCTTTCTTCATGGTAAGAAACGAAGGCTGGAGATAATTGGCAATTAGTCGATTAGCTTCTTGTTTAATTGGTAGAGAGGTAATAGATGAAGTATTCTAGACAGAGAGAATTAATATTAAACAATGTGATCGAAAGCAAGGGTCATCCAACTGCTGATGAAGTGTATGACAACCTAAAAAAGACCAATCCAAGTTTGAGTCTGGGTACTGTTTACAGGAATTTGACTCAGCTGGAAAAAAATGGCATGTTAAAGAAGGTTAATATACCTGGTGATCCAGTTCGTTTTGAAGCGAATCTGTCAGAACATAATCACTTTGTTTGTGATGATTGCAAGAAAATCAAGGATATAGATAGTGAGGTAGTTGATTTTTCAGAAAAGCTACTAGACGAACAGGGCTTAAAGATAAAGTCAAGCTATGTAATCCTAACTGGTACTTGTAAAGAGTGCCACAGATAATGGTAAACAATTTATATTAAAAATAAACTTATAATTTCATGCATAGGTTGCATGGGTAAAAAAAGGAGGAAACAAAATGGCAAGAGAATTAACATTCTATAAGTGTAATAGATGTGGTAATATCGTAGAACTATTAGTAAACGGTGGTGGAACACTAGTATGTTGTAGAGAAGACATGAAGGAATTAAAAGCTAACTCTACAGATGCAGCTAATGAAAAGCACGTTCCAGTAGTTGAAGTATCTGGTAATAAGGTAAGTGTTAAGGTTGGTAGTGTTGCTCATCCAATGACTGAAGAGCACCATATAGCTTTCGTTGTACTTCTAACTGAAAAGACTGTACAGAGAGTAGATTTAGACCATGTTGGTGAGCCAGTTGCAGAATTCGTATTGGCTGATGATGACAAGGTAGTAGCTGCTTACGAATACTGTAATCTTCACGGATTATGGGTTGCTAGAGTATAGTAACTAAAATAGATATATCTGCAAGAGCTTTTAATTGTATTTAACTCTTGTGCATATATAATTGATTTTTAAAAACAAGAGCCCCGTATATTTTATGCGGGGCTCTTGTTTTATTGTATATACTTAAAATGGTGACAAGCAGATACTTTTTTATGTTATAATAGTATTGAAAAAGAATATATTTTTTAATGACTAAGATTCTTATTTAGTGTATTATGTTATTTTTAAATTGAAAATAGTACATAGCTATAAAAGCTTTTGTATATTGAATAGAAAGCATAAATTATAGGTAATAGAATGATTAAGGGGATATATTAGAGGTTGGTTTTAAGGGGTGGACAGTGTGAATTATAAAAATAAATTTGCATTAAAAAATATGCAGAAAAACAAGTTATCTTTAATTGTTTTCTCATTATTATTAGTATTCATATTTTTTTATAATATCTTTACATATAGTTTATTAGATATACAAAAAAAAGATGTAATCAGGTATAGGGGAAACGCCAATATAATACTAAATAATATAAGTAAAAAAGATATAGAAAAGATAAGCTCCTATAGTGAAGTGAAAAAAAGCTACTATGAAGATCTTAATTCAATTGTAAGGTATAAGAACAAGTATATACAAATAAATAATACAGATAATAATATACTAGATTTATATGAGTCTAGTATAATTAAGGGTAAATATCCATCTTCTAGTAATGAAATTATAGTGGAAAAATGGATCTATGATATGTTTGAGTTAAAATTAAATCATACATATGAATATAATTCAATAAACAACATAAAAAAAGAATATAAGATAGTTGGTGTTGCAGATAACATTTTTGCAAATAAAATAAGAGGTAATTTTTTAGCATATACAAATCTAAACAATAGATATTCTAATAAAAATAATACTTTATACTTAAATGTTGAAAATAAAAATATAGAAAAAACAATAATCAATTTGAAATCTAAATTAGGAATAGACGAAAAAAATATAAAGTTGAATTATGAACTAAACGATTTAGATTGTAAATACAATAATTTTACTAAAGATGACTTGTCTGTATTCCTGTTATTTATTTTTATAAGCTCTATCTTAGGAATAGGAATGCTAAATATAAATTTTAATAGAAGTATTTCAGTCTATGAAAAGTTGAATTTGTTGGGAATAAAGAAGAAAGACTTGTTTTTTTGATTTTAAGAGAAAAAGTATATGTATTTTTTGTATCTCTTGTGTTTGGATTTTTTATAGCTTTAATAATTTTTATGCTATTTAAAGAAAATTTATTTATCTTTAACCAGGAACTCTTAGGCAAGAGTATTGATAATATTCCTTTTAATAAGAAAATGTTGATATATCCCGTGGGACTCGTACTTATAGCTTTGATAATGGCGGTCATTGAATACACAAAAGTAAAAATTAGTTTGAATAAATATAGTAAGGAAAAAACTCGGAAAATTAAATACATCGTAAAAAATATAAGAAAAGATAATTTTTTGAGGTATATTATGTGTAGATTTGCAGAAAATAACCTAAACATGTGTATTAGTTTTATTACATTACAAGTGCTAGGGGCATTAATTTTAATATCTCAATTATCATATGGAAACTTAATGCAATATCATGATACTAAATTAGTTACTGAGTATCAAAATGGACACAACTATGATATTTTAATAGAACCAGTTGATATAAATTCTGAGGGTATCTCTGATGAAGATCTTAAGTTAGTAGAAAATTTGAAGAATAAGAGTAATAAAAAAGTCATAGCATATTCACTAGCTTCTTGTCAAAAGATGGGAAGAATTGAAATGAATAATTTTAAATTAGGTAAAGTAAATATAGATAAATTAAATAATAACTACAAAAATTCTATAAAGGGGGCCGTATTCAAGGAAAATAACAACTATTTTATAAAGAGTTCAATTTATGCATATAATATAACACCAATTAAAAATAATAGCGAATCGATACTATATTTACCCGATGGCTTTGATTTTGTAAATATGAATAAAAAAATACCGTTCCTTTATAGCCCAGATGATAAATATTCTGCTGATTTTATTTATGGTAAAAAGAGTAAATTAAAGGTGCAGAATGTTAAAATTAATAGAATGACGGATAAATTACCTTATTATGGATTTTATTATACTAAAGATGATGTTCCACAAATAATTACTAGTGCAGAAAATTATAAAAAATTATTTGGAGAAATAGGGTACAGTTTTGTAAATTTAAAAATCAATAAGAGTGAAAATAGCAAACAAGTTGTTCAGGATTTAAATTATATTTTAAAAAAATATAATATTAATATAATTGATAAATCGGAAGAAATTAATTTATTGATGAAGAGTTCAAATTTGCATAATAGTATTAATAAAATAATAGCCATTATATTGTATATGATTTTTATTTTTATGAGTATACATATATTTAATAAAGCATATAATAAATTTTTAGAAGATTTAAGAGTTGTTAGGTATATAGGCATAAGCAAAAAAGAATTTTTTAGTACGATTAATAATAGTATATTTATATTACTAGGCATTAGTATTGGCTTAATAATAATTTTCTCACTAATACTTGAATTTGCAATTTATAGCCACTTTAAAATGAATGGCTTTTATGTATCTGTATTCAATTTTAACTATAGTATCTTGGCAGTCACAATTTTTATTAATTTTGTTATAGTCAATCTGGTTTATATAATAAAAAATATTTATTTTAATAGTGACTATGATGGATATACTATAATTGATTAGAATTTAATGAAGACAAGATACTTTAGCATTAGATGAGAATGTATTTGAAAAATATCAAAATATATTGATATGAATATTTTTATATTATAAATATGTACGAAGTAACTCTTAGTAGAACTCTATACATACTAAAAGAATCCTCGCAAAGCGAGGATTCTTTTAGTATCAACATTATTAACTTAAATCAGATTCTGTACGATTGTCAGATTCTATATCAGAATTAGCTTGGCTTTGAACGTCTAGCTTGCTCTCTAAGCTAGCTTCTGACTTAAGGTCAGATTCACTAAATAACTTAACTTCTGTCTGAATATCTGTCTGGCTATCCAAGTTAGTATCTGACTTGCTTTCCAAATCAACTTCTGGTTTAGGGTCAGCCTTGTCGCTTGAACTAGCTTGGGCCTGAACTTCTTCTTGTTCATTTGCCTTTTCAAATATTTTTTCATCTGCCTTAGACTTCTTCTTTGCTTTCTTCTTCTTAGGCTGGTCATCAGCATCCTTGTACCTTCTTCCTGTTACCATATCCTTGATTAAGCTTATTATCAACCATAGGATTATAAGAAGTATCAAGATAGGAAGGCCAAATATAATAACTGGAGCAGGTATTGGACCAGTCTTGTTTCCGATTTCCTTGTCCAGGTACTTGTAGAAGTCTGACTTCATGATATTCTCTGGGTTAAGACTTGATGGGGTCAAAGAACCGATTGACTTCTTGGCATCTGAGAAAAAGTCTCCGATGTTACTAAAGATACCTAAAACACCGTGTACAGAAGATGTACCTTCCTTCCTTATAGTGTTTATTACATCCTTGGAAGGTTTAGATTTCTTGTCTTCAGACTTTTTAGCATCATCCTTTTTGTCTTCTGATTTTTTAGTTTGGTCGTTCTGCTTGTCTTTTTGCTCACTAGCCTTCTTATCCTTACTAGCTAGCTTCTTATCATCAGATTTTTTATCATTATTTATACCTAGTTTCGATAGGACTAACTGTAGGTAGGTCTGGGACCCGTTTTCTGCCACCAGGCCTATGCTGGATACCATTTCACCATTTTTGAAGATATTCATGGTACCGATTATATCACCCTTTTTAACTGGCATTTCAAGTTTGTCAAAATTGTACTTGTAAGTGTAACCCTTTGTATTAGAAGAGTCGGTCTTCATAGCAGTGATATTGTAGTCATTTGCCAACTTGTACTTAATTTTGCCAGGTCTAGCAAATTTTACTGATTTTTCACCCTTTATATCATCTGCCTTGTAGATAGTGATGCTCTTGTAGTTATCTAGGCCATAATCGATTAGGGTCCTAGAATCATGGTAAAGACTACCACCTGGTGCAAAAAATACATTTGCCATCAACCTGACATTGCCCTTTTTGGCTGTTGATACCAGACAGTTACCAGCATCATCTGTAAAGCCGGTCTTGATACCATCTACAATATCGTACTTAATAGGTATAGTCTTACCCTTATAGTCTATAGTATCACTAGATGTAAGGAATTTGTTACTGTTAACCAGGTTTCTCTCAACCTTTATCCTATCACTTGCCTTGAAAGAGACACTTTTCATCTTTACTATTTCGCTTATAGTAGGGTCTCCGTAAGCTACCCTTGATAAGATGGCCATATCCATAGCAGTAGTGTAGTGGTCAGTATCAGGTAGACCATGAGGGTTGTTGAAGTGGGTATTGCTGGCTCCAAACTTCTTGGCCTCTTCATTCATATAGTTTATAAAGTCCTGAGGGTTACCCACACCAAAGTGCTTGGCCAAAACATAGGCCACATCATTTGATGAGTGGATCAGTAGGGATTCCAATAGTTCTCTTACAGTAAATTTTTCTCCGTTCTCAAGGTACATACTAGACCCTTCTATCTGGGGTATGTCCTTTATTTCTACTAATTCATCAAGGTTCTTAGCCTTCTTTAATACACAAAAGGCTGTCCATATTTTTGTCGTTGATGCTGGGTACATCTTTTGTGTTGCATTTTTCTTGTATAGGACCTGGCCTGAGTTGTAGTCCATCAAGACCATGTACTTTGATTTTAAAGTGTCTAAATCACTAGTTTGGTCTGCATGGGAAATCAGGCTAGCAGGTGCTAGTAGGCCTATTGAAAGAGTCAATGCTGATAAAACTGATGTAGTTCTTTTCATATATTGTTCAGATGTAGTGAAATTACATCTCCTCCTCTCCCGTTTATTTATATATATTCTCCAAATTAGTATATCATAAAATGACTTATATAAGAAGATTTTAGATGAATTTACACTAAAAGAAATTGTGGATTTTGTAAAATTGTCTATAAAATATAAAGGTTTTCTTAAACAGAGGAGGAGGTTTATTATGGATAGGTTGATTGCCAAAATCAAGGATTTGGATAGGAAAAAACTGATAATAACAGGCTTAGTGGCCATGTTTTTGATATACAAGTTGGTCTTCGTAGGTGGATTGGGTATTTTTGACAGGGGAAACCTTGTAGCTGATGAGACTGGAGGGGTAAATGACGGAACAAATACAAGAGCTAATGATAGATTTTTGGCCAATAATAAGACTGGTGAAACTTACAATGGGTATGATTCCAATGGATCTGAGGCCAGTGGAAATGTAGTCAAGCTGGATGGGCCTGATTCCAAGCCCAAGAATAAAGATGGTAAAATCGTTGTATATATATCGGGGGCAGTGACCAGTCCTGGAGTTATAAGTATAGGTGCAGACAAGAGGCTTGATGATGCCATCAAGATGGTGGGTGGCCTGGCCAAGGACGCTGATATAAATAGGATAAACCTGGCTATGAATTTGGAAGATTCCCAACACTATATCATCCCCTATAAGGGGCAGGATATCCAGGCTGACCAGGGCGTATCAGGTGGTCAAACTACTTCAGCTGGACAGGTTGGTGGAACCCCAAGCGGCCAAGGTCAAATGTCTAACAATGGTAAGATAAATATAAATCTGGCAGATGAAAAGAGCCTGGAGTCTATACCAGGAGTAGGGCCGGCAACTGCCAAGAAGATAGTAGATTACAGGACCAAGCAGGGTAAATTTAATGCTATTGAGGACATAAAAAATGTATCTGGTATAGGGGATAAAAAATTTGAATCTATGAAGGATTTTATTTCGGTGAAATAGATTTTTAAGCCTCCCTGTGATATAATTAGGTTTGTGAAAATAGGATAATTAGGCCTATTTATTGGTTGAGTCTAATTATAGAATGGGGGTATAACTTGAAGAAAGAAAACATAAAGGGTATTATATTTTGTTTTATTATGGCAATACCTGCCTGGTTTTTGGGCAAAATCTTGCCTATTATTGGAGGACCAGTATTTTCTATCCTGATCGGAATTATAGTTGCTGGCCTGCTTAAGGATGGCAAGAAAAGCTTTCAACCAGGTATTAACTTTGTATCGAAGAAGGTACTCCAGTATGCAGTTATTTTGCTGGGTTTTGGTCTGAACTTGCAGATGATTATAAGGGTTGGTAGGGTTTCGATACCCATAATTGTCTGCACAATAGCCACATCCCTAATAGTATCATATATTTTGTGTAAGGCCTTGAATATACCTAGGAAAATTTCAATTCTTGTGGGTGTGGGCTCATCTATTTGTGGAGGGTCTGCCATAGCTGCTACAGCCCCTGTAGTAGATGCGGATAGTGATGAGATAGCCCAGGCTATTTCTGTAATTTTTTTCTTTAATATTATAGCAGCCTTGATATTTCCTATCTTGGGAGATATATTAGGCCTATCTAATAGTGGTTTTGCCATGTTTGCAGGTACGGCCATAAACGACACTTCATCGGTTACGGCAGCCGCCTCATCATGGGATAGCATCCATAAGACAGGATCTGCTGTACTGGATTCTGCTACAATAGTAAAGTTGACTAGGACCCTGGCAATTATACCTATAACTTTTTGCCTGTCCCTGTATGAAACTAAGAAATCTGGAGTCCAAGGTGACAAGAAAATTAACTTTTTAGCTATGTTACCGAGGTTTATCCTATACTTTATACTGTGTTCTATCATAACAAGCCTATTTGATCTAATGATAGGTAAGGGGATAATTACTGGTGGAAGTGCCAGTATGGTGACAGGATTTTTTGCCCTTATGAAGAAGGTCAGTAAGTTTTTTATAGTTATGGCCATGGGGGCTATAGGCTTAAATACAAATATAGTTAAGTTGATAAGGACAGGTGGCAAGCCCCTATTACTTGGAGCTACTTGTTGGGTAAGTATTATTTTGGTCAGCCTGGCCATGCAGCTTGTGACAGGACTATTGTAAAAGGATGCTCTTGGGTCAAAATTAACTTATTAATTATTACGGACCATATAATATTTTGAATATTCCAAAGTGAATTATTAGGAGGAAAAATGAATAATAAAAAGATTGGTATAATTGGTGCCATGAAGGAAGAGGTAGTTGAACTGACTGCCATGATAGAAGACAAGAAGACAAAGACGGTTGCAGGTATGACCTTCAATGAGGGCAGGATTAAGGGACTTGATGTGGTTGTTGTTGAGTGTGGTATAGCCAAGGTTAATGCAGCCATGTGTACCCAGATCTTGATTAGTGAGTTTGGGGTTAGGGCCCTTATCAATACTGGTGTGGCAGGGGCACTTAAGGAGGACCTAAACATTAATGATGTGGTAATATCTACAGATGCCATCCAATATGACGTTGATGCATCTAGTCTGGGTGATCCTAAGGGAACTATACCTAGGATGAAGACCTCTGTATTTGTGGCAGATTCTAGCCTTATAGATATGGCCTATGAATCATTCCTGGAAGGGGAAAGTAACTACAAGGCCTATAAGGGAAGGGTTGTGACTGGTGACAGGTTTGTGGCTAATCTTGAAGAAAAAACCTACCTTAGAGAGGAATTTGGAGGCTACTGCTGTGAGATGGAGGGTGGGGCTATAGCCCATGTGGCCCACTGTAATGGAATTCCATTTGTAATCATAAGGGCTATTTCTGACAAGGCAGACAAGTCGGCTGAGTTGGCCTATGATGAATTTGTAAAGAGGGCAGCCAGGACTTCTAAGGACATGGTCCTAAATATCTTGGCCAAGATAGGTTAATACAATTGACCGAATTTTCCACAAATGATATAATTTAAGAGGATATATAGCTTGTCATATAAAGGAGAATAGAATTATGGGAGAAAATGGAAAAAAAGTTATATTTAGTGGAGTTCAGCCATCTGGAAAGATGACACTGGGAAATTACCTAGGAGCATTGAAGAGTTGGACTAAGCTACAGGATGAATATGAGTGTTTCTTTAGTATGGTAAATATGCATGCAATAACTGTACCACAGGATCCAGAAGTTTTGAGGAGACAGACAATTGAATTATTGGCCCAGTTTATAGCTTGCGGTATTGATCCAGACTTAAATACTATATTTATACAGTCACATGTTCATGAACATGCTGAACTGAGTTGGGCCCTATGCACCTTGACTTACATGGGTGAATTAAATAGGATGACTCAGTACAAGGACAAGTCTAGAAAGAGTGAACAGAACCTGAATGCAGGTCTATTTACATATCCTGTCTTGATGGCAGCAGATATCCTATTATACCAGACTGACCTAGTACCAGTAGGTGATGACCAGAAGCAGCATATGGAATTGGCAAGAGACCTTGCAACTAGGTTTAATAATAGATTTGGTGATACATTTATAGTTCCAGAGGGTTACTATCCTAAGGAAACAGCCAGGGTAATGAGCCTACAGGAACCTGAAAAGAAAATGAGTAAGTCTGATGCAAATCCAAGTGCCTTTATCCTATTGGCAGAGGATGCAGACTCTACAGCTAAGAAGATCAAAAAGGCGGTAACTGACTCAATCGGTATAGTTAAGTACAATGATGAACAACCCGGCCTAAAGAACCTGATTAATATCTACTCAGCTATGACAGATAAGAGCGTTGAAGAAATAGTTGCTATGTATGATGGCAAGGGCTATGGTGCCTTCAAGGGAGAAATGGCAGAGGCTGTTGTTGAACACCTAAGACCAATCAGAGAAAAGTACAACTACCTATTAGAAAACAGGGACTACCTAGAGGGTATCTATACAAGGGGTGCTGAAAAGGCTAGTGCTAGAGCAGGCAAGACCCTAAGAGATGTTTATGATAGGATAGGCTTTATACCTAGAAAGTTCTAGTTATAGGGATTTACCTAGTTATAGGAATTTACCTATAAAATAGGGCAATTACGAAAATAGTATACAGGATATAAAATATGCAAGTCTCAAAGTATGAAAAATACTCTGAGATTTGCTTTTTTATTGGCTAAAAGCAGTAAATTTTAAAAGCCATTTTGTGGTATAATTGTAGGAGAGTACAACGACCATATTATAGTTAAAAATGGAGTAAGAAAATGATTAAGGATTTTGAAATAAAAAAAGAAAATATATTAATAAAGGGTGAGGTCTACCTTCCTCCTGACTACGATGGCCAGTCTAAGTTACCGGTTATAATTATGAGTCACGAATTTGGCTTGACCTTGAATTCTACTGCCAGGTATGCCAGGCGTATTTGTCCATCTGGCTATGCGGTTTGTATATTTGATTTTCCAGGTTCAGGCTTTGGCAAGAGCCAGGGGAGAGACTCTGTTGATATGAGTATATTTACCCTTAAAGATGACCTCCTAAGTGTATTTGAATATATCAAGACCTTAGACTATATAGACAAGGATAGGATAATTATGGGAGGTCTTTCCCAGGGCGGTCTGGTCACAGCCCTTTTTGCTGCAGAACATGCCGATGAGATTTACAAGATGTTCCTCTACTATCCAGCCCTTTGTATACCTGATGAGGTCAGGGCAGGCAATATTATGGGTACCAAGATTGACCTGGATAATTTGGAAGAAAAATTTAGGGTAACAGGCAGTGTTAATTTGGGTAGAAAGTTCGTTGAGGATGCTGTAAAGTTAGACCCATGGAAGGAGATGGAGGGCTTTGACAAGCCAGTCCTAATATGTCATGGAACCAAGGACGAGCTAGTAGATATTAGCTATGCAAAGAAGGCTGCCGACCTCTACAAGGATTGCAAACTTGTAGAAGTTAAAGGGGGTAAGCATATTTTCTTTATGCCTTGGCACATTAACGATGTGGTTTTTGAGACAGTTAATTTTTTAAAGGCTTAAGCAAGAGGATTGAAGTATATGAGTAGACTTGGGCGTCTGGCTATAATTTGTAAATATTTGCTGGCCATACCCAAAGTCTAGGAAGAGGAGATAAGATCCTAGTTATAAAATAGGTTTTGTGAGGATAGATAATGTATGAAATTTTAATACTAGTCTTGATAGGTTTAGACCAATTGACAAAGTGGCTGGTTAGGGCTAACTTATCAAGTGCTGGGTCCATAAGTGTTATAGGAGGGTTTTTCAACCTTACCTATATAGAAAACAGGGGGGCTGCCTTCGGTTTGCTCCAAAATATGAAGGTATTTTTTGTACTGGTAGCCCTTATAGTAGCTATAGTGGGTTTGGTATATATACATAAATCTAAATCTAGAGATAGGTCTAGGACAGGAAAGGATTTTAGGATAGCCAGGATAAACAGGTTGGCAGTTTCGACTATTATAGCAGGGGCAATAGGCAACCTTATAGACAGGCTATGGCTAGGCTATGTGGTAGATTTTTTTGACTTTAGGTTTATATGGTCGTATGTATTTAATTTTGCAGACATACTGGTTGTAGTGGGAACTATTGTTTTCTGTATAAGTATCTTTATGTTGGGAGAGGATGTGGACTAGGTGGACCAGACTTATGAAGAGGTAGATGGCTACCAGGTTGACCAGGATAGTGCTGGCAAGAGGCTGGATGTATTTATAGCAGACCAGTACCAGGATATATCCAGGTCCTATGTCCAGAAATTGATAAAGGATGGCCTGGTCCTGGTAAATGAAGGGGTCAAGAAGGCTAGCTACAAGCTTGAAGAGGGTGACAGGCTGGAAGTTGCCATGCCGGAACCAGAGGTCCTGGAGGTCTTAGCCCAGGATATTGACCTGGACATAGTCTATGAGGATGATGACCTCCTTATAGTAAATAAACCCCAGGGTATGGTAGTCCATCCGGCGCCGGGTAATCCCGATGGAACCCTTGTAAATGCCATAATGTACCATTGTAAGGACAAGCTTTCATCTATAAATGGTGTAATCAGACCAGGTATAGTCCACAGGATAGACAAGAACACATCAGGCCTTCTGGTAGTAGCCAAGAATAATGCCAGCCACCAGGGTTTGGCGGACCAGTTCAAATTACACTCTATTACCAGGGAGTATGAGATGGTCTGTATAGGTGGTGTCAACTGGGACCAGATGACAGTAGATAAGAATATAGGGAGAAATCCAAAAGATAGGCTCAAGATGGCTGTACTTAATACTGGTGGTAGACATGCTGTTACCCACTTTACAGTCATAGAACACCTGGAAGGATATACATATATGAAGGCCAAGCTTGAGACAGGCAGGACCCACCAGATTAGGGTCCATAGTAATTACCTAAGGCATCCAATCTTGGGTGACGCGCTCTATGGCTACCAGGTGAAGAAATTTTCCAAACTGGAAGGCCAGACCCTACATGCAAGGAAGCTAGGCTTTGTCCACCCCAGGACAGGGGAATATATGGAATTTACAAGTGATTTGCCGGACTATTTTAAAAAGATATTAGACACTATAAGGAGATAGGTGGTTGACTATGGAAAAAGCTAAAATTATGGATGATAAGGCTATACAGAGGGCAGTTACCAGGATTAGCCATGAAATAATAGAAAAAAATAAGGGTATTGACGATATCTGCATAGTTGGTATCAAGTCAAAGGGTATACCCCTGGCCAAGATGATAGCAGAAAAGATAGGCCAGATAGAAGATGTAGACCTTCCATGTGGTTTTATAGATATTACTGCCTATAGGGACGATGTGACCAGGGACAGGCATGATATCAAGGATGAGGGCTTCGACCTGGATGTTCACGATAAGACAGTTGTCCTAGTAGATGATGTCCTATTTACAGGCAGGACTATCAGGGCAGCCCTGGACTACATTATAGACAATGGAAGACCCAAGCTAATCCAGTTGGCAGTCCTGATTGACAGGGGCCACAGGGAACTTCCTATCAGGGCAGACTATGTGGGCAAGAATGTGCCTACTTCAAGGCTGGAAAAGGTCCAGGTTAATTTTAAGGAATTTGACCAGGAAAACTCTGTTATAATTTGTGAATAGCCACTAGAAAAGAGGAAATAGATATGTCGTTTGACGGAATAGTAGTAAAGTCCTTGGTGGCCGAGCTGAGAGAAAAGCTCATAGACACCAAGATAGACAAGGTATATCAGCCTGAAAAGGATGAGGTATGCCTAAAAATAAGGTCCAAAGAGGGGGTATACAAGCTCTTATTGAGTGCCAGTGCATCCCATCCAAGGGTCTATATAGCCAACAAGTATGAAAAGTCAAATCCTAAAAAGGCACCGGTATTTTGTATGACCCTGAGAAAGTATATCCAGGGTGGTGTAGTTGTAGATATATGCCAGGTTGGTTTTGAGAGAATAATTAAAATATCAGTAGAATCCTATGATGAATTAAGGGAAAAGACCCGTAAGGACCTCTATATAGAAATCATGGGCAAGCACAGTAATATAATCTTAGTATCTGAACTAGGGGGCAAGGTTATAGACTCTATAAAGAGGGTTCCTCTGAGTGTGAGTAGGGTCAGACAGGTCTTGCCAGGGGCTGAATATGAATTACCACCTAGCCAGGATAAGTTAAACCCCCTTGACGGGATAGATGTTGACAAGTTTAGCTTGAGGGTAAACAGGTCAAGAGGTCCCGTATTCAAGCTTATATACAATAATATACTAGGCCTATCACCCCTTATTGCAAGAGAGGTTTGTACTAGGATAGGTCTAGATCCAAACAAGGATAAAGATGACCTTTCTAACGAAGACATAAGGTCTCTTGTAGCTTGTATAAACTCAATTTTTGACGACCTGGACAAAAATAAGTCCTATCCCAGCATAGTTATAGACGATAAAAGGGACAAGATAGTAGAGTTCAGTAGCATTAGGTTGAGCCAGTACCAGGATATGAGAGAAATCCACGAGGATAGTATATCAACTATAATTGAGGACTACTACATATCCAAGGATAACAAGGAGAGGATAAACCAAAAGGCATCTAGCATGAGGAAGAACCTATCTTTAAAACTAGACAGGATAAGACATAAGATAGAAAAACAGGAGCTAGAACTCAAGGAGTCCGAAAATGCTGACAAGTACAGGATAAGAGGTGAATTGATAACCTCATATATCTATATGATAAAGGAAGGCATGGAAAGTGTGGTCCTGGAAAATTACTATGACAACAACAAGAAGGTAGAAATTTCCTTAAGACCTAATTTAACACCATCAGAAAACGCCCAAAAGTACTTTAAAAAGTATAACAAGCTAAAGAATGCTGGTGAGGAAATCTCCAAGCAGATGGTGATAAATATCCAGGAAAAAGACTACATTGAAAATACTCTTTTGAGTATTGAAAACTGTGATGATGCCAAAGAACTCAAGGAAATCAGGGAGGAATTGATCAGGGAAGGCTATATCAAGTCCTACAAGATGCCTAAAAAAGACAACAAGCCAGGTACTGACATGAGGAAGTATATCTCATGCGAGGGTAATATGATAATGGTCGGTAAGAACAACAAGCAAAACGACTACCTAACCCTAAGACTGGCAGACAATGAGGACTATTGGTTCCATACCAAGGATATACCAGGATCCCATGTCTTGATCAAGTCTGCTGGCAAGAAGGTTACCGATGAGGAATTGCTAGAGGCAGGAATCCTGGCGGCCTACTACAGCAAGGCCAGGATGTCAGCCAATGTACCGGTTGACTATACGATGAAGAAAAATGTTAAAAAACCTTCTGGGGCCAAGCCTGGTATGGTAATCTATGAAAAAAATAAGACCCTTTATGTAACACCTAGTGATGAAGCCAAGGCCAAGATTAAAAAGGCATAGCTAAAACTAAGAAGGCACAGCCAAGACCTAGGGTAGGTCTTATAAGGGTGAAAATGGCTCATATAGATTGATTAAAGCTAGACTTGGGAGAGGGTCTAGTTTTAATATTGCAACTGAAAAGAGGTGACCTATGTATTACAAAAATAGTCAAGGCTATAATATATATTATGAAGATAGGGGAAAGAAAGAAGATCAGGCTATTATATTCCTCCATGCATGGGGGTCAAGTATGGCCGACTTTACCTACACCCTGGAAAATTTGGAGGATTATAGGAGGATATCCTATGACCACAGGGGCTTTGGTAGGTCTGACAAACCAAATAGGGATATTTCCTTAAGGCATTTGGCTACAGACCTAAAAGAGCTTATAGACCACTTGGAATTAGAAAATGTGGTAGTGGTAGGTTATTCCATGGGGGCCTGTGTCCTATACAAGTATATAGACTTATTTGGCCAATATAAGATCAAGAGCCTGGTAATATGTGATATGACCCCTAAGGTTCTAAATGACCAGGACTGGAATCTAGGTATCATGGGCGGACGTTTTGGCCATAAGGAATTTCTGGAGAGCATTGCCAGGCAGTTTGATGATATGACTGATGCCTACCTTGAGCTGTACATGGATATAAATCCCGAATTGAGGGGGAGGGACAATAGGGTCCTTAAGAGGGTAATAGAAATGGACCTGGCAGGTAATTCATACTACTCGATTACCTCAATGTGGTTTTCTATATCCTATGAGGATTTTAGGCATGTCCTAAAGGATATAAGCGTTAAGACAGGCCTGTTTTTTGCGACCCCAGGTTCAATGATAAATCCGGAAGTAGTAAAGTATCTAGAGGAAAATATAGCAGATACCTATGTTTGTATGTTTGAAAAGTCTACACATAGTTTTATAGGAAACAGGCCAAAGTACTTTACCAGGGAGTTGGTTAAGTTTTTGGAGACTATATAGGAGGTTTAAGATGAAATTTATATATGAAGCAAATAGGATATACATAAATGATGACAGGGAACAAATGATAGCAGAGATAACTTTTCCCCTTGTAGGAGATAATATAGTTGATTTGGACCATACATATGTATCCAATGTCCTTAGAGGCCAGGGTATAGCTGGAAAACTGATGGAAGAGGCCCTTAAGGTCATAGAAAAAAACGGGTGGAAGGCCAATACATCTTGCTCATATGCTGCTTATTGGAAGGACGAACACCCAAACAAGGCAGAGTTTTTCAACCAGGTCTAAGGAAAATTTGAGGTGATAAAATGAAACAAATGACCTTGTGTTACTTGCAGAGGGATGGAAAATATCTCATGCTGCACAGGACCAAAAAGAAAAATGATATTAATGAGGGCAAGTGGATAGGTGTTGGAGGCAAGTTAGAACCAGGTGAAACACCTTATGAATGTGCCCTTAGGGAAATAAAGGAAGAAACTGGCTATAGGGCCAAGTCCTGTGATTTTAGGGGGATAGTGGTCTTTAGCTATAATGACAACCCACCTGAAGAAATGTTCCTCTATACCTGCAAGGACTTTGAGGGGCAAGAAATTATATGTGATGAAGGTGACCTTGCCTGGATTGATGAAGACAAGTTATTTGACCTAAACCTTTGGGAGGGTGACAAGATCTTTATAGACCTGGTAAGAAGTGGGCAAAGTGGCTTCCACCTGACGCTTAACTATAATGATGACCACTTGGTAGGTCATAAATTAGTTTTTGATAAATAGTATATTTTTTATATTCTCATGAATAAATGTTTTTTTCCAGGGTATCATAAAAAGGCAGGAATAAAACGGGAATCATAGTGCCACAAGTGGTCGTGATAAGTATGAATATAATTTTATGGAGGAATATAAAATGGAAAAGAGATCAGTAACAACTTTCGCAGGTAACCCAATAACACTATTAGGTAAGGAAGTAAAGGTAGGAGACAAGGCACCAGACTTCGTATGTCTAAATGCAGACCTAAGCCCATTTACACTAAAGGATGTAGCAGGTAAGGTTAAGCTAATCAGCTTGGTACCTTCTGTAGATACAGGTGTATGTGAACTTCAGACTATTAGATTCAACCAGGAAGCTGGATCATTACAGGATGCTGCTGTTATAACTATCAGTTGTGACCTTCCTTTCGCACAGGCTAGATTCTGTGGTGCTAAGGGAATCGAAAATGCAGTAGTAGTATCAGACTACAAGGATACTTCTTTTGGTCTAAACTATGGATTCTTGATGGAAGAGTTCAGACTTCTTAACAGGGGTATCGTAGTAATAGATAAGGATGATGTAGTTAGATATGTTGAATACGTAGCTGAAAATACAGACCATCCAAACTATGACAAGGCTTTAGAAGTAGCTAAGTCTTTATAGTAATAATGATAATGTAGCAAAATTTGTCAATTTAAATATAAGTTTGCCGACTTAAATATATTTCAATATAATAAAATGATAAAATTTGTGTCCATCTCTACAGGTGGATACAAGAAAAAGAGAGGTTTTGCCTCTCTTTTTTTATCGGATAAATCTTACTAATCGGACCTACAAAGACTATACAAAGATTAATAGGACGTTAAAACAGGTATCCTAATACTTTCATATACTAATAGAAAAGTATGGTATAATTGTACTTAAATCGAAAGGAGACAATATGAAAATAATTATATCACCGGCTAAGACGGTTTCAAAAAAGATAGAAAGCCTTAATAATAAAGAAAACTTCCATAAAAAGACATATGAAATTCTAGAAAGAGTGCCTGAAGTCAGGTTATCCAATGAATTATTTAAAGCCTTTTATATGTATGATGGGCTTTGCTTTAAAAATATAAATAGAGAAGACCTAGACTTAGGAGATTTAGAGTATATAGACAATCATTTATTTATTCTATCAGCCTTATATGGGGCAGTAAGACCCTTTGACCTAATTTCACCATATAGGCTTGATTTTTTAATAAAAACAGAAATGGGTAATTTGTACAAGTTTTGGCAAGACGAAATAGCAAAAAAAGTATTGGAAGATGAGGATTTAATAGTAAATCTTGCAAGTGATGAGTTTTCGAAAACTATAAAAAAGTATATAAAAGATGAAAAAATTTTAAATATTGAGTTCTTTGAGAATGTAGATGGTAACTTAAAAAAACACTCTACTATTTCAAAAAAGGCAAGGGGAAAAATGCTATACTTTATGGCTAAGAATAAAATTGAAAAAATAGAAGACCTAAAAAAATTTGACTTAGGTGGCTATAGTTTTTCTGAAGAAAAATCAACAGATAAAAAGTATGTTTTTATAGCAAAGAAATAGCAAAATTAATACTGTATAGTATAAAAGAGAGGACGCTTCCCTCTCTTTTTGTGTACATGTCTTATAAGACTTATATATTGGTTTATTAAACTAGTTAGACTTGTTTATGATTAGGTATACACCAGTAAAATCTAGTTTTTAAGATAATAGATAGCCAATTGGGTCCTGTCTCTCAGGTCTAGTTTTACCAGGATAGAGGAAATATAGTTTCTTACAGTTCCTTCACTTAGGTAGAGTTTACCCGCTATTTCCTTGTTGCTGAGACCATCAGCTATAAGTTCCAGGACATCTATTTCCCTTTCGCTTAGGACCTTAGTTAGGTTTTCTTTTTTGCCTTTTATAGATGATTCTGTACTATCTTCATCAACTTCCTTGGCAGCAAGGCTAAGACTATCAAAGACCTTATTTCCGAATACATTTTGTCCAGCAAAGGCAGCCCTAATGGCAGGGCAGATATTTTCAAAGTCATCCTTTAGGATGTAGCCAGAGCTACCATATTTTATAGAGTCCTTGATATATTCCTGGTCCAGGAAGGTAGTAAGGAAGATTATCTTTGCATGTGGATAGTCTATTTTTATGTCCTTTAGGGCATCAATACCGGTTTTTTCACCTATCCTTACATCAAATAGACAGATATCGGGCTTGTGTTTCTTGTACTTATTGATGGCATCATCATAATTATGGCCTATATCAACCACTTCCATATCACTTTCCGACTCTATGATGGTCTTAAGGGCGAAGCATATCATCTTATCATCATCTATTACTAGTATTCTCATCATATCACCTTTCTATTTCCTAATTAAATCTATTATTATAATCTATAAATCGAATCCTCAAATATAGTATATAAATCTAATCTGCAAGTATTACCTATTAAATAAGACTATAATTATGTTTATAAATCCAGCCTATACATCTAGATGTGAATCCTGACTAATGTTCTTACCTATAGTGGCAAATATCCTGAAACCATCCTCTGTAGATATTTCTACCCTACCACCCAGGTCTTCTATCCTCTTGCTGATAGAGAAGATTCCCATACCACTATCCTTACTAGGAAGCTTAGTACCGTTGTCACTAATCTTTAGGTAGCAAGCAGTCTTCATTTCTACCAGGGTTATATTTACAAGGCTAGCATTAGAGTGCTTGCTAACATTTGTTAGGGCTTCCTTGATAATATATAAGATGGAGTACTTGAAGGCCATATCAAAGTCACTAGTTAGACCATATGAGAAGTTAACCCTACAGAAGGTAAATTCATCTATTAGCTTGTCTATTTCAGCTTTCAAATTAATGGATTCGCTTTGGAGGTTATGGAGACTCCTTCTTACTTCAGTCATACCTTCGGATAGGGTGTTCTTGATTTCATTAAGGGCATCTTTCTTGACAGGGTCTTTTTCCACGACCATCATGGCCCCAAGCTGTAGGATAGCCCTTGAGGTCAAGTGGCCCAGGCCATCGTGGATATCCCTAGAAATCCTGTTTCTTTCACTCAGGATGGCATTTTCTATCCTGTTATTTTGGTCAATACTAAGGGACTGGTAGAGCTTTTCTAACTTGTATCTTTCACCCTTAGACCTATGGTAGTAGCTATAGTACTTATTTTCCAGGTCTAAAATATTTACACTATACTTGCCTATGATATACACTAGTCCGCTGATACCTAGGAGAATTACTATATCAGTAGGGGCTAGAGAAGCAAATGGGCCAAGTATAGGTATGGAGACTAGTAGTAATAGCTCTTCCAAGGACATCCTTGGCCTATCTATAGAAAAGTATAGGATTAGGGGTATATATACCAGGCTGTACCTTAAGTCCAGATAGGATGGGATGATCTTAGCTGCATCTAGACCTACAAGTAAGGCTAGACAAATATTTACAAGGGCAACCATGTGGTCATACTTGAAAATTATAGTAGAAAGGGCTAGAATTAAGCCTACACAGACAGGAATTATTATATAGACATCAGTTGCCGACCTAAGAGATATAGAAAGGCAACTTATAAACACAAGCAGGCCTATAAAATTTGTCTTTATCCTATATTTTTGATACATACCTATCCCCCTCAGTTAAATATACTTATTTACTAGAATACCATACAAATATTCATAACATAATTATATCAAAAAAAGAATGATAGGGGGGCTTTTAATGGAGAAAGTATAGATAATGACAAATGTAATATAGGATTATGACGGTGAGCACTAAAAAAATACGTAAAGATATGTTAGTATATCAATACTAGTTAAAAGTTTTATGAATAGGTTAAAAGAAAATGGTAAAAGCAAATATGACAATATGAAGATAAATAAATAGAGGAGGAAATATTATGTTAGAGGTTAAGAATGTATTAAAAAGATATGATGATTTGGTTGCCCTAGACAACCTTAGCTTGGATATAAAGAAGGGAGAGGTTTTTGGTCTATTGGGACCCAATGGTTCAGGTAAAACTACCCTTATAAATTGTATCTTATCTTTGAGTAAGTTTGAAAAGGGTGATATAAAAATATTCGACCAGCCTATGTCTGCGGATCGTTACGATTTAAAGGCTAAAATAGGCTATGTTCCTCAGGAAATAGCTGTCTTTGATGAATTAAGTGTCTATGATAATATAGATTTTTTCTGTGGTCTTTATATCCAGGACAGGGCGACTAGGAAGCAGTATGTAGAGGAGGCCATAGAATTTGTTGGTCTAAATGACTTTAGGAAATTTGTACCTAAGAAGCTAAGTGGAGGACTAAAGAGGAGACTAAATTTAGCTTGTGGTTTGGCCCACAAACCTGAGCTTTTAATCCTAGATGAGCCTACAGTTGCAGTGGACCCCCAGAGTAGAAATGCGATCCTAGAGGGGATAATGGACCTTAACAAGAAGGGTATGACAGTAATATATACATCCCACTACATGGATGAAGTAGAGCAGATTTGTACAAGAATTTCAATAATAGACAAGGGTAAGCTACTGGCAACAGGGGACAAGTATGAGCTTAAGAAGCTAGTTGGTCTAACAGATACCCTAATACTAAAGGACATAGATATGAAGAACCTAGACCTAAGTCAGTTAGAAAGTATTGAGGGCTTAGGAAAGATAAGCCTAGAGGGGTCTAATCTAAGCATTGGTATCCAAGATAACCTGGCTATGACACATATCTTTGCCTACCTTGAAAATAATGATATCTTCTTTAAGGGTATGGATATAATTTCCCCTAGTCTTAACGATGTATTCTTGGAGATAACTGGCAAGCAGTTAAGAGACGACCTATAAGGAGGGATAAGTATATGTTTGGATTTTTATTTAAATATGTTATAAAGCGTGCAATTTTAAACAAGGAATCCCTTTTTTGGGTCTTGATATTCCCATTTTTCCTATCAACCATATTCGGTATAGTTTTTACTAGAATGGATAATAATACTGAACTCTCACCAATACCAATCATGGTAGAGGACAGGGCCTATAAGGAAATTCTCAACCAAATAGACCTGGACGACAAGAAAATTTTTGACATAAAAGACTACAAAAACCCTGACCAGGCCCTAGAGTCTGGCAAGGTAGAGGCAGTAATTAAGGGTGACCTTAGGAAGCCTCAATTAGTTATAAAGAATGATACTGTAAATACAGCCATTGTCCATGGTGTAGTATCACAAATCAACCACATGGGTCTATCAGTTGGTCAACTTATGAAAAACCCTGAAAATAGGTCAAAGATAGAAGCTATATTAAAAGACTTAAGGGGAAATAATGATTTCGAAATTGAAAATGACCTTAATCTTAAAAATAAGTCTGGTATTACTATATATATTTACTCCCTATTAGCTATGATATGCCTAGGGGCATCTACATTTGGTGTAGCAACAGTAGAAGGCTTAAGATTAGATTCAGATATGGATACTTCAAAGAGACTTGGAGCATCACCAATACCAAGGATCAAGCACCTGATTGCCGATTTTGCAGGCTACCTTGTAATTACCAGCCTAAATACTATCCTATTGTATATCTATATCAGGTATGTCATGAACACCGACTTTGCTGGTAGCCAGGCCCAGATAATATTTGGCTTATTGATTGGTAATGTAATGGCCATGGCAATGGGTATGTTTATAGCCCTATCTACAAGGATGGGGACTAATGCAAAGTTTGGTCTTAGTGCAGGTATATATGTATTTTCTACATTCTTAGCTGGTATGATGAATCCTAGTGTGGCCGGCTATATAAGCAATAACATACCTGTATTAAACTATATAAACCCAGCGACTGTCTTGACTAGGATGTTTACAGCCCTATACCTATCAGATAATAGGGTGTACGCCTATTCACTTTTAAATATAGGACTTATAAGCATAGCCCTATTTGCTGGAGGTTATATATTTGCAAGGAGGAACTCATATGACAGTATTTAATACATATTTTAAAATAATGAAAAAAAATGCGAGAATGATGTTTATATATATTGCAATTTTTGTTGCTATGGCCATAGGGATAGCAGCATCAGGAGACCAGGATGTAAAGACAGATATAAATTCCAACATCAGAATCAGTGTTATAAATATGGATCAAGATAACCAGAGAAGTCAAGGCCTAAAGGACTATCTAGAGTCAAATTTTAAGCCAATTAAGATTATGTCTGATGATAGGTCAATAAGAGAAAACCTATTGTCATCATATGTAGACTATGTGCTTAAGATAGGCAAGGACGGAAAACTTAAGTACTATGTAAGCAAAGACCAGGGTAAGTCCTTTATGGTCAACCAAAAGGTTATGGAATATTTAAAGACCTACGACCTTATGGACAAGTACAGGTTTGAGGGTATGGCCAAGCCAGAAGAAATACTTAAAGAAAAGATAGAGGTTAGCTATATCGGCCAGTCAAGGGCTAAAAGGGATATAAAACAAAACATGTATGCCTATTACAATGTCAGCTCCTACGTGGTATTTATAATCCTAATGCTAGGTGCATTTACAGGCCAGTATAGCTTTAACTCAAAAAAGATAAGTGACAGGATTAGGGTGTCGAAGGTTTCTCCAAGAAAGATTAGCTTGAATGTATTTTATAGCTCACTTTCCTTTGTAGCCCTTGTTTGGGCCATATTCTTTGTTACAGCACTGGCATCCTTTAGGACAAATATGTTCACATCCTATGGAAGGGACTTTGTTTTGGCTAGTATCCTATACTTGCTGCCAACATCAGCCATGGCCTTCCTATTTGCCAATGTAACAAAAAGCCCTGCTGTAAATAACGGTCTTTCCAATATGCTGGGTCTACTATTTTCGTTTGTATCAGGTATATTTATACCACTCAAATATATACCTTCATATATTGAAATGTTGGCCATAGTATCGCCTATGTACTGGAATAACAAAATATATTCAGCCATATTAGATTCATCTTCTAGTAGTAAGGGTATAATGGTATATGTATTTATACAAATATTGATAGGTCTTGCTTGCCTATTTGTAGGCATAGTCCTAAAGAATAAAAATGTGGAAAGTAAGGCTTCATAGTGGTATAATTAAGGCAAGTGAAATATATAAACAATATCAATTGTTCAGTGATGACGACTGAATAAAACCAAGGTCCTGCTTAGAATATAAATTACTAATTGAGAATAAAGAGTATTGAAAAATCAATAAAAAAATTAAAAATACCCTTGCAATTGATAACTAAAGATGGTATAGTAATAGTATCGTTAAAATAGATATCAAGAGTTATGCAGAATTATGTGACTTATATAAAGGTAAAATGGAGGTAGACATATGTTACTAGGTAGGAGACGTGCTTTATGGGTAAGTGCTTTACTAATAATGAATGCGTTCAACAGGAAGAACAGGGACAAGGATATGGCTGGTGGAAATGATGGAAATAACCTAAAATTACCATCTTTCAAAAATGCCCTGGAAGTCAAGAGTTCTATACCAGGCAGGGTTAGGTTTTATGCCCCTGTATTGGTAGGAAATATTGAAGTAGCCAACCACTTTGTTGACCAGATAAGCAAGATAGAAGTTATCAAGTCTTGCAGGGTTAACACGCTTACAGGAACTATAGTAATGGAGTATGACCATCAGCAGTTAGACCCACAGACACTAGAGGGTGCAGTTATCAAACTTCTTGGTGTGGACAGGTCAATTGATGAAGGCAGGGTTTCTGAAGTTAAGAAGTTTTCTGAAAAAGTATTCGCAGCAGTTAACAATGGTTTATATGATTTCACGAATGGACTATTAGATGTAAAGTCTTTGGCGAGTTTGTCACTTTTGGTGGCAGCTATATTTGACCGTAGACGTTATGGTGGAGGTAGGATGCCTGGATACCCTACACTATGTTGGTGGAGTACGAGGCTGTTCTTACAAAAGTAATAGGAGGTAGTAATGTTTAATTTTAAAGCATCTATTCTAAGTATGCTTTTCAAGTTCGAGGTTGTATCAGACATTCCAGGACGATTGAGAATAAAGGTAAACAACTATAAGAAGATACCAAAAGATGCCGTAAACTTCCAGAGCCAGGCTATGGAGGCTGTGAAGAGGCTTGATGGTGTTAAAACAGTAAAGTTTAACTTTGTTATTGGTACAGTTCTGATAGAGTATGATACTGATAAGGTTGATTCAAAGACCGTAGTTAATTGGTTAAATACGATTAAGAAGTTGGCCCTGGACAATATGAATTTGATAAACAGTTTAGAAGGCAAGGATGAAGAAGAAGTTATAGATATACTATTTAACATCCTAGACACCAATGCATCTAAATAACGAAAGGAGTGGGTTATTTGATTCAAATGGGTAATAGGACATTCTCTTTAAAGGGAAAGATTGTTTCGAATATAGAAGGACGTATAAGGATTAAGTATTCAGGTTTGAAGTATATTCAGGACCTGTATTCTGACCTTATAGATGAGGTTGGATCCTTGTACTATGTTGAATATGTAGCTGTGAATTCTGTTACAGAGACTGTCTTAATAAAGTATAATAATGATGCAAAGATTGATTCAAGGGAGATTGTAGAGACTGTAGACTATATAATGCAGAAGTTCTCCCTGGATATATATAAAAATTATATAGAAGCAAGAAATAATGAAATGAATAATAAGTATGATGGGGAAGAAATGTCGTCAAGGAAGCTGATAGCCAGGTTATTGGTAAATGGTAGCGTAATATTGGCTACTAGGTTCTTAAGTGGGGCAAATAGTCCACTGATAAACCAACCTAGGTATGATAAGTTTACTACCTTGCCAGCTATTACGAGTTTGGCACTGACATCTCCATTGTTTAGGTCTGCCTGGGATGGTATGGTTGAGGACAAGAGGCCAAATGCAGATGCCTTGACAATCATGTCAATAGTAGCCAGTCTAATGTTGGGTAACAGCATATCTGCCTTGACTATTATAGCCTTGTCAGATATAGCAGAATTTATGACAGCCTATACGGTTGAGCGTACTAGAAACTCCATTAAGAACCTTTTGAGTGTTGAACAGGATACAACTTGGAAAGTTCTTGAAGATGGTAGCCTGGAAAAGTGTGGGGTGGACAAGCTAGTCAAGGAAGACCTGGTAGTTACCCATACAGGTGAAAAGATTTGTGTCGATGGTGAAGTAATAGATGGTGAAGCCATAGTTGACCTTAGTTCTGTATCCGGTGAATATATGCCGGTTATCAAGAAAAAGGGAGACAAGGTCTTCGCAGGAGGTCTGATTAAAAATGGTACTATAACAGTTAAGGCTGAAAAAGTAGGGGATGATACTGTAATTTCCAGGATTATAGACTTGGTTGAAAATAGTGCAACCCAGCAGGCTCCAATACAGAAGTATGCTGACAAGTTCTCTAATTACCTGGTACCATTAAACCTATTGCTTTGTGGTGTGGTTTATGCTGCGACTAGGTCGACAACTAAGGCCTTGAATATGTTGGTTATAGACTACTCATGTGGTATCAAGCTTTCGACAGCAACAGCCTTCTCAGCATCTATTAATACATCAGTTAAGAATGGTGTCTTGATAAAGGGTGGTGCCTTTATAGAACAGTTGAGTATGACTGACACAGTTGTATTTGACAAGACAGGTACTATTACTGAAGGTAAGCCTAGGATAAGGGACATTTATATAGAAGAAGGAAGTAGCTACACAGAAAAAGACCTGGTTAGCTATGCCTGTGCAGCAGAAGAAACTTCATCTCACCCACTATCATACTGTGTACTAGAATATGGTAAGCTTTTGGGTGTACAGATTCCTAAGCATGGTCCTATAGAGACCGTAGTAGCCAGGGGTACATCTACAGAGGTTGATGGTAAGCTGGTACGTGCGGGTAACCTTAAGTTTATGACAGAAAATGGAATAGAGCCATCTAGTCAGGCCATAGAATTTGCTATGGGTTCTACTCCAATCTTTGTATCATATGGGGATGAATTTATAGGTGTTCTAGGAGCCTTTGACAAGCCTAGAAAAAATATAAAGAGAGCTATCAATATGATGCGTTCTAATGGTATAAATGAAGTTGTTATCTTGACTGGTGACATGGGCAAGCAGGCCCAGGAAGTAGCAGCCAAGGTAAATGCAGATAGCTTCAGGGCAGAGCTTTTACCAGAAGACAAGGCCAATGAAATACTAAAAATGAAGTCAGAGGGTACTGGCGTTATAATGGTTGGAGATGGTATCAATGATGCCCCGGCCCTATCATATGCCAATGTAGGTATATCGTTAGGCAGCAAGTCTACTGATGTGGCTATGGAGACATCTGACCTAGTAATACATTCGGATGACCCTATAATGATTCCGAGGGTTATCGACCTATCTCACAAGACTATGGAAATAGTAAAGCAGAACTTTGCCCTGGTGGCAGGTATAAATACTGTGGGTCTAGTCTTGGGAGCAACCAGCAACATATCTGTATTCTGGAGTGCAGTAATGCACAATATGAGTACAATTTTGGTAGTTGGTAACTCATGTAGATTATTGTTCCACAAGTCTTTAAGAGGAGGAATGTAAGATGGCCAAGTATTGTTCTGAGAAGAATATAGAAGTTGATGTGGTTTTCTCTGTATCAGGTAGACTGAGAATGAGGGTTGTAAAAGAACCTAATAATCCACTAGAAATACTAAGTAAGTTAAAAGAAAAAACTAAGATAAATGTAGGCAGGTATACTGGACCTACAAAGACTTTTGTTCTGGAGTATGACAAGGATCTTACAGACTTAAACGAGTTAATACTTACATTTTGTGGCCTATACTCCAGGGATATAAAGGAGAACCAGATAAAGTTGAACTACAAGTTATCCAACAAGCATGCCATGGGATATAGTTCCCTTGTATCCCTAGCCTTTATAATAATAGACTTAGGTATGAACTTTATGGGACTAGGAGGAGGACCAAATGCTAGTGATGATGCCCCAGGTTTTGGTATGAGATCAGGCCAGGGACAAGGTATTGGTGGTCGTATGTTTGGTAATATGAATACCTATAGGAATTTCGTAAGATGGGGAGCCCTTGTGACTACTACTGGAGCTATATTTGAGCACGGTTATAAGGAGTTGAATGAAAAGGGAGCCTTTGACCCAGAAGTTATGTCAATTATGTACTTGATTAGGTCAATGAACAGGGGAACAGTTGTGAATGATGAAACTAATGTAGGCTTGTATTCACCAGCTATTGCCTGGTTACTGACATTTGGCCGTCATATATTGACAAGGCAGGAGAGGTCTATAATAATTGATATATTTGAAGATGAAAATGGTGAAATAAAGGTAGTAGAGGAAGAAAGTAAGTCATTTTTCTTTAACAAGTTTATCAGTTCATGCTTTGACGTATATCAAAATGTGAACTTTAGAAGAGGTTTTATGAGATAGGTTTAGTATTAATCCTAAATTAATACATTATATATTTTTAACATTAAAGGAGGATTTTGATATGATGTTTAGATTCCGTAATAGAGGGGATGTTTTGAAGGGTGTTGCAATCGGCGTAGGTGTATGTGCTATAGGTTATGTGGCATATAAGAAGAATGAAGAAGCAGTTAATGCTTTCTTAAATGACCATGGTTTCAATATTGAAGGTAATACAGGTTCAGACTACTATTCAATGTCACTAGAAAAGTTGATGGAAACTAAGGAAACTATAGAAGATATTATAGCTGAAAAGGACCTATCAGGTGTTACAATAGTTTCAACTGAAGACAAGTAAAAATTCAACTTAATATATTATATAATTATAGGGCAACATCCATAGCAAACTTATAGCTATGGATGTTGCCCTTTTGTATCTTATACCTTTCCATAAGCATTATCTTTGACTTAAAATTCTTAAAACTTCTCTATATATAAAATATTCTATTAACAACTTTTGTTTTAGTGTTTTTATATTCTTCCATTGCATTCATATAGTTATATTTCAAAGAATTTACTATATATTTTTTAAAAAACTAAATATTTTATATGCGATTTAGAATGTTGATATTTCAACGGTTTTAACATGTAAAATACATAGTTACATATCAGTATATAATGAGTTTCATACTGATATGTAGGATTTAGTTAATGGAAATTATATTCAATTCATGTTATACTCTGTATTAAAGTGGGAATGGGTTCATAAAAACATCTTTGGTCATTATGTTTAAGGGTACAAAGGTTATGTGAGGAAATTTTTGGTGTAAAAAATATTAAGGTTAAAGTGGAAGAGGATGAGGATGATAGGATTTAGGGAGAAAATAGTATCAAGGCTTATTAATACAGATGACATACCATTTTCTATGACTCTTACGAGTTATAAAGCTAACAATTATTCAATAAATGGTAAAAATTATAAGCTTTTATTAGTGGTAGATGGGGAAATAGAATTTTTATATAATTCTAGTGAAAAAAAATTAATTAAAAATCAATTTGTAATTTTAAATCCAAATAAAATATTCGGAATAAATAAGCTGACACAGAATAATTTGATTTTAGAGATTGATTTGGATTATGATTTCGTGTTGAAGAGTAGTTACAATCCAATATCATTTTTGGTGAATTTAGATGGAACAGAAAATGAGAAAGAGAATGAAAAGATAGTTTATTTAGTGAAAAAGCTATTTTATTATTACACGACAGATTTAGGAGTGTCAGCTCAAAAATGTGTACTAGTACTTACAGATATGGTAGATATCTTATATACATATTTTTTAGGGGAATCAAATGAAAAAAATCAAATTAATAATATAATTAGTACCAAGCTTATAGAAATTATGGAAAAAATATTTCAAAATAGAGATTTTGATTACAAATTAGGAGAAATTGCTGATGAATTAAATTTGAAAGCATCAAATATATCAAAATTATTTAAACCCATATTTGGATATGGGTTCTCTGAATGCCATAGAATGGCTAGAATAAATAAGTCTATAGAACTTGTATATTCTACAGAGTACAGTATTTTGGAAATTGCTAATATAGTTGGGTTCTTAAATTCAAAGTCGCTGAATAAAAATTTTAAAGAGTATGTAGGAGTGCCTCCAAACAGATATAGAAGACAGATACAAGAGTTAGATGATAACTTTAAGTATAACAGTATATCTAGTATTCTAGAATCAGAAAGCATTTCAGAGATATATAAGTATTATGAGAATACAGACATATTTTCAAAGAAACCAGTGAATGTAGAATATACAAATACTTTTGATGTGAATGTAAATAGTGAACCACTGATATATGAAAGTGTAGTTGATAAAATAATTGATATTAGTATCTTTGAAGATAATTGGATGGAGTATATGTCTGAAATTAGTACAAATTTAAGGTATAAAAATATGAAGATAAATTTGTTTTTTGATGACTCGGGTATGTATTTAATCAAAGATATTAATAAAAAAGAACACTTAGATCCTTACAGAAGGGAGCGTATTACTCATTGGGTTGAGTCTCTGGGGATTTACTGTAGGATAGGAATAGAAATACCTAAAGAGTGTGTAGATGGAATATATTTATATAAATATGAGAATCAGGATGTGGAAAATGCATACTCTATATTAGAGGAGTTTTTTGAACATTTAAAATTATTGATTCCATCATCTGATTTAAAGAATTGGTCATTTGAGTTAGATATGCCTTGGGTCTGGATGATATCCAGAAACCACAAAAATTATAGAAAATACAAGTCTATATATAGATGTATATATAAATTGGTTGTACGGAACTTTCAAAAATCAGAAATAGGAGTATATCTGGGGGACATAGATGTAGTAAAATCGAAACATTATCTAAGTAATATAGAAGATATAATAATTGATGAATTTAAGCCAAACTTTTTTTCTTTTGATATATTGGATGAAAGATTATTCAATAAAAATATCACAGCTGCCAATACAAGAATAAAAAATTTGGAGAATATAAAGAAAGTCATGGAATTTATTGAAGAATTAGAAAAAAAATATAGCTTTAAGTCTGAAAAATATGTATCTAGGATGCTGATATATTATGAGTGGAATTCTATACCGAAAATATACTGGGAATCTATATGTGCATTGAATCTGATAAATAGATTTTTGGTGGCACAGAAAGAACAAATTTTAATAGCTAGTATCTACTACTATGATGAAAGATATAAAGATAAAAAAACTTTATATGATAATCTTGATAAATATATTCAAAAAAAATCTTTAAGTAATCCGATTGGTACAAAAAATACTACTTATTATCTAAGCGAGATACTGTCTAGCATGGGTAGAAAATGTATATATAGTGGAGATGGCTTAATTGCCACATATATAGATGAGAATAAGTATAATTTTTTGATATATCAGGATTTGGAGATGTGTAAAGATTATGTAGTTGCAAAAGATAAAATCAAAAAAGAAATCTTTTTGAACAAAAAATATAAAATTAATATAAAAGGTTTAAACGGGAAATATAGAATAGTTACAAAAATTTTGCATTCAAGAGAAAATACATTTTTATATGAATGGAAGAAGATGGGGGCTCCAGAACATATAGGTAAAGATGACAAGGAGTATCTACAAATGAAAACTATACCTGAGAGGCATGTAGAAATAGTACAAATATATGGAGATTTTGAAAAAAGTATAGAACTTGATATATTTGAGATTGCACATATAGAAATTAATAAGATTTTATAAAATATTTGGGTATGATAGCCTGATTTTTAAAATATAATAGTATGCATAACTACTTTTAGTACTTTTTTTATAAAAAAAGTAAAATAAAGTGTATAAAAAATGATAAAAAAGATATTTTTTAAAAAAAAGGGGTTAAAAAATATAATTATTTTCATTTAAAGAGGCTTTTAATAATGCTATAATCTATACAATGATAAAATTAAAGTTTACGAAAGATACTATATAGACTATATCAGGAAGGTGGATAAAGCAATGACCAAGAAGAGAATAAGTTTTTTGTTTGTCATGATTTTGGTAATTAGTATTTTCCTTAATCATTCATACGCTGACGTGCTTCATGGATTAGTAAATGAAATGCAGAGTAATGTTGTTAATATGGTGGGTGATGGAGAACAAAAAGATTTGCAAAAAGACTCTAAAGATAAAAGAATCAAGACTGTCAATATAGAAAGCTATCAATTTGTAGATAGGAAACAAGCTTTGGTAGAGGATATATCATACTTAGATGATTTTTATATTAATATAAACTGGTCAATATCAAGAGAGCAAGGAATAGAAAAGGATAGTCATTTTGATGTAATACTATCTGATAAGCTAGATTATGGTTATGAATTGGAAAAAACTAGCCATATAATAGCAAGTGATACTAAGCATAGTGTAGGAAGTGCAAAAATACTTACCAATGAAAATGGTAAGAAGGTTATACGTATCAGTATTGAGCAAGCAAATAGGTCGGAAATAAAAGGACAGTTGTATTTGAAGGCACGTTTCAAAACAAGACCTCATTCTGCAAAGCAGACGATACCGATTACATTGGGTGATGAAACAAAATATTCAGATATTTATATTAGAGAATTGTTAAACGTAAAAACTAATGATAAGTCAACTGAAAGTAAAAATAAATCAGATGATAAAAATGGAATAGGTAATAGTAATTCAGAGTTGGAGAAGAAAACAAAAAAAGAAAGCACAGAAAAAAAAGATGGCAAATTTGAAGGCGAGGAATCTAGTGAAGAAAATCCTGAAAAAAATAAAAAGTTGAGAGGTAAAAAAGATGAAAGAAGACCCCCTCTTAATGCGGTAAATACCGTGATTACACACTTTTCTATTACTGATCAGGATGGCAATCCTGTGACCGAACTGGCGAAGTATAAAAAGTTCAAATTAAAAATTAGCTGGGATGCAAGTAGTTATGGGGCCGGTAATTTGAAGGCTGGCGATTATTTTGAAATAAAATTACCAGACAAGATGAAATTCCCGACCAATCATAATGCCTGCAATTTCCAAATAAAAAATGAAGAGGGTAAGGTAGTTGCAAATGCTGTGGTATCACCAAATGATCCCGAAGTGGGTGGAGGTAAAGTTAGGGTTACATTCACTGATTTTGTTGAAAACAATAATAATATTAAGGGAACAATGTTTTTAGCAGCAGAATTTATAATTCATAAGGTGATAATAAATGAAAAAAATAAATTTTCTATCACTGTAGGATCTAAGTTATATGAAACAGATATAATGATAACAAATCCTAAACCATCTTTAGATATATTAAAAAAATATGGATATACTCCTAAGGAAAATAGCAATGTTCTTGCAGGATGGAATGTTAGAATAAATTATGAACAGTCAAATCTTAAAAATGCTAAATTTACAGATAAACTAAATGACAAAAGACAGAAATATATAGAAAAACAATATGGAGATAAGTATTCGTTTTTTTTAAAATATGTAAAGTTGAATGCTACGGGCGACCAAGTAGATGAAGTATATAAGACATATAATTTTGATGATTTGATAAGTGGTAAAGATGGATATAAATTGACAATTAGTCCTGATAAAAATTCATTTAAGCTCACTCTTGGCAATATAGGTCGTAAGCAGTTCGTTCTAACATATTTTACTACATACAAGGAAGGGTCTACACTGACAAATAAGGCTACCTTGACTCATGGAGAAGATCAAATAGGTGTTTCATACTCATATAAATCTTCAGAATCTGGTGGTCAAGCAGAGGGAGAATTGAATAATAAGATTAAAATAATAAAACTTGATAAGGATGATGGTAGAATAACCCTTGCTGGGGCTAAATTTAAGATTATTAAACTTAAAAATAATGGTGAGGAATTTATAGGAGAATTTATTACTAATGATTTTGGTGAGATAGAATCTCCTGTTTTAGTGGCTGGAAAGTATAGGTTAATAGAGCTAGAACCACCAAAGGACTATGACATAGAAAAAAAAGTACATGAAGTTGAGGTGAAAAATGGTCAGGCGACAATAGTTACAATCACAAATAAAAAAAATAAATTAGACCTACCTATAACAAAACTTTGGTACGATTCTGAGGGCAGAGAAATAACAGAAGATGAGGAATTAGCAAAGTTGCCTAAGGAAGTTAAAATTAAGTTATACAGAAAGATTAATGGTGGAAATGAAGAAGTCGTTAAGATTAATGGCCAAGATTATGTAACTGTAGAGAGAGATGAATTAAATAGATGGATGTACAAGTATAGAGGTTTGCCAGCATATAAGTTGTTACCTTCTGGGGAAAAAAAGTATTATACATATCGTATAGAGGAAGTTCCACTACCAGGATATGAAAATATAGAGGTGTCAAATCAAAAGTTAACACTAACTGGAGGATTAAATTATCACACACAGAGGTTGGAAATAAAGAATAGGCAAAATAAATATACTTTCAAGATCTTTAAGAAAGATATGGAAGGTGGGAATATTGATTCTGGAGCGAAATTCCAGTTATATAAGGCCAATATAGACCAAAATGGAAATATAACAAAAGGTGATCCTATAGAAAATGAAAAGGAAGTGACATCCCAAGGGATATCTTATGAGAATCTGGTAAAAGGTGTATATATTCTTTCTGAGACAAAGGCACCTATTGGGTACACTAAGTTGCTCAATGATGTAGTATTAGAGATAAATAAATCAGGTAAGTTGGTATTGAGAGAACCTAACAATATGGTGAAACTGGAAAATGATGGCAATGGTCAGAATAATATATTTATGATAAATATACAGAATCGAAAAGCTGAATATCCAGCTACTGGTGGTATTGGTTCGCCTATCGTTATAGTGATGGGACTGATATTGATATTAGCAGGATTATTGGTGCGAAGGCGATTAAATTGTGGCTAGGAGTGTGTTTCCTAGGATTGTTTATAATATTAGAGTTGATATTTCAAATCATAATAGGTGTATAAATTCAAATTTACAATTTTATAAGTTTGAATGATATATATTTTAAAAAAATTTACAAGTGAAGGGAGTTATTTTATGAAAAAAATAGGTAAGTTTTTTAATTTTTTAATTGCATTTGCCTTAATAGTAATGGCTTTTGTGCCATTTCAAAGGGTCGATGCAGTATATGACCCAGGATATGACATTGTGGTTACAAAAATGTTGGTGAAGGATATTTCACAGTGGGCTACAGGCGGAACTTTAGTGACTGATGGAGAAAATGCAGGATACCGTAGAGGTCTAGATTCAAATACATACTATACAGGTGGTAAGATGACAGATCAAGAATTGACCAAGTACTTTGGTCAGAATAAGGTTCTGAAAGGCGTATATTTTGAGCTTCGTAAGGATACCAAAAATGGTACTATAGTGAAAGAAGGTCTTACAGATGACAATGGTCAAATCTTTTTTAAAGGGCTTCAAAAGGGCACATATTGGTTAGTTGAAAACAAGGAAAAATCAAAACTTAAAGATAGCGATAAGAAACAGCTTGCTGGTGTGGCAGCAGTACCTATGGAAATAAAGCTACCAGTATATAAGAAAGATGGTAGCACATTCACTACTATGGATAGTAATAATGCTTTGCATGTGTATCCTAAGAATACTATTGATGAACCTTCAATAGAAAAGAAGGTTAATGAAAATGATATGAAGGACACAGAACTTATAGGTCAAGAAAAAAACTATAAAATCACATCTATAATGCCTGAGGGTATTGAAGATTATAAAAGGCTTGAATTTACGGATAAATTGAGCAAGGGATTGACGTATGCAGGTGGTTTTAATCTGAAAGTTCATAGAGGTGGCACTGAATTACCGGCTATTAATGGTAAATATGATTCAAATATTCCTGCTGAAGGTACAAAAAATGCTACTATTAATGTTAAGTTTAAGCCTGAAGGTATAAAGCTACTTAAAAAGGGTGACAAAATAGTAATTAAGTATAAGGCTAAAATAAATGAAGATGCAATCTTAGGTGGAGCAAATGACAACGAAGTAACTCTAACATATGGTACAAATCCATCTGAACTAAAAGAAAAGAAACCAGAAAAGCCAGAAATACATACAGGTGGTAAGAGGTTTAAAAAGACAGGTGAAAATGGAGCAGCCTTAGCTAAGGCTAAGTTCCTTATCTACAATACTGACCAGACTAAAGTGTTAAAACAGACAAAGAATGCTGGTGGTAAGGTAGTAAAAAATGAATGGGTAGCCAAGGCTACTGTAGATGGAAAGACTGCTAAAGAGATTACTGACGGTAATTTAGCTACTGTATTCGAATCAAATAACAATGGTGAATTTGAAGTTGTGGGACTTCCATATGGAAAGGTTAATCAGCCAGCTGCTAGTGCAGATTCTACTACATATTACTACAAGGAAATTGAGGCACCAGCGGGATATGCCTTACTACCTGGCAGTGCAGAATTCCAAGTAAATGCTACATCTTATTATAAGGATCCTACTCAGATTAATCTTGTTCCTGCGGATCCTAAGGTAATAAATAATAACAAGATTACAATTCCACAGACAGGTGGTATTGGTTCTGTAATAGTAGTAGTAGGTGGTGTCCTTCTAGTAGGTATGGGTATCTTCTTGAAGAGAAGATTCTCACAACAGTAATCAATTAATTTAAAATATATTTTTGTGTACTAATATATTCTAATATTAAAAAATGATAAATGTACACTGATTATGATATTGTTTTTACATATTTTTTCTATTTAATATCTTGATATAATGAAGAGGGCGAATTTCGCCCCTTCAATAAATTGCTGAATAAATTCAGCAATTTATTGAAGATAGATAATAAATTATATATATTAAATTGTTTAAAATATATGAAGGAGGTTTCTTGATGAATAAAAGGAGATGTTTGTCACTAGTGCTTGCTTTTTCTTTATTACTGTGTTTTTTAATTAACATAGGTGGAGCTAGTAAGGCTGAGGACTTGGGTTCTGCCAATATAGTGACATTGGTGAATATAGATAATGGTAACGGTGGTTCTAGTGTTCAGCCTGTCAAGGGTATTGTATATGGTTTGATACGAGTAAAAGAAGGCTTGATTGATGATAATAATGAAAAAACAAAGTTACTAGAGGATTTGTCAAATCTATCTTTAGAGCAATTGGAAAAAAAGTATGAAAAATTTGGGAATTTGTTGCTAGCTGATCCTAGTGATTCACAAGGGCGTACTGAAATTAAGTCTATGAAACTAGGTGAATACTATGTAGTTGACATACGAAAAGAAAATGGAAAGTGGGTCAAGGCATCTAGTGTGGCACCATTTATAATGAGGGTGACTAGGGGTTCAAGTATTACGATATATGCAAAATCAAATCAACCTAATGATGGTAAGAAAATACGTGTAAAAAAGAAGTGGGTCGGTGGTAAGCTTAACAAGGTAGATATTTACTTATATGCTGATGGAAAGAAAATAAATGAAGTTGAGTTGAGTGAAAGTAATAGTTGGCAATACACTTTCAATAATTTAAATAAAGTCAATTCTGAAGGTAAGGAAATCAAATATACGATTGGGGAAGGTTTAACAGAAGGATATACATCTAAGATTGAGATAGATAAAGAGGGTGTATATACAGTGACGAATACAAAAAAAGATAATAAAATAATAGGTAATACAAGAGAGAATGGTTCGACAGGAAGAAAAGGTGGAAGTATTATTAAAACTGGCGATTGGTTAATTTATTTTATAGTAGGCCTAGGATTGATTCTGATGGCAGTGGGTTATAGAGTTTATAGAAAAGCGTATAAATAGGTAAGAGTATTTTATAGGGGGCTTTTTTCAGGAATTCATTTTTATTAGATTGGAGTTACTGAAATGGAGTCGCCCTATTTTGGTCTAATTTATAAGTTATAAGGGGTTAAATATTATGGGGAAAAATAAACGTAAGAAAGGTAAATTACTAAATAGAATTATAAATATTGTGATAATTATTGGTGTATTGACAATGTTATATCCATTTATAAGTCAATTATACTATAGCCAACTGTCCAAGCAGAATACAGATGATTTTGATAAAACTGCAAGTGCTCTTGAACCGTACGAAATTAAAGAAAGAATAAGGTTAGCTACAGCTTATAACGATTCCTTGAAAGGTGGGGTAACAACAGATCCTTATGTAAAAAAGAGGTTAGAGGAAGGCAGGACAGAATATGCTAGAATGTTGGAAGTTCATGAGAAAATAGGTCATGTACTGATACCTAAGATAGGTGAAGACCTACCTATATATGCAGGAACAGCTGAATCTGTTTTACAAAAAGGTGTTGGGCATTTAGAAGGTTCATCTTTACCAATAGGTGGTTCATCTACACATTCAGTATTGACAGCTCATTCTGGCTTGCCAAAAAATAGATTGTTTACTGATTTAAAAAAATTAAAAATAGGAGATAACTTTTATATTACAAATATTCAAAAATGCATAGCATACAAAGTAGATCAAATTAAGGTGGTGGAGCCGACTCATTTTGAAGATATGCAGATTTCTATAGGACGTGATTATGTAACACTTTTGACATGTACGCCATATATGGTAAATTCTCATAGGTTGCTGGTTAGAGGTCATAGGATACCATATTCTCCTAAAATGGAGGAAAAAGAGAAGAATATCATGTCGAATACCTTATTTGTATATGCAATAATAATATTAGCAATTTTATTATTAATAATTATATTACTTGTTAGAAGCTCTAGAAAAAAGAGGAAGAAAAAGGAGGTTAAGTGTGAGTAGGACAGATAAAAATATGCGCACAAGAAGCTCAAGAAAAAAAATTATGAAGAAAAGAAAAAATAAATTCACTTTTGATAAAAAGGGGTTAGTTTTCTTTTTTAAAAACTATTTATGGATGATTATTATCGGGTTAGGAATACTTGTAGTCTTATATCCTTTTGTGAGTCAACAGTACTATAAATATATATCCAAACAAGAGGTAGAAAAGTTTGATTCTGATAAAAGTAAATTTGTACCAGAAGAAATAAATAGAAAAATTGCTCTAGCTGAGGCCTATAATCAAAGTTTAAGGCTTGATAAAATAGTTGACCCTTTTAATGATAAAAAACTAAAAGAGGGAAGACTTGAGTATGCGAGAATGCTTGAAGTTCGTGAAATGATAGGTCATATTGAAATTCCTAGAATTGGACAAAAATTAGTAATAAAGGCTGGAACATCACCATCAGTATTACAAGAATGTGCTGGTCACATGGAAGGGACAAGTCTGCCAGTTGGTGGAAAGGGTACTCATGCAGTGATTACAGCTCATAGGGGGCTACCATCTGCGAAGTTATTTACCGACCTAAACAGGGTTAGGGTCGGAGATGTGTTTTTTATTACTAATATAAAGGAAAAACTTGCATATAAGGTTGACAAGATTCAAACTGTAGAACCAAATGATTTTGAACCGATAAAGATAAATTTGAAAAACGAATATATAAGTTTACTTACATGTACACCTTATATGATAAATTCACACAGGCTAATAGTAAGAGGACACAGAATACCATTAAATGAGAGTAAAAAGATAGAGGAAGAAACACTTAAGGATAACTATTTTAGAAACATTGTATTTACCATAATAGCTATTTTGTTCTTGATTTTGGTATTGCTTGTAATCCTTAAATTATACAATAGAAAGAAAAAAAGTAAAAATAAGTAGAGGTTAGATTAGAAACAAATTGTATGTGAAATAAGTAAAATAGAATTGCATAGTTTAATCAATTAAAAATTACTTTAATCTGTGCAGGTGGTTTGAGGTGTGTAATTTGAAGAAATTGAAAATTATTGGACTATTTATATTTCTAATTGGAATATGTCTATCTACATATCCATTCTTAAATATGGCTATGGATGATTATACACAGTATTCTAGAAATGCTGAATTTGATAATTCTATAAAAAAAGATGCTTTAATAGAAAAAAAAATAAACAAAGCAAAAGAAAATGCTAATAGGCAAAAAAAGGAAAATGATGTAATTGGAGATGTTTTTTCTGATAGAAATGTTGATACAGTAAATAGTAGTTTCTTGGACTTATCTAAAAAGCAAGGATATCTTTCTATACCTAAATTGGGACAATCCTTTGATTTATATTTGGATGCTGACTACTATAAAATAGCGAAAGGAGTAGCTGTATTAAAGGGGAGTGACCCGCCCATTGGAGGACTTGGAAAGAGATGTGTGATTGCTGGACATAGTGGTTATTATAATAAGGTTATGTTTCTTAATATACATAAGCTAGAAAATGGAGACAAGATAATTGTGAATTTTTTGGGGAAGATATTAGAGTATAAGGTTTATAACAAAGAAAAGATAATGCCTACAGATGTTCATAAATTGGAACCTATTGAGTCAGAAGATATGTTGACTCTTTTGACTTGCACACAGGCACCAAGATATAATATGAGATTATTAGTGAATGCTAGAAGAAATAAAGTGATAGATGATAAAAATAGCAATAATAAAGAAACAATTAAAAATACTAATATTCAAGAATATTTGTTGAATAAAGATATCTCATCGGGTATCAAGATTAGGAAGATGTTTCCTTATGTAGTAAGTTTTCTAGGGATTGTGATTATTATCTCTATTTTAAGAAAAATGACTATTATATTAAAATCATAATGAAATATTTGTGAATTTAATATGTAAATTTATGAATAAACAAGCTTTTTATCTCTTAAAAAAGGTTGAAAATCATTGACAAGGTTTTCATAATATGATAAATTAAGTGTGTAAGATAAATTAAATAAAATCTTCAGGGCAGGGTGCAAGTCCCTACCGGCGGTAAAGCCCGCGAGCGCAAGCAGATTTGGTGTAATTCCAAAGCCGACAGTTAAAGTCTGGATGAAAGAAGATGTGGTATATATTTTGTGGTACAGGAAATTGCTCTGAAATGTTTTTTTGACATTTCAGATTTTTTTTACAAGAAAGAGCTTTCTTTTAGAAAATTGGCGGAGTGACACATCTATATATACTAGGATAGATAATATGCCCTGGACTATAAGTTCAGGGCTTTTTTTGTGGGGGTATTCATATGGAAGAAAAATATATGAGTAAGGCTATTGAACTAGCAAAAAAAGCTTGTGGTTATACAAATCCCAATCCCATGGTTGGGGCTGTGATAGTGAAAGATGGTCAGGTTTTGGGTAAGGGTTACCATACAAGGTGCGGTTGCCTCCATGCAGAGAGGGAGGCCTTAAAGGATTGTCAATCCAGGGGAGTGACAGTTACAGGCGCCACTATGTATGTTACCCTGGAGCCATGTTGTCACTATGGGAAAACACCTCCATGCACGGAGGCCATAATAGAAAATGGTATAGCCAAGGTGGTAGTAGGGTCACTTGATCCCAATCCAAAAGTTGCAGGTAAGGGAATTCAAATCCTTAAAGACCATGGTATTGATGTAGTCACAGGTGTCATGGAGAAGGAATGTGATGACCTAAACGAGGTCTTCATGCACTATATTAAAAATAAGAAACCCTTTGTGGTCATGAAGTATGCTATGACTGCTGATGGTAAGATAGCGACAAGGACAGGCAAGTCTCAGTGGATAACAGGTCCAGAGGCTAGGGGTCAGGTCCATAAGGACAGACACAGGTATGCAGGTATTATGGTGGGTATAGGAACCGTCCTGACAGATGATCCAACCTTGAATTGTAGGTTGGAGGATGGCCTTAGTCCAACCAGGATAATATGTGATACAAGCCTGAGGATTCCTATGGATTCCAATATAGTGAGGACAGCTAAGACATACGATACTATAATAGTCACTAGGTCCAAGGATAATGAAAAAATACGTAAATTGAAAGAGGCAGGTTGCCAGATACTAGTCCAGGATGGACAAGCTGATAGGATAGACCTGGTAGACTTGATGGATAAGGTAGGTAGTATTGGTATTGATTCAGTCCTACTAGAAGGTGGAGGCCAGTTAAACTGGTCGGTCCTTGAAGCTGGAATAGTAAATAAGGTCCAGGTATATATAGGAAACAAGATTTTTGGTGGTAATGACGCCAAGTCACCAGTAGGAGGATATGGTGTTGACCTGCCAGACCAGGCTAAGAGATTAAAATTGACTGGGCTAGAAAAATTTGGTCCAGACCTCTTAATAGAGTATAGGGTTGAAAATGAGGTGGTTGAGTGTTCACAGGAATAGTAGAAGAAATAGGCAGTATTAAGGGGATTTCAAAGGGGGCTAATTCGGCAGTCTTAACCCTATCAGCCAAAAAAGTACTAGAAGACGTAAACCTTGGTGATAGTATAGCAGTTAATGGTGTCTGCCTGACTGTTACATCTTATAGGCAGGGTGAGTTTACAGTGGACGTCATGCATGAAACTATGGACAGGTCGTCCCTATCTAGCCTAAAGGCAGGCTCAAAGGTAAACCTTGAAAGAGCCATGATAGCCAATGGTCGTTTTGGTGGTCATATAGTATCCGGCCACATTGACGGTACTGGTAAGATTGTGTCTATAAAGAAAGATGACAATGCCATTTGGTACCAGATAAGTGCAGATAAAAAGATATTAAAGTACATTATAGAAAAGGGGTCTATTACCATAGATGGTATAAGCCTGACAGTTGCCAAGGTAACAGACAGGGATTTTTCAGTGTCAATAATACCCCACACCTTAGAGAATACTATCTTGGCCTACAAGAGTGAGGGTCATATAGTAAACCTGGAAAATGACTGCATAGCCAAGTATGTAGAAAAGTTGATGAATTTTGGAAATCTAGATAGTAAACAAGAAAATAAACACGAAATAACAAGAGAATTTTTATTAAAAAATGGTTTTTAGGAGGGAAAAAATGTTTAAGTTCAGCACAATTGAGGAAGTATTAGAAGATTTAAGACAGGGAAAGATGGTCTTGGTTACAGATGATGAAGACAGGGAGAATGAAGGTGACCTGATATGTGCAGCAGAGTTTGCAACAACTGAAAATATTAACTTTATGGCAACATATGGTAAGGGTCTAATCTGTATGCCAATGAGTGAAGAATATTGTAAAAAGCTAGGTTTAGAGCAGATGGTAGTAAACAATACCGACAACCATGAAACAGCCTTTACTGTATCAATTGACCACATTGACACAACTACAGGTATATCAGCAGTTGAGAGAGGTTTCACTGCAAGGGCCTGCGTGGATGAAAATGTAAAGCCTAGTGACTTCCGTAGACCAGGACATATGTTCCCTCTTAAGGCCAAGCCTTGTGGAGTACTAGAAAGAAACGGTCATACAGAAGCCACAGTAGACCTATTGAGGTTGGCAGGCCTAAAGGAATGTGGCCTTTGCTGTGAAATCATGAAGGAAGATGGAACAATGATGAGGAAGAGCGACCTTATAGAAATGGCCCAGGAATGGGACCTAAAGTTTACATCTATAAAGGCCCTACAGGAATACAGGAAAAAACACGACAAGTTGGTAGAGTGTTCAAGTAAGGTAAAGATGCCAACTAGGTTTGGTGACTTTACAGCCTATGCCTATATAAACAGGCTAAATGGAGAACACCATATAGCCCTAGTAAAGGGTGATATAGGTGACGGTAAAGACATCTTGTGTAGGGTTCATTCAGAATGCCTAACAGGTGATGTATTCGGTTCAATGAGGTGTGATTGTGGTAAGCAGTTTGAAGCCGCCATGGAGGCCGTTGAGAAAGAGGGACGCGGAATAGTTCTTTACATGAGGCAAGAGGGACGTGGAATAGGCCTGGTAAACAAGCTTAAAGCATATGCCCTTCAGGATGAAGGTATGGACACACTAGAAGCAAACATAGCCCTAGGATTTGAGGCTGACATGAGGGAGTATTTCACAGGTGCCCAGATTCTAAAGGACCTAGGAGTAAAAACTATAAGGCTTTTAACTAACAATCCGGACAAGGTATACCAGTTATCAGACTATGGTATGGAAATAGTTGAAAGGGTACCTATTGAAATAAAGGCTACAGAGCATGACAGGTTCTACCTACAGACTAAGAAGGACAAGATGGGCCATATACTTGAGATAGCAGAATAATTGAAGTAGGCATTAAAGGCCAAACAAGTAAAGGGAATATAAATGGTCTGGATTAAAAGTGAGAAGGATATAAGTATATATAAAATTTCAGAGTTAACTAATAGGAGGAAAAGAAAAAATGAATTATATTCAAGGAAATTTAGTGGCAAAGGAAGTAAAGATAGGAATAGTTGCAGCACGTTTTAACGAGTTTATAACATCAAAATTACTTTCAGGAGCCCAGGATGCCCTGGTAAGACATGATGTTAAGGACGACAATATAGATGTAGCCTGGGTGCCAGGAGCCTTTGAAATACCCCTAATAGCAGATAAGATGGCCAAGTCTGGCAAGTATGATGCAGTAATCTGCCTGGGTGCAGTAATCAGGGGTAACACTAGCCACTACGACTATGTATGCAGTGAAGTATCAAAGGGGATAGCCCATGTATCGCTTGAAAGTGGAATACCTGTAATGTTTGGCGTAGTAACTACAGAAAACATAGAACAGGCAATTGAGAGGGCAGGTACAAAGGCAGGTAACAAGGGATTTGACGTAGCAGTTGGTGCTATTGAAATGATCAACCTGATAAACAACCTATAAAATTCAATAATAGGCGATATATTTTCATGAGATAGGCCTAGTTTAGTCTTCAGAGATTACTAAACTGGGCCTGCTTTTAATGTCTACATAAAAATGACAGAAGTCCTAAAATATGATAATATTAATTTTAGGGGATATTTTATGTAGCCCCTTCTGTTTATAAATGGTATGGGATAAATATATGTGAGTTTTAGGAAGAAGGATGCATATGAAGGCTAAGATTGAAGAAGTATGCGGAGTCAAGGTATTCAAGGGAATATCTGATGACAGTTTAAATAGGATACTAGTCTGTGGTGATATTGTGGACTTGAAGAAAAATGCTTGTTTGTACCATGACAGACAAGACTTGTACTATGTATATTTTTTACTGAAAGGTAAGGTTACCCTTGTAAAACCAAATGAAAATGGTGAAAGCAAGGTGGTATTTATCCTGAATCCAGGAGATACTATAAACCAGCCTGTTATGAGGAATAACACATCGGCAGTTGAATGTTGGGGCTTTGAAAATTCAAGGATACTTAGGATAGGTTTTGATGACTTTGACACTATTATGGCCAAGGACTATATATTGGCAAAAAATTGTATGGCCTTTATGGAAAACAGGATCAGGAGACTTTATAGGCAACTTAAAAACTCTGTGACCATCAATATAGAGAAGAGGTTGGCAGCCAAGTTAGTGAGGTTGGGACTTGACTATGGAAGTAGGGAGGAAGACTCTGTTATGACCAGGATAGACCTTAATCTGACGGTGACCTATATAGCCAAGATGTTGGGATGCCAGAGGGAGTCGGTGTCCAGGGCAATGAAGTCTTTGACCAAGAGGGGCATAGTTGAATTAGATGGCAGGAAGATATATGTGGATATAGAAAAGGCGAGGAAATTCTTCAAATCTTAAGAGTAAATATCATTAGAAATAAGTAATATTAATGATTTTCATAAAATAATAAAAGAATTTTGATAATTTGATAAATTTTTAGGAAACTGTGACTTATGTTACAGTTTTTTTTTTATCAAACTGCTATTATTGAATTATCAATTATTATATCAATTGACAAAGACCTGTCTTTGTCCTTAAATTAAAAATTTAGAATAATTTTCTAAAGGAGGTAAGTTGCATGAAATTAGAGTTAAATATCGAATCGTTTGACAAGGGGTTAAAAGCCTTAAGCAAGGAGTACAGGATATTTGCTCCAAAGGCTTTCCCTAAAAGGGGAACTTACTCAGATACAGATGTTGTAAAGTATTCTGTGGTGAGTTCTTTTGATGAAATGGTGTGGGATAGAAAGTCAAATTTTTCACCAAAAGAGACTTTTTTACCAATTAATGAGGTCTTATTCTACTTCACTGAAAGCGAATTTAGGGAGTCTTCAATCGATGACAGGAAGACGCTTGTATTCCTAAGGGCTTGTGACCTAAACGCAGTTAAGAGGGTAGACCAGATTTATCTTGGAAACGGTGAGGAAGAAGACTACTACTACAAGAGAAACAGGGAAAAGGTTAAGTTTGTCTTGGTTGGATGTCAAGAATCATACAGAAACTGTTTCTGTGTAAGCATGGATTCAAATAGGGCTGACAACTACCAGGCGGCTATGAATATTAGAGAAGGTAAGATTTTCTTGGATATTAGAGACCAAGACCTGAATGTATTTGAGGGTAGTCCAACAGATTTTGAAGTTGACTATGTTAAGGAGAACCTATTTAAGGTAAATGTTCCTGATAAGGTTGATTTCAACCATATGAAGGACCACAAGATGTGGGATGAATACGATGCTAGATGTATAGCTTGTGGTAGGTGTAACTTTACCTGTCCAACTTGTACTTGCTACTCAATGCAGGATATTTTCTATAGGGAAAATGAAAATGTCGGTGAGAGAAGAAGGGTTTGGGCATCATGTCAGGTAGATGGATATACTAGCATAGCTGGTGGTCATGCTTTTAGAGAAAAGCATGGTCAGAGGATGAGGTTTAAGTCTATGCACAAGATACACGACTTCAAGGAAAGATTTGGATACAATATGTGTGTAGGTTGTGGCAGATGTGATGATGCCTGTCCACAGTATATTTCATTCTCAGAGGCTATAGACAAGGTGTCAAAGGCCATGAGAGAAAAAGATTTAGAAAAGTAGGAGGCCATTATGTGTAATTCTAACAATCCATATATACCAGTAGCAAGTGAGATACTTGAAATAATAGAGCATACAGACAAGGAGTGGACTTTCAGGACTAAGACTGATACCAGCAAGGTAAAGCCAGGTCAATTCTATGAAATATCACTTCCAAGGTATGGTGAATCACCAATATCTGTATCGGGTATTGGACCAGACTATGTGGACCTTACTATTAGAAATGTTGGTAAGGTTACGGGGGTAATCTTTGGCTATAGGCCGGGAGACAAGCTACTATTAAGAGGTCCTTATGGTAATGGTTTTGATATAAATGAATACAAGGGAAGAGACCTGGTTGTGGTAGCAGGTGGTTCTGCCCTGGCTCCAGTAAGGGGTATAATTGAATATGTATACGACCACAAGGAAGAATTTAAGTCTTTCAAATTAATTGTTGGCTTCAAGTCACCGGCAGATGTACTTTTTGCCAAGGACCTTGAAAAGTGGGATCAAAGACTGGATATCCTAGTGACAGTCGATGGTGCTGATGAGGGCTATACGGGAAATATAGGCCTGGTAACAAAGTATATACCAGAATTGAATATAGATATAGACCAGGCATCTGCAGTGGTTGTAGGACCACCTATGATGATGAAGTTTGCAGTAGCAGAATTTTTGAAGTTAAATATAGCTGAATCTAATGTTTGGGTTTCATACGAAAGAAGAATGCACTGTGGTATAGGTAAGTGTGGTCATTGTAAGATGGATTCAACATACATCTGTCTGGATGGTCCAGTATTTAGCTATGATTTTGCTAAGAACTTGGTAGACTAGGAGGTAGAGTTATGATTAGAGATTTAAATACTAAAAAGGTAATGAAAAATGCCTTTAGAATAACTAAGCACAAGTACCAGACATCTTTGAGAGTCAGGGTACCAGGTGGTTTGATAGACCCAGAGTCGCTATTGACAGTATCTAAGATTTCATCTGAATATGGAGATGGTCAGATACATATAACAACTAGGCAGGGATTTGAAATACTTGGTATAGCCATGGAGGATATGGGTCAAGTAAACCAGATGATCCAGCCCGTGATAGAAAAATTAGACATCAACCAGGACGAAAAGGGAACAGGTTATGGGGCAGCAGGTACTAGAAATGTATCAGCCTGTATAGGTAACAAGGTCTGTCCAAAGGCCCAGTACAATACTACTAAATTTGCCAAGAGGGTAGAAAAGGCAATATTCCCTCATGACCTACACTTTAAAGTAGCCCTAACAGGGTGTCCAAATGACTGTATAAAGGCCAGGATGCACGACTTCGGTATAATCGGTACCTGCCTACCTGAATATGAAATGGATAGGTGTGTAACTTGTATGGCCTGTGTAAACAAGTGTAAGTCATATTCAGTAGGTGCCCTAAGGTGTGAAAACAACAAGATAATTAGAAATGAAGAAAAGTGTATCGGCTGTGGTGAATGTGTACTTAACTGTCCGATGAATGCCTGGACAAGAAGCCCTAAAAAATACTACAAGCTAATGATAATGGGTAGAACAGGTAAGAAAAATCCTAGGCTGGCTGAGGACTGGTTGAGATGGGTTGATGAGGACTCTATAGTCAAGATAATAGTAAATACTTACGACTATGTTAAGGAATATATTGATCCAAAGGCACCAGGAGGTAAGGAACACATAGGTTATATCATAGACAGGACTGGTTTCCAGGAATACAGGAAGTGGGCCCTTAAGGATGTAAACCTACCGGAAGAAACTATAGAAAACAAGAATGTATATTGGGGTGGCCCAAAATACTATTAGGAATGGTGTCACAAAATACGATATATACTTGTATAAAAATGATAAATATTTGTATATTAACGACTAATATTTATAAAATTACTTGAAATATTTGTGAATTTTAGAGATATTAATAGTAAATAAGTTCTCCTTATGATAAGATTATAAGGAGAACTTGTTTACAGGAATTGATTTTAAATTATATTATTTTAGTGAAGTTTTGGAGGTAATTATGTACGATGAAACGATCGGTAAGCTGACGGGTGCAGCTAAGAAAAAGCTTGGCGTATTAAACGAAAGTAGGTTCAAGTACTTGGTATCATCTGCTTTTGCAGGTGCCTTTATAGGAGTAGGTATACTTCTAGCATTTACAGTAGGTGGTTTAATGACTGCCGGTGGCAGTCCTGCTACAAAGATATTGATGGGTCTGTCATTCTCAGTAGCCTTGAGCTTGGTAATATTCACAGGCACAGACCTGTTTACAGGTAATAACCTTGTAATGACAGTTGGTTACCTAAACAAGGCTGTTTCTATGAAAGACCTGACAAGAGTTTGGGTTATATCTTATATAGGTAACTTTATAGGCGCTATTATACTTAGTTTTATATTTGTTTATACAGGCCTAGTAGACAAGGGACCGGTTATGGAATTCTTTGCAAGTGCGGCTGTAGCTAAGGCAGCACCGTCATTTATGGCCCTATTTATGAGGGGTGTCCTTTGTAACTTCTTGGTTTGTTTAGCAGTATTGATATCATTCAGGACTGAAAACGATGCAGCCAAGCTAATAATGATCACTATGTGCCTCTTTGCCTTTATAACATCTGGTTTTGAGCATAGTATTGCCAACATGACTGTTTACAGTGTTGGTCTAATGTCTAAGTCTATTACAGGTGTAACTATGGGTCAGTTGGTAGCTAACTTAGTGCCAGTAACTCTAGGTAATATAGTTGGTGGAGGTCTTATCCTGGGTGGGGGAGCCTTTGCCCTTAGGTCAGGCAAGTAATAAGTAAGTACTCTATACTACAACATAATGTTTTTTGGGGGAGCGAGATATATAAATCTTGCTCTTCTTTTTTATAGCTATTTTTTATAATTATAATAATGATATTTGCCCTATATATCTATATCTTTTTACATTGTGGCCTAAAATTAAAGAAAATTAAGAATAAACTGAAATAAAGCTAGAATATGTGGGTATATACCCCCTAAGGCAGTGGTTACTAATATAGATTTACTTGCTGCTTGAAAAGTCCTATAACAAATGATAAAATTAATTATAGGATAGTGATATTCAAAAGAAAAATATTATATTTATTACGAGGAGAGAAGATATGTTAGAAGTTGGATTAAAGGGTGTTGAAAAAACGGTTGTAGATAAGACCAATACAGCAGCGGCTATAGGTAGTGGTGGATTGGAAGTATTCTCTACACCAAGCATGATATCTCTTATGGAGTGTACTTGTAAGCTTTGTGCCCAGGAGCACCTTGAAGAAGGCCTAGGAACAGTAGGTATATCTATATCAACAAACCACAAGGCAGCTACACCAATAGGTATGGAAGTCACTTGTGAGTGTGAATTAGTTGAAATCGACAGGTCTAGACTAGTTTTCAAGGTTAGGTGCTATGATGAATTAGAAGAAATCGGTGTTTGTACACATGAAAGATTTATCATTGACAATGCTAAGTTCCTAGCTAATGTTGATGCAAAGATAGAAAGGGCTAAGAATAAGTAAGGCTACAAATAATAAGTTATAAAGAAAAGAGCTAAAGATCCACCTTAAAACGGGCTGGTCCTAGCTCTTTTTTGTTTATCAATAATTATAGCGACTCCCTTATTCAAAGTCCTTGTACATTAGTGATGGCTGGATACCAGTATTATTCTGGTACTTGCCACTCTTGTATAGGTCATAGTCACCGTGTATATCATGGTAGTAGATCTGACAAATCTGTGTATTTGGATATATCTTGATAGGTTGAACACAGAATATTTCAAGGGTCCAGTAGCCAGCAAAGCCAATATCGCCAAAGCCTGCAGTTACATGGATAAATAGGCCCAGTCTGCCCGTTGAAGACCTTCCCTCCAGCATTGGGACAAATTTTTCAGTCTTAGTAAACTCATTTGTCCTGCCCAGGTAAAGCTTGTTTGGTTCAAGGATTAGGCCCTCTTCAGGTATTTCTATCATCTTAGTCTTATTTGGTATCTTCATATCCAATAGGTCATTTTCATATACCAAAAGTTCATTACTCAGGGTAAGATTATAGCTATTTGGATTTATCCTTGACTTGTCAAAGGGTTCTATTATTATATCTTTAGATTCTACGTTTTTCAGTATTTCCTTACCTGATAAAATCATTGTTATCTCCTTTCAAAAAAAGAATTCTACCTGTATTTTAGCACAAAAATAGATAGAAATAAATCATTTAAAGAAAAGTATCTTATATTTTTCACTTATTCAGGTTGATTGTAGTATAATTAATTCATGAGAAATTTTTGGAGGTTATATATGGATATAAAAACACTTTACAATAGGGTCATAGGTGGTCACCTTATAAGAAGAGATGAGGCCCTATTTTTATATAATCAAGACCTGGAAAACCTGACTAGGTATGCAAATATGATTAGGGACCATTTTTGTGGTAACCAGTTTGATATATGTACAATTATAAATGGAAAAAGTGGACTCTGTTCAGAAAACTGTAAGTTTTGTGCCCAGTCTAGCCACTACAATACAGGTTCTAAGGTATATGAACTCCTATCTGAAGAAGAGATACTGGCGGATGCCAAAAAGAATGCCTACCAAGGGGTAATGAGATACTCTATAGTTACGGCTGGCAGGAGCCTTTCTGATAAGGAAGTGGATAGGATGTGCCAGATAATAAGGAGGATAAAGGAGGAATGCAATATTTCTGTTTGCGTATCCTTTGGACTTTTGAAGGAGGACCAGTTTAAGAGGCTTAAGGCTTCAGGTGCAGAAAGGGTCCACAATAACCTAGAGGCTTCAGAAAACTTCTTTCCGTCTGTCTGTACCAGTCATAGTTTTTCGGACAAGGTCCAGGCAATAAGGGCTGCCCAATCAGCAGGTTTGGATGTATGTAGTGGAGGTATTATGGGCCTAGGTGAAAGTATAGGGGACCGTATAGATATGGCCCTTAGCCTTAGGGACTTAGGCATTAAGAGTATACCAGTTAACATGCTAAATCCTATACCCGGAACACCTATGGAAAAGTATGAAAGCCTGGCTGTAGAGGAAATGCAAAGGATAATTGCCGTTTATAGGTTTATCCTTCCAGATTCCTTTATTAGGCTGGCTGGTGGCAGGGGCCTAATGGATGACAAGGGTAGGGCCTGTTTCCAGTCTGGGGCCAATGCTGCCATATCGGGGGATATGTTGACTACAGCCGGTATAACGGTTGAGAAAGACAAGAGGCTTTTAGAGGAATTAGATTACAAGATAAAACCTTTCAACTTGTAGAGGAAATAACCTATATATGGTATACTAAAAGGTAATTGATATATAGTTGATAAAATAATTGATAAATAGTTGATAGACCATTAATCTGTAGTAGATAGGACCCTAGAAATAGAGTTTTTACGATAAAACCATTATAGGGTTCTTTATACGAGTAGGTAAAGAGAAAAACAAAGAGAATAATAGTGTATGTTTGGAGGTAGTAGATGAAATTAATTGTGGGTACTAGGGGCAGTGCCTTGGCTCTTGCACAGACCGACAGTATAATCAGTCTAGTTTTAGATAAATTTCCAGACTTGGAGATAGAAAAAAAGATTATAAAGACCAAGGGTGACAAGATCCTTGACAAGTCCTTGGACAAGATTGGTGACAAGGGCCTGTTTGTTAGTGAAATAGAGAGAGAACTATTAGAGGGGACCATAGACTTTGCTGTACATAGTCTGAAGGATATGCCTACAAAGATCAGTCCCGGCTTAAAGTTGGCACAGACACCTGAGAGACAGGATCCTAGGGATGTCCTGGTGATAAACCCCAAACACCAGCTTAGGCCGGAAGACATAATGGACTGGTTGAGGTCTAGCCAGGGCCTAAAAATAGGTACTGGTAGCAAGCGTAGGACGAGCCAGTTAAAGAGAATAAATGAATCAATCCAACCAATGATGATAAGGGGTAATATAGGAACCAGGTTAGAAAAACTAGTCAGTCAAGACTTAGATGCTATCGTCCTGGCAGCTGCAGGGATCAACCGCCTGGGCATGGATGGTCTTAACCTATATCATTTTTCCTATGAGGAGATGATTCCAGCCTGTGGACAGGGGGCCCTAGCCATAGAAGTTAGGTCTAATGATGAAAATACTGACAGGATATTTGACTTTCTGGCTGATGACCAGGCCTGTATGGAGATAGAGGCTGAAAGAACTTTTTTGGAAGTTATAAATGGAGGCTGTCATGTACCTGTGGGTGCCACTGTCAAAAAGGTTGGTAACAAGTGGGTCTTGATGGGTATGTATGGTAGGGAAGATTGTTCTTCTATAGTTTATGGCCAGCTAGACTTTGAGCCTAGCCTTGGTGGTGCAAAAAAGGTAGGTCAAGACTTGGCAAGCTACCTGATAAAAAGCCTGGAAGACCGGGACAAATAGGATATTAAACTGATAAAGAAATATATAAAACAAGATATAAAAACAAGATGTTATAAATGGAAGTTAGGGGTATTTCGTTGTAAGGATAGGTTTGGAAGCTGACTATGCGATAATACCCAATGTGTTGAGATAAGGAAGAAAAGTATGAATAAGGGAAAAGTATACCTTGTTGGGGCTGGCCCTGGTGACTATGGTCTGATAACCTTAAAGGGTTTGGATTGTATAGCCAAGGCAGATATAATTATATATGATAGACTGGTAAACCGAGATTTATTAAAAAATGCCAAACCAGGCTGTGAATTTATATATGTTGGCAAGAAGTCCAGCAACCATATAATGGCCCAGGACAAGATTAATGAAACCATAGCTGAAAGTGCAGCCATGGGCAAGGTCGTTGTTAGGCTAAAGGGGGGAGACCCCTATGTATTTGGTAGGGGTGGTGAAGAGGCCGAGGTATTATATGACCAGGGTATAGACTTTGAGGTAGTACCAGGCGTAACTTCATCTATAGGAGGCTTGGCCTATGCGGGTATACCTGTTACCCACCGTGATTTTGCATCATCGTTTCATGTGGTGACTGGCCATGCCAAGAAGGATGACAGCCTAGATATCAACTGGGAGTCTCTGGCCAGAGAAAAGGGGACTGTTGTATTTTTGATGGGTATTGGTAATATCAAGCATATTACTAAAATGCTTGTAAGTCATGGCAGGGACCCAAAGACTCCGGTGGCCTTTGTGTCTAATGCTACCAACTATAGGCAGAGGACTGTCAAGACTAGCTTGGAAGACGCCTATGACTGTGTCCAGAGGGAAGGCATCAAGGCTCCTAGTTTATTTGTAGTGGGTGGAGTAGTCAGTCTATCTGACAAGCTTGGTTTCTATGAGAGAAAACCCCTGTTTGGCAAGACTGTAATGGTGACCAGGACTAGGAAGAAAAATAGTGAACTTAGGCAGAAGATAAGTGAATTAGGGGGAAAGACTTTTGAACTCCCTACTATAGATATACAGGATAAAAAGGACATAGGTAAAACCCTAATTGAAAGACTGGAGAGCAAGAGATATAGTCATATAGCCTTGACTAGCCACAATAGTGTGGATATATTCTTTAAGAACCTTGTCAAAGAAGGTTATGATTTTAGGAAATTGGCAGGTATAAAGATAGCCAGTGTAGGAAGTGCAACCAGCAGGGCTATCCGTAGGTATGGTTTTTTACCTGATATAGAGAGTAGTCAATCAACTGGCCAAGACCTGGCAGGATTGATACTCGAAGATATAGGTAGTGGTGGATTTGTAAGTCCATCCGTCTTATTCCCATGTTCAGAGATAGCCAGCAGGGTTATGGAAGAGGTAATGGAATCAGGTCAGGTCGACCTTGATAGGGTGGACCTATATACAAATACTGTAAATATGACCATCAAGGATGAACTTTTGGAGATCTTAAAGAAGGAAGACATAGACTATATTACCTTTACCAGTTCCTCTACAGTCAAGTACCTGGTTGAAATACTAGGTGATGACAAGGGCCTGATAAGGGACATAAAGAAGGTTTCGATTGGAAGTATAACTAGCCAGACAATTAGGGACCTGGGCTTTGAATTGGATATAGAGTCAGACCAGGCCAGTATAGATTCTATGGTTTCAGCCATACTGGATGATGTGATTGGCTAGTTTTGAGGATTGTTAGTTTTGTTTAGGAATCAGGATATGGTTGACTTCCTGGTTGTGAAAAAATAAAAGGAGAAATAAATGATAAGAAGACCGAGACGTTTAAGAGTAAATAGTATAACAAGAGACTTAGTAAGGGAAACTAGGCTTGATATGAAGAGTATGGTATACCCCCTATTTATTGTTGAGGGTGAAAAAATTAAGAATGAAATCAAGTCTATGCCAGGTGTATACCATTTTTCAATAGATATGTTAGATGGTGAAATTGAGGATATCATAAAGCATGGTATACAAAATATTATGATTTTTGGTGTTACACATGACAAGGATGCCTGTGCAAGCTCAGGTTTTGCAGAGGATGGTATAGTCCAGAGGGCAGTAAGAAAGATAAAGTCTTTGGGAAAGAGTTTAAATGTAATCACAGACGTTTGTATGTGTGAATATACTGACCATGGTCATTGTGGTATCTTGGACGAAACAGGCTATGTAGACAATGACAAGAGCCTGGCAGTCTTGGCTAAGATAGCCCTTAGCCATGCCCAGGCGGGAGCAGACATGGTAGCCCCATCAGATATGATGGATGGCAGGGTAGGAGCTATTAGAAAAATACTTGACGAGCATGGCTTTGTAAATGTTGGAATCATGGCCTATAGCGCCAAGTTTGCATCAAACTTCTACGGACCATTTAGGGATGCTGCTGATTCAGCACCGGCCTTTGGTGATAGGAAGACCTACCAGATGGACCCAGCCAACTTTAGAGAGGCCATGCTGGAGTGTGCCTATGATATTGAGGAGGGGGCAGACATGGTAATGGTTAAGCCAGCCCTATCATATCTGGATGTTATCAAGGGGGCCAGGGAGAGGTTCGATGTACCTATTGTAGCCTACAACGTAAGTGGTGAATATTCCATGATAAAATTTGCTATTAGCCAGGGTCTTTTAAATGAAGAGGCCATGTATGAGGCTGTAATGTCTATCAAGAGGGCAGGGGCAGATATTATCATTACTTATTTTGCCAAGGACCTGGCCAAGTATATTGGTAGATACTAGGACCCATATGTAAATTAAAACGACCGTAAAGGAGTCAAAATCTCTAAGCGGTCGTTATTTTTATTGCCAAATAAAAGGTCGTAATTTTTTTTCTTCTAAGAAATGACCTCTTAATAGTATTGGTATTTGTTGGATTTTTTGTATATAATATATATGAGAAAGATATGTGTAAAGGAGGTAGCTATGTTTTTTCCAGTGATGGTAGATTTATCAGCCATGGAGGTCTTGGTTGTAGGTGGTGGAAGGATTGCCTGCAGAAAGGTTAAAAAACTCTTAGAGTTTGGTGGCAGGGTTAAGGTGATTGCCCCCGAATTTTGTAAGGAACTTTATTCCCTAGCCCAGTCTATGGATCAAGGAAAAAGTCTGACTATGATAAGTAGGGCCTTTGAAGTGACTGATCTTGAGGGTCAGGACCTGGTTTATCTAGCTACTGATGATAAGGACCTTAATGGTCGAATAGGTGACCTGTGTAGGTCAAAAAAAATACTTGTAAACAGGTTGGATGACCATAGGACTTCAAGCTTTATAAATATGGCAACAACTAATAAGGAATATAGGGATCAAGAGGTCTTGCTTGCCGTTTCATGCTTTGGTGAAAATCCAAGCCTGACAAAGGACCTATGTAAGAAGCTAGATGAAGAATTTTTGGAGGATAAATAATGAATATAGATGATTTAAATCCCGCCCAAAGGCAGGCGGTAGAGAGGACTGAGGGTCCAGTTTTAATTTTGGCTGGTGCTGGTTCTGGTAAGACCAAGGTGCTGACTACTAGAATTGCCTACCTGGTGGAGGACAAGCAAGTTATGCCAGCCAATATTTTAGCAATAACCTTTACCAACAAGGCAGCCAATGAGATGAGGGAGAGGGTTGAAAATATAATTGGTGAAAACTCTAGGGATATGTGGATATCTACCTTCCACTCATGCTGTGTAAGGATATTGAGAAAGGACATAAACAAGATAGGCTACAACAGGAGTTTTGTCATTTATGATGCATCAGACCAGCTTACCCTGGTAAAGGACTGCTTAAAGGAATTAAATTTAGATGATAAGAAGTTTGAGCCAAAGTCTATAATTTCTTATATATCATCAGCCAAGGACAAGCTACAGACACCAAAGGAGTTTGCCAGAGAGGCTGAGGGCGATATTTGGTTGTCGAAAATTGCTGAAGTCTATGCCATTTATCAGGATAGACTATTGAGGAATAGTGCCCTGGACTTTGATGACCTTATAGTCAAGACAGTGGAGCTACTCCAGTCAAATGAGGACGTCCTAAACTTCTACAGGGGCAAATTTAAGTACATAATGGTAGATGAGTACCAGGATACTTCAAGGGCCCAGTACCAATTAATCAAGATGTTGGCCCAGGGTCACCAGAATATTTGCGTGGTTGGGGATGATGACCAGAGTATATATGGCTGGAGAGGAGCAGACATAAGAAATATATTGGAATTTGAAAAAGACTATGACGATGTATTTGTGGTAAAACTAGAGCAGAACTACAGGTCTACCCAGCCAATCCTGGATACTGCCAACCACCTTATAGCCAACAATGTAGAGAGGAAGAAAAAGAGGCTATGGAGTGATAAGAAGGAGGGCCAGCCAGTCAAGATAAAGTTGCTTAGAAATGAGGTTGAAGAGGCCAGTTATGTGGCCGAGGAGATATACAATCATTCTATGGAAACGGGTAGGTCTTTTGAAGACTATGCAGTCCTATATAGGGCCAATGCCCAGGCCAGGGCTATAGAAGATGCCCTAAATAGGTTCCAGATACCTTATAGCATCTATGGGGGAACTAAGTTCTACGAGAGAAAGGAAATAAAGGATCTTTTAGCCTACCTGAGGATAATAGTTAACCCACAAGATGATATATCTGTCAAGAGGGTTATAAATGTACCTAGGAGGGGGATAGGTCTTAGGACAATAGAAAAATTAGAGGATAGGGCCAGCCTTATGAAGGAGAGTGTCTATTCGGTTATTTTGGATGTAGATAATAATTCGGACATTTCTACCAAGGCCAAGAAGAGTATCAATGAGTTTTTAGACCTGATAAGTATTTTTAGGACCTTTGTAGATGCCTATTCGCCTAGCCAGCTAGTTGAAAAGGTCCTTGATATGACAGGCTATATACATGAGTTAGAAGAAATTGTAGCCAAGAACCAGAACCTACAAAATGGTAAGGCAGAAGATGCCCAGGACAGGATAGACAACCTTAGGGAGTTTATATCTATAGCTATAGAATATGAAAATTCTGACCTGAATAATGAGGAAGAAAAGAACCTGGAAAACTTCCTGGCAACCATATCCCTTTCGAGTGATGTAGCCGATGAGGAAGAAGAAGGCCTATCTAAGGTGTCTATGATGACTATGCATTCCTCAAAGGGTTTGGAATTCCCGGTGGTATTTATAGTGGGTATGGAAGAAAATATCTTCCCTATAGCCAGGGCCATTTCATCTATGTCGGATTCGGATATAGAAGAGGAGCGTAGGCTTTGTTATGTTGGTATTACAAGGGCCATGCGTGACCTCTACTTGACACATGTTGCAACCAGGACCCTTTATGGTAAAACCTCTGTAAATATGAAATCCAGGTTTTTAGGAGAATTGCCTGAGGAAACTACTCAGATTTTGGACTCGCCAGTTAAGGTCAACAAGTATGACCATGCAGACTATAGCCTGCTTCACAACTATGCACAGAAGTACAAGAACCAGATGAATATAGATAATATCAAGAAGGTTACGAGGAGTGCCAGGCTAGGTGAGTTAGATAGTCAAGCCGGTGGTCAAGAAGCTTTAGGTCAGGCAAGGGATATGTCCAATATTGGTGGTGAAGGCAAGGGTTATGACTCCTATGATGCCGATACTATACCAAAGATTAAGATAGGATCTCTTGTAGAACACCCAAAATTTGGGGAGGGGTCTATAATATCCAAGGCTGGGGCTGATGTAACCATAGCCTTTAAGATAAAGGGAGTAAAGAAGATTAATCTTGAATATACCAATATCAAGGTTTTGAAATACTAAAGGCCTAAGTATCCTATAGGTGTAAAGAAAGGAACTATATATGTTTAATGATAATTCATTTGAGCTAGGCCAGGACCTAGTCGATTACATAAATGATAGTCCGACCATGTACAATGCAGTAGAAAATGTAAGGGTATGGTTGGATGAATATAATTTTGAAAGGTTGGACCTTGCTGAGGAATGGAAATTGGTCAAGGGAGGCAAGTACTACCTGGTGGTCAATTCTTCGTCAATATTTGCCTTTATAGTTGCAGGTGACAGGATAGAGAGGGAGGGTTTCAGGATAATTGGTAGCCATACAGACTCACCTGGTTTTAAGTTAAAGCCAAATCCTGAAATCAAGCAGAGGCAGTACTTAAAGTTAAATGTTGAGCCCTATGGTGGTATGATTTTAAATACCTGGATGGACAGGCCCTTGTCCCTGGCAGGTAGGGTCTTTACCAGAAATATAGATGACCCATTCAAGCCTATAGAACATATAATCAAGCTTGATAGACCTATATGTATAATACCAAACCTCGCAATCCATATGAACAGGGCTATAAATGAGGGTTACGCCTATAACAAGCAGGATGATATGACTCCAATTATCCTGGAATCATATGAGGGGGAGGAAAAAGACTATATCAGGTCCCTCCTTCATAGGGAAATAAATATGACAGGCAGGGAAAAAGTATCTCTTGACGATATTTTGGACTATGACCTATACCTCTACGAATATGAAAAGGGGAGCTTGATAGGTGACGAAAAGGAATATATATCCTGTGGCAGGTTGGACAACCTTGCCAGTGTCCATGCCAGTATATCATCCCTTTTATACAGTGATAGTCTAGGTAGGTCTGTTTGCAATGAGGATATAGACATCAATTCCTTTAGGAATGTCCTGTCCATAAATGAAGCTGGTATGGACCAGTCAGTCCAGCAAAAGGCCAGATTCGAAGGTGTCAAGCTGGTAGCAGCCTTCAATAATGAAGAGGTTGGTAGCCAGACTAGACAGGGGGCAGATTCCCAATTATTGATAAATATATTGGAGAGGATAGCCCTAGGACTAGGAAAAACCAAGTCCCAGCTATTGAGGTCATATGAATCTTCATTTATGATATCAGCAGACCTTGCCCATGCAGTCCATCCTAATAAGTCATCTGTTGCAGATCCTACTAATAGACCAGTCTTTGCTGGTGGACCGACTATCAAGTCCCATGCAGGCCAGGCCTATGCAAGTGATGCCTATTCTGTGGCAGTTTACAAGGACATATGCGATAGAAATGGTATCAAGTACCAGACCTTTGCCAATAGGTCTGACAAGGCAAGTGGGTCTACAATAGGATCAATTACAGCATCCTACCTACCAATAGCCATAGTGGATGTAGGTATGCCGGTCTTAGCCATGCATTCCATAAGGGAGTTGGGCCATATAGACGACTACAGGTCCTACTATGAGAGTTTTTATAGGTTTTTTGAGCTATAATGAAGGGGGCATATATACATATATAAAGTCTCGTATAAGCTAGGATATATTATCGATATTGGAGATAAATATATATTAAATTTTATGATTTTTCTATTAAAAAAACTAGTTCAGGGTCTTGTAGCCTGGACTAGTTTTTTATTTAAAACTATCTTGTTTTTTGTAAACTATACTGTTTTTGGTTCTGGATAATCAACACCAAATGTATCTACAGTAACCTTTTTTATCTTCTGTTCTACTACTGGCTTGTCACCAAACGTAGTTTCTGTGCCAGCTATCTGGTCTACTATATCCATACCTTCTAAAACCCTACCAAAGCTGGCATACTGGCCATCTAGGTGTGGAGAATCCTGGTGCATGATAAAGAACTGAGAACCTGCTGAGTTTGGGTTCATAGCCCTAGCCATTGATATAACACCTCTTTCATGCTTTAGGTTGTTAGTGAAGCCATTCATTGTGAATTCACCGGCTATTGTATAGCCAGGTCCACCCATGCCTGATCCCTGTGGGCATCCACCCTGGATCATAAAGCCACTGATTACCCTGTGGAAGATTAGGCCGTCATAGTAGCCCTTCTTTATTAATGAGATAAAGTTATTTACTGAGTTTGGAGCTATATTAGGCAATAATTCTAGCTTGATTACTCCTCCATTTTCCATTTCTATTGTTACTAGTGGATTATTAATTTCCATTTTTTTACACCTCTTATTATAATTTTTCTACTTCAGGAGTTAGGTTAGGAACTAACTGCTTCTTTCTAGATACGAGACCCTCTACAAAGGCACCCTGGACTGGTTCTACCTTGAAGGCATTCTTTACTATTTCGTCTGGAGACTTGTATAGTAGGTAAGAGCCTTCGTTGATGATGTCTGTGATAGCCAGGTATAGCATATCGTAGTCAGTACTGTTGATGTAGTCTAGGTATTCATCCTTCCTGCTTAGAACTGAATCTATATCAAGAGTCATTACCTGACCTATACCAACCTTCTTGCTACCCATATCAAAGGCCTTGAAGTCCATGTTTACTATTTCTTCTATACTGTATCCTTCCAGTGAAGTACCAGCCTTGAACATTTCCATACCATAGGCCTCATAGTCAACTCCAGCTATCTTTGCCAAGTCCTTACCAGCAGCTATATCTTCTTCAGTTGTAGTTGGTGACCTGAATATCAATGTATCAGAAAGTATTGCTGATAACATAAGGCCAGCGATTGGTCTAGTGATTTCCACACCATTTTCCTTGTACATATTGTAAAGGATAGTGTTTGTACATCCAACCGGTCTAAGAGTTACACTTAGTGGGGCTGGAGTAGTTATTCCACCTAGCTTGTGGTGGTCAACTATTTCTACTATTGTTGCATTTTCAAGTCCGTCAACACTTTGACCATATTCATTGTGGTCAACCAGGCAACATAGGTCGCCTTCCTTAACAGCTTCTATTAGCTTAGGACCCACTACTCCAAAGTAGTTTAGGACGAATTCTGCTTCCTTTCTAAGTTCGCCTAGGCAATATGATACAGCGTCAATACCTAGGGACTTTTTTAAATTTGTCATTACCAAACTTGAACAGATTGAATCTGTGTCTGGATTTTTATGACCAAATACTAATAAACTCATTTTTTATACCCCTTTCAATTTTTCGATTTATTCATAAAATAACTTTCATGATTCCTTTTACTATTCTATTATACCAAAAAAACTGGTCAATTAGTATATTTGACCCCATATTTATCCCTACAAATATATCATGTTTTATGATATTATTAAATTACCTGGTAAAGCATATGAAAAGAGTGAGTAAATAATGATGAATAATAATATTAATAAGAGTATAATAGATAATAGAAATATAGATAAAATAAATTCGAACAAGGCTACTAAGCCGGTCAAGGTAAACTACCAGAAGGAGCTAGAAAAGATACTGAAGAAAATTGAAGACGAGGGGACTTGTCCAAGCCTTCTTTTACATTCCTGTTGCGGTCCATGTAGCTCTTATGTCCTAGAATACCTGGGCCAGTATTTTGAGATTACAGTATTCTACTATAATCCAAATATCTACCCATCAGAGGAGTACTGGTACAGGGTCGATGAGCAGAAGAAGATAATAGATTTAACCAAGGCCAGGTACCCAATCCACATGATAGAGGGGGCCTATGAAGTTGATAGGTTTTATGAGACTATAGATGGTATGGAAGACCTCCCTGAGGGTGGGGCCAGGTGCCACAAGTGCTATGAACTAAGGATGTCTGAGGCTGCCAAGCTGGCCAAGGAAGAGGGCTTTGATTACTTTACTACAACCCTTACCATCAGTCCCCACAAGAATTCCCAGGTCCTAAATAGGATAGGTCAGGAAGTGGGAGCTAGGTATGGTGTGAGTCATCTGCCTTCTGACTTTAAGAAGAACAATGGCTACAAGAGGTCATGCCAGTTGACAAGTGACTTTGGTATGTACAGGCAGGACTATTGTGGTTGTGAGTATTCCATGAAGGAGACCATAAAAAGAAGAAAGAAAAAGCTGAGAGATGATATGAAGGTCATTAATGAAGGCCTAGACCCAGCATATATGGCCCAGGCTGACCAGGCAATTTTTGACAAGCTATACAAGAGGCCGGAATACCTTGCGTCAAGGGTTATTTTTACCTATGCTGGCAGGTATCCGGAGGTAGACACTATAGACTTTATAGAGAGGGCACTTGGTGAAGGTAAGATAGTAGCAGTACCCTATTGTAGTGATAGGGAGACTATGAAGGCCTATAAGATCCGGTCTATAAGTCAATTGGTGACGAATTCCTTTGGGGTCCTAGAACCTGATATAGACCTTTGCCAGGAACTTGCTATAGAAGAGATAGACCTGATTCTAGTTCCATGCTGTACAGCAGACAAGAAAGGGGCTCGGTTAGGTTTTGGTAGGGGCTACTATGATAGGTTCTTGCCGAAGAGTCAGGCAGAAAAGATACTTTTAATCAGGTCCAGGCAGATGTCAGAGGATATACCTATGGAGGACCATGACCTGGTAATAGACAAGCTAATAAGTGAAATATAAATTCAAAACAAGAGTATATTTAAGGCTAATATAAGAAGTAAGAGTTAAAGATAAGATAAATAAATAAAATTATACAGATAAGGCAGAGAAAACAGAGAAGACAAAAAATATAAATGGTTAGGAGTTTAAAAATGATAAGAATTGAGAACTTGACTAAAAATTATGGGGCTAAGAAGGCCCTTGATGACCTGAATTTAACTATAAATGACGGTGAGATATTCGGTTTAATTGGCCACAACGGGGCAGGTAAGTCTACTACCATCAAGTCCCTGGTAAGCATAATAGAACCTACAAGTGGTCAAATATACTTTGATGGCTTAGACTTAAAAAATAATAGGGATGAGATAAAGAAGATGATAGCCTATGTATCTGATAGTCCGGACATGTTTCTTAAATTGCCAGTGACTAGTTACTGGAAGTTTATAGCTAGTGTATTTGGTATTGGTAATGACTTGAGAAAAGAGAGGATAGACAAGTTATGCCAGATATTTTCCATGGAAGCAGATACTAAGTCCAGGATAGAAGAGTATTCACATGGTATGAGGCAGAAGGTATTTTTAATAGGTGCCTTGATTTCAAATCCAAAGATATGGATCCTGGATGAGCCAATGACAGGCTTGGACCCACAGGCTGCCTACAATCTTAAGGAACTTATGAAGGACCATGCCAGCCAGGGAAATACTGTCTTGTTTTCCACCCATGTCCTAGAGGTGGCAGAACAGCTATGCGATAGGATAGGTATACTTAGCAAGGGTAAGATTCTTTTTGTTGGAACTATGGACGAATTAAGGGCCAAATACCCTGGAAAGTCCCTAGAAGACATATACCTGGGTATGGTAAAGCATAAGCTACAAGATTTAGAGGACAAGCCAGGTATTTCCCCTGATGAGGCAGATGTAGCTAATAATAGGTCGGAAGAACCCGATGCCGGTGAAAAGTAGGTGATACTATGTTCAAGAACTTTAAAAACCCTATTTTTAAGCAGGTTTTCTATTTTAACTTGCTCTATGCGAATCCCACTATAACAGCCAATGCTATGAAGAAAAAACAATATGGAGATACTCCAGAAGATATATTTAGGCGCCTATTGATGAAGTCATATTTAACGTCTAGTGTTTTTGTCTTAGTGGTATATACATTGATATTTTTGGTTATACCCCTTAATAAGGCACCCTATTATTTAGACTATACCATCTTGGTATTTTTCTTACTGTGTATACTTCAGACATTTACATATTTCTTTAATGTATTTTACAACAGTAAGGATATTGAGGGCTATATGTCGCTGCCAATAGAAGAAAGTTTGGTCTACAGGGCAAAGATGGCTGTAGTAGCTATAGCTACTATCCAGATGGCCATACCTATATGGTCAATAACAAGCATTTATGGATTTAAAATGGGCTTAGGTTATATATCCATACTTTATGGTTTTCTTGACTTTGTCTTGGCTGGCTCTCTTGTAGTTATAGTGAATATGATCTTGATGGAGGGGCTAGCTAAGACCTCAGTCCTATCCAAGTTTAAAAACGGCATAATAACTGCAATAAACATAGTGGCAACTCTGGCTAATATATCCATAATAGTCTTCTTGCAAACCACATCTAAGGCAAGGATTCTATCCTCTCAAATTGAAGGACGAGTGGAGTATGGCTTTATATCAAGTCTGGCAAAGTCGCACATGGGCAACCTTGGACTAATACTTGTCCTAAGTCTAGTTATATTGGGTATATATGCCCTTATAATGAAGTCTGTAAATGGAAGGTTTTACGACTATATAAGGAAGATACAGGATGGGTCTGGTCAAAAGAAGAGGCCTGCCAAGGAAAATATGGAAGCCAGCCATAATAAAGTGGCCTTAGAAAGCATCAGTGATTTTAGTATAGGAAGTGAAAATGGAAGTGAAGCAAGAATAGGACTTGGCCTAGCCAATGAAACTAGTCAGACAAAGGAAGATAAGAAGGGACAAGCATCTGGTTTAGGGTTTAGTCTATTCAAGTATAATCTTAGCCTGATTAATGAGCCTACTGTAATCACACAATCAATTGTTATGAATTGTGCCATGCCTATATTCTTGTTTCTACCTGTTTTAATGGATATTAGGAAGGAAGCCGCAACACTAGAATTAATAAGGACTAATAGTGGAATGGCAGCAGTCATAATAGCACTTGTAGTAGCTATATTTATTAATGCATTTTCAACTACTTTGTCAAGTATTGTGGTATCTTTGGACAGGGAAAACTACTACTACATAAAGAGCCTGCCTATTAGCAGGAAACAATACTTTATGTCCAAGTTAATAATATCTACAGGTATCAATTCCATACTTCCTATGATATTGATATTAGGGGTTTATATATATGTAGGCATACCGGTGTTTGATATAGTTTATGCCCTTGTCTTATATATAATACTATGCCTATCAATATCTTCATTATGGTTGATTTATGACTTTAAAAATGTTGTAACAGACTGGCAAAATGTATCTGATATATATGGTAGGTTAAACAAGGCCTTAGTCTTTGTACTTACATTTTTAATATTTATTGTATGCTTTGCAATGGTAATGTTACTAAGCTTTGTCCTAAGCTTAGGTCTTGGAACTCAAATCAGGAGCGCATTTACCATATTAATACTTATATTTGCAATCTTCTCCCTATCTAGGGTGAGGAATTTTACGAAAAAGTCCGGTTACTAAAGAGGGATAGATAATAGTCCATCACGGGTGATTAGAGGGGTGCAAGTTCTTATGTTTATAAGATGCTTGTACCCCTATTTTTATAAAAAATGAAATTTGGTTGCATTTGCAATGTTGTTTTTGATTTTTTTGGTGTATATTATAAATAGCGGATAATATAAGATAATATAAGACAAAAAGTATATAAAAGATTTAGATTAATTAAACTTAGGAGGTAGTTTTATGAACAAGTATTTTTCAATAAATGACAAGATATACGATATAGTAGAAAAGAATCCAAGGGCTCTAGAATTCTTGACAGCCAACGGGTTTGAACAGTTTATGGACCAGTCTATATTTGATAAGATGGCCAAAACTGTCAGCCTGTCAATGGCCCTTAAACTAAAGAGGATGAACTTAGAACTTTATGAAGAAAGGCTGGTTTCATACCTGGAAAGTGAGTCTACAAGTGTAGACAAGGACCTTATCGAAGAGGTAAAGATTTCTAAGTCAGATATAAATGTAGAAGGTGTCCTACCTTGTCCTATAAGGATTCCCCTACTGGAAGGTTTTGAGATGTGGCTAAAGGACAATAGGGACAAGTATGCCTACTCGATTGGCTATGAATTAAAGTCTGCCAACCTAGGCCTTGACTGGATTAAGGACCAGGTTAAGACTGGTGATGTAGACCAGATACCTGATATCCTTATGTCAGCAGGTTTTGACCTATTTTTTGATAGGGAATTGATGGGTCAGTACCTGGACAAGGATGTATTTGAGGCGGCTACTGATGAGATGAACAGTGACTTCTGTAATGACTATATTGACTTGAGAGACCCTAGCAAGAAGTACCTTATAACCGGTGTAGTTCCAGCAGTATTCCTGGTAAACCTTGACGAGCTAAATGGCAGGGAGGGCCCTAAGACTTGGGATGATATCTTGAGTCCAGAATTTGAAGACTCTGTAGCAGTTCCAATGGGAGACCTGGACCTATTCAATGCCTTGGTGGTTAACCTATACAAGGAATATGGTATGGATGGTATCACCAGGTTGGCCAGGTCATATAAGAAGAGCCTACACCCAGCCCAGATGGTAAAGGCTAAGTCTAAGGGCAAGTCAGAAAATCCAGCAGTAAGTATAATACCATACTTCTTTACCCAAATGATCCAGGGCAATAACCAGGTGGCAGTTTGGCCTGAAGATGGGGCGGTAATCAGTCCAATCTTTATGATAGCCAAGAAGGATAAGAAGGAAAAGACTCAGCCAATAATAGACTTCTTTATGTCAGAAGCAGTTGGTAAGGTGTTTTCAGCCAATGGAAAGTTCCCATCAACAAACAAGCTGGTAGACAACGGCCTAAGCCCAGACCAGAAGTTCAAGTGGGTAGGTTGGGACTTTATAGAAAAGACAGATATAGGTGCCTTGTTGAGAGACTTGGAAGCCAAGTTCAATGAGGATATCCTAAAGTAGGTTTGAGAAAAACCAGATAGAGATAGACTGCTTATTTAAGAGAAAGGGATAATTATGAATCTAGTAGTATTTTCTGGTCCTCCTTCATCAGGTAAGACCAGTGTAATTATAAAGACAATAGACGCCTTGAAACAACAGGGCATAAAGGTAGGGGTAGTCAAGTTTGACTGCCTATATACAGACGATGACGCCCTATATGAAAGGGCTGGTGTCCCAGTTAGAAAGGGCCTATCAGGGGCCCTTTGTCCAGACCACTTCTTCGTATCAAATATCGAAGAAGTGGTAAAGTGGGGTACAGATAATGACCTGGACCTACTTATAACAGAGTCAGCAGGTCTTTGCAACAGGTGTTCCCCATATATCAAGGAAATAAAGGGTGTGTGTGTTATCGATAACCTTTCAGGTATTAATACACCAAAGAAGATAGGGCCTATGTTAAAGGCTGCAGATATAGTAATAATCACAAAGGGAGATATAGTATCCCAGGCAGAGAGGGAAGTTTTTGCATCAAAGGTAAATTCAGTAAATCCGACTGCCATAACTATGCATGTAAATGGACTTACTGGCCAGGGAACTTATGAGCTAAGTACCCTACTAATGGACGAAAAAAAGGAAATATCTACAGTTAAGGGTATGAAACTTAGGTTCCCAATGCCATCTGCCCTATGTTCATACTGCCTAGGAGAAACCAGGATAGGCGAACAGTACCAGATGGGTAATGTAAGAAAAATGGACCTAGAGGACAAGTAGGGGATGGAGGAATTAAAATGAGTGAAATAGAAAAGTTGAAAATTGCGGACATCTTAGAAAAGTATCCTTTTGTAGAGTCCTATTTTGAAGAAAATAAGTTGGATGTTGCAGGTTTTGAGGACAAGACCTTTATAGAGTTTTTGGACCATTTTTCACTAGAGGAAGTGGAGGATATGGCCCTGGACCTTAACAAGATGACAATAGACCTGGTAGAGTACATCAAGCAAATGAAGTCCTTTTTGGGTATAGAGGATGCCAACACCGTAGATGTATTGACTATTATACCAGGCCAGGACAAGTCTGGTAACAAGGAAGGTTTTGATAGGTTAGATATAAAAAAGTCTGAAATGATAGCAATAGTTGGGCCAACTGGTTCAGGTAAGTCAAGGCTTTTGGCCGACATAGAGTGGACTGCCCAGTGTGACACACCTACTAAGAGGACTATAATGATAAATGGAGAATATCCGGACAAGAAGTGGAGATTTTCTTCAAACAACAAGCTGGTAGCCCAGCTATCACAGAACATGAACTTTGTAATGGACCTGTCTGTAAGAGACTTCCTAGAATTACATGCAAGGTCCAGGATGGTAGAGGATATTGACCAGACAGTGGACAAGATAATAGAAGAGGCCAACAAGCTGGCTGGAGAACAGTTCAAGATGGACACCCAGATAACTGCCTTGAGTGGTGGCCAATCTAGGGCCCTGATGATAGCAGATACTGCCATCCTATCATCTTCACCAATAGTCTTGATAGATGAAATAGAAAATGCAGGTATAGATAGGAAAAAGGCCTTGGAATTATTGGTATCATCTGATAAGATAGTCTTAATGGCAACACATGATCCTACCCTTGCCCTATTGGCAGATAGGAGAATAGTTATCCAGAATGGTGGTATCTTTAAGATAATTGAAACTAGCCAGGAAGAAAAGGAGAAGTTGTCAGAACTAGAAGAAATGGATAGGAAAATCCAAGAAATGAGAAGGGCCCTTAGGTACGGTGAAAGAGTATAGGCCTGAGGGGAATTGGGTGATATTATGGATATTAAGCATTATTATATTGAAAAGGGGCAGGGAGAGCCATTGATTCTCCTTCATGGAAATGGGGAAGATTCTACCTATTTTGTAAACCAGATAGACGAATTTTCTTCCTACTATAGGGTGCTAGCTCTTGATACAAGGGGACATGGCCAGACACCAAGGGGTGAGGCTTCCTTTACAATCAGGCAGTTTGCCGATGACTTATTGGTATTTTTAGATAGGATGAATATTCAAAAGGCCAATATACTTGGTTTTTCTGATGGGGCAAATATAGCCATGTGTTTTGCATCCAAGTATCCTGAAAGGGTCTTGAAGCTAGTCTTGAATGGTGGAAATCTGGATACCCAGGGTATAGAGCCGGATGTTCAAACACCGATTGAAAATGCCTATGAAGCAGCAAAAAGAGACTCAGATAAGAGTGAAAAAGCAAGGGCAAAAATGGAGATGCTTGGCCTAATGGTAAATGACCCTAATATAACAAGGCAAGAGTTGGATAATATAGTTGCAGAAACACTTGTGATTGCTGGAACTGAGGACTTGGTTAAAAAAGACCATACTGAGCTTATTGCCGGTCAAATAAAGAAGGCAAGCTTGAAATTTGTAGAGGGTGACCATTTTGTGGCCAAGGAAAATCCTAGAGACTTTAATTGTTCAGTTAAGGACTTTTTGCTTAGATAAATTTCGTATTGCTCTGGAAGAGACTTGAAATTTGATATATAAATTTTATTCAATAGGCTTTAAATTGGTATTGCAATTTAGGAAAGTTAAATAAAAAATTAGGGAGACCAAATATGTTCATAAGAAGGGTAAAATTAGTTGAACTTGATTCAATAATGGAGATATATGAAGTAGCACGCCACTATATGATTAATACAGGCAACGAAAAGCAATGGGGTACCTCATACCCACCTGGAGACATGATAGAAGAGGATATAAGGGCCGGTCATCTTTATGTTTGTCTGGGGCAAGATGAGGAAATACATGGTGTTTTTGCCCTGATTGAGGGTCAAGACCCAACCTACTTAAAGATAGATGGCAGGTGGTTAAATGAAGATGACTATGCTACCATTCACCGTCTTGCAAGTGATGGAAAGCTACCGGGTATCTTTAATAGGTGTATAGAATATTCTAAGGACCGGTTTAAAAACATAAGGATAGACACCCATGAAGACAATGCCACAATGCGCCACTTGATAGAAAAGAATGGATTTATAGAGTGTGGTATAATTTATACGAGCATGGGCCATCCAAGGATTGCCTACCAGCTTACATGTATTAATAGGGTTTAATATTAAGTTGGAAATATATTGAAAACAATAGCTAGTTGTGATATTATTTCAATTAGGAACTTATTAATATTTTTGATAAAGGAGTGACTTAGATGAAAAAGAAATTAGCGGTTTTTTTGGCAGCCCTACTAGTGATTACTGGTTTGACTGCTTGTGGACAAAAGGAAAAAACGACAAGTGAACCTGCTGTTACTGCGAAGGTTGCAGCCCTGAAGGGACCTACCAGTATGGGAATGGTAAAGATGATGGCAGATCAAAAGGATGCAAAGGAAAAGGATTATGACTTTACAATAGCTAGTTCACCGGATGAGATAGCGCCAAAGTTTTTAAAGGGTGAATTTGATATAGTAGCCCTGCCATCAAATTTGGCATCTATCCTTTACAATAAGAGTCAGGGTAAGCTTCAAGTCCTAGCTATAAATACCCTAGGTGTCCTATACCTGATGGAAAATGGAGATACTATAAAGTCTGTTGCCGACCTAAAGGGTAAGACAGTATACTCAAGCGGTAAGGGGGCTGTGCCAGAATATGCCTTTAACTATATTCTTAAGGCAAACGGCCTAAACCCGGATACAGACCTAAGGGTTGAGTACAAGTCTGAGCATACAGAGGCCCTAGCTGCCCTGCTTAATGACAAGTCTGGTCTGGCAGTTTTACCACAGCCATTTGCAACGGTTGCCAGTTTAAAAAACAAGGGCTTAAGACCAGCCTTAGACCTAACGAAGGAGTGGGACAAGGCAAGTAAGAATGCTAAGAGCACAATGATTACAGGTGTAGTAGTTGTAAACAAGGATTTTGCAGCCAAGTATCCTGAAAAGATTAAGAAGTTTATGGCTGACTATAAGGCTTCAATAGACTATACTAATGATAATATTGATGATGCAGCCAAGTTAATAGAAGAAAATGATATAGTTCCTGCAGCAGTTGCCAAGAAGGCTATACCACAGTGTAATATTACCTATGTAGACGGGTCTGATATGAAGGACAAGTTGAGTGGGTATTTACAGGTCCTATTTGAGGCAAATCCTAAATCTATAGGAGGCAAGATGCCTGCTGACGATTTCTACTATGTACAAAAGAAATAGTAAATTATATATACTGGCTATAGCCTTTTGGTTGTCAATTTGGCAATTAGTCAGTTCTTTGATGGGGCAGGAGATACTTTTAGTATCTCCTCTTTCTGCTTTATCCAGGCTAGGACACCTTTCTCTGGAAGCATACTTTTGGAAGACGGTGTGGTATTCGTTTTCTAAGATTAGCCTTGGTTTCTTTTTAGCCTTTATATTAGGTATTGGCATGGCCCTATTAGGGGCAAACTTTAGGTCTTTTAGGGTCTTAATCCAACCCTTAATGGCTACAATTCAAGCAATACCTGTAGTTTCCTTTATCATACTATGTCTAATATGGGTGTCATCAAGAAACCTATCAGTTTTAATATCATTTTTGTTGGTCTTGCCTATAATCTATACCAATGTTTTGACCGGTATAGATAGTATAGACTCATCATTCATGGACCTGGCCAAGGTTTTTAAGATGAAGAGGTCCAAGATAATCAGGTATATTTACCTATCTGAAGTTTATCCCCACCTCAAGTCTGCAACCTATGTATCCTTGGGCCTATGTTGGAAGTCTGGTATTGCAGCCGAAGTAATAGGGATGCCAAATATGTCTATAGGTGAGAAACTTTATCAGGCAAAGATATATCTTAGTACGGGCGACTTATTTGCCTGGACCCTGGTTATTATAGTTTTGAGTGTGGCCTTTAGGAAGGTCTTTATGGTCTTGATGGACAGGCTGATTGATAGGCTGTCTATATAAGCTTTTTTGGGTAGGTGATATTATGAATATTTTGATGGAAAAAATAAATAAGACCTATGGAGACAAGGAAGTCCTTAAAGACTTTACAGCCAAATTTCAGGAGGGTACAGTTACCTTTATCACAGGGGAGTCGGGTATAGGTAAGACTTCTATTATAAGGATTTTGATGGGGCTGGAAGTCTACCAGTCTGGTAGTATAAGTGGCATGGAGGACAAGCAGGTATCCGTGGTCTTCCAGGATGACTGTCTTTGTGATAAGCTAAGTCTATATAAAAACTTAAAGATGGTCCTAGATGGTCTGGAATACAAGGACCAAGATTTGGGTGGACTTTTAGATATGTTCGGATTGGGAGACTATGACCACAAGAGGGTGGCTGAGCTTAGTGGTGGTATGAAGAGGCGTTTAGCCATACTAAGGGCTATCCTATATCCCCACAATTTAATGATTATGGATGAACCCTTCAAGGGTTTGGATGAAGAAAATAAAAAGCTGGTAATGGGCCAGGTAGGTAAAAGTCTGGTGGGGAAAACTGCAATTATTGTTACCCATGACAAGACTGAAATAGATTTTTTTAGGTCAATTGAAGGCCTTGCAATAAGGGAAATAGATATGAAAAAATAGGGTTGATTTACACCAACCCTATTAATATTTTAGCTAGAGGGCTTATAAGCCTTTTAACTCATTTTCAACCTTCTTGGATACTGATTTTTCACCACCAACTATAATTATATTCTTTATGTCATTAGCCTGGATAAAGGCCTTAGTATCCTCATTTAGCTTGTCTGGTCTTGTAAGGAGGATAACTCCATTACTAAAATTAGCAACAGTACCAGAGGCAAGGGCATCAGGATAGTTAGTAGAATCTACTATAACAGCAGTATTAATATATGGCTTAAGGACTGTCTTGTAGGCCTTGGCAATTTCTACGGCTGTTTTATACCTGTCTGGACCGGAAATCCTACCTGTGTATAGGTCTGAGCCTTTACCAAAGTAGTCTTTATCATGTGTATTTAATCCGTCAAGGTCTTCTGGGTAAGTTTTGACTTTTTTTGGAATAGAGTCATTACCACCTATAATAAACCTCCAACCTTCAAGATTATCATTCATATTAAGTTTATATGATCCTACAAAACAAGTTCCTTGTTCCCTCATTAGGTTGGCTACAAATGGTATAGAGGATAATAGGTCTGGGAATTTTTGGTCATTTACAAGTATGCCATTACTGAGATCGCCCCTAAAATGTATATCTGGAAATAATATACTGAATAGAGTTGAATCTATTTCATTAGCGATTGAAAGAAAATCTTTACCCTCATACCTATCATAAAACCTACTATATTTGAATCTATTTGCCTTTAAAGTCTTTTCAAGTGAATTATTTAAAAGCTTGTAGTCACCCATTATATAGACACGATCAACATCATTGATTTTTAACCTATTTAGGATAGACTTGGATATACCAGACTTAGGTACAATATAGAAGGGTGCCTTTAAGGCTGTTGCCATATATGACCCGTAAAGAGCAGTCCTAAAATCATTACCAGGTGCTAGTACAGCCTGACTGGCGTATGACTTGCCAAAATAATTTTCTTGAACTTCTATGGCCGTTTCATACCTATCGGCTCCAGCAAATCTAGTTACATATCTATCGGCACTAGCAACAGATGGTAGCAAAAAGGCTAAGGCACAAGATAAAATAAGCGATTTTTTCAATCCTTTAATCATAGTAGATACCCCCTTGAATAATGTATAAATATTTAATCTTAATCTGTAGATATATAAAAAACATCCACTATAATAATTATACAATTTATAAATCAAATTAACAAGATAAAGGGCAAAAATTATAGTTATAGGTGGCAAAAATTAAGCCTTCTAAGAGGAAATCTCCTAGGCCTATATTTAAAGTAAAGCTATTGAAAATAGCTAATTTTATTACTTATTAAATTGTGTTGGCAGATAGGTGATATTATTGTATAATATAGGCTAGGAGAAGTTCGTATATTAAATTTAATTTGAAATAAGTGGTTGTTGAAGGAGGAAATTATTTCATGAATACAGTAAGTGTAGAAATTTTAAAAGACTTGTACTATATGGGTGTTAACGACAGGGATACAAATCTTTTTGAAAATATGTGGCCATTGCCAGAGGGAGTAGCCTACAATTCGTACTTGATAGTTGACGAAAAGACTGCCCTACTTGACACTGTAAAAATAACTAAGGTTAATGGATTTATTGAAAATCTAAAGAAAAACCTAAATGGTAGGGACCTGGACTATCTGATAATCCACCATATGGAGCCTGACCACTCAGGTTGTTACCTATCAGTTTTGGATGTATATCCAAACCTTACTTTTGTTGGTAACAAGAAGGCCAAGGCTATGTTTAAGGACTACCTGGATATGGAGCCTGAAAACTTTATTGAAGTAAAGGATGGAGAAACCCTATCTTTAGGTAAGAGAACCCTTACTTTTGTTAATACTCCAATGGTTCACTGGCCAGAATCTATGGTTAGTTATGAATCTACAGACAAGATCTTGTTCTCACAGGATATCTTTGGTGGTTTTGGTGCCCTAAATGGTACAATCTTTGATGATGAAATGAATTTCGACTTCTTCAGAGATGAAATGAGAAGGTACTATTCTAATATAGTTGGTAAGTATTCTAAGCAGGCAGCTAAGGCTCTAGAAAAGGTAAAAGCCCTAGATATAAAGGTTATATGTCCAGTTCACGGTATTGTTTGGAGAACACACCCAAATATGATAATTGACGAATATATAAGATTAGCCAACCAGGTTAATGAAGAGGGTGTAGTTATAGCTTATGGTTCTATGTATGGAAATACAGAAAAAATGGCCGATACTTTGGCTAGATACCTGGCAGAAGAAGGTATAAGGAACGTTAAGGTGTTTGATGTATCTAAGACTCATGTATCTTATATACTTAGCGAAATATGGAAATACAAGGGCTTCATACTAGGAAGTTGTACATACAACAACTCTGTATACCCTAATGTAAACCAGTTGTTGTACACTTTAAGAATGAACAAGTTATCAAACCATATCCTAGGAATCTTCGGTTCTTATGGATGGAGTGGTGGAGCTGTCAAGGAATTGACAGAATTTGCTTCTGAAGGTGGTAACTTCGAAGTTCTTCCAACTGTTGTTGAAACTAAGGGAACTTTAAAGGAAGAAGACGATGAAGGTCTAAGAGCTATGGCTAAGGAAATGGCTGAAGCCCTAAAAAATAGCTAGGAAAAATTTTAAAAGTATTGCTAGCTGGACGAACAGACTTGTCCAGCTAGACTTATGTAATAGAATAATTAGAACAAGGGGTTTAATGTATGAGAGGTTTTGAACTAGTTTCAGATCAACATAGAAAACACCCGGGCTGCAATATACTTATCCCCCAGAGGGGGACAGCCAAGTCAGCGGGTTATGACCTGTGTACACCGGTTGATATAGTTATACCGGCCAGGGGACAGTCAGGTGTGATTTTCACTGATATAAAGGCCTATATGGAGGCCGATGAAGTATTGATAACTCACGTAAGAAGCTCTATTGGTATGAAGAGGGGTCTAGTCTTGGCCAATACTACAGGTATTATAGATTCAGACTATTACTCTAACCCAGACAATGATGGCAATATAGGTTTCATGCTTAGAAACCTGACTGATGAAGAGGTTATCATAAAGGCTGGAGAGAGGGTAATCCAAGGAATATTTATAAAATACCTGATTAGCGACCATGACCAACCCAAGTCTGAAGAGAGACTTGGCGGGGTAGGGTCTACTGGAAAAAAATAGGTTAAAAAGCTTTAAAGAGATATCTATTAATGCTATAATAAACTTGTGTGCGTATGAACGTAACAAAGTCTAAAAACCAAACGAGGGCCTGATTCGAAAGATGGTCCAAGTGAAAAAGTCATTGTATTCATTTGATATGAGGGATGAATAGGGTGGCTTTTTTCGTATATGATTTAGGGGAGCGTAAGATTTTTCCCCTTTTCCTATTCACATTTTAGGATATGTATAGTATTATGTATATGTTAGTGTATATACATATAGATATGTACAAACCAAACAAGTCTTATATGTTGAGGAGGATATATGGAAAGGGAAGTTTTAAAAGAAAAAATTTTACGTTTGAAAGAGGAGAAGGACGTCCTGATCCTAGCTCATTTTTATGCTAATAGTGAGGTCCAGGATATAGCTGACAAGGTTGGAGACTCTTTCAAACTGGCCAAGGATGCTCAAAATGCTGATAATAAAATTATCTGTTTTTGTGGTGTCAATTTTATGGGAGAAAGTGCTAAGCTATTGAATCCAGACAAAAAGATATTGATTCCAGATATAGAGTCAGGCTGTGCTATGGCAGACATGGTCAATTTGGATGACCTGGATGGAATAAAGGAAAGATACGATGATGTAGCCATAGTTTCATATATAAATACCAAGGCAGATGTAAAGTCTAAGAGCGATGTCTGCGTTACTTCTTCAAATGCAATGAAGATAGTATCAGGCCTGCCAAATAAGAATATATATTTCTTGCCGGACAGGAACCTGGGAAGGTATATAGCAGACAAGCTACAAGACAAGAATTTTATCTTCCATGAAGGATATTGCAAGTACCATAACTTTGTAGACTATGAAGAGGTCAAGGCTCTGAAGGAAAAATACGCTTATGATGTTTTAGTACATCCAGAGTGTACGAGTGAGGTTGTTTCCTTGGGTGACTGTGTTGGTTCTACCAAGGCCCTTTTGGACTATGTTGAAAAAACTAAAAAGGCAGGATATATTGTATGTACTGAAGAAGGAATTTTGCACCAGATGAACAAGGTATCACCTAAGAGTGAATTTATTATACCGACTTCTATGAAAGCATGTGAGGATATGAAGAAGAATAGCCTGGAAAACTTGTACAAGGTATTAGTAGATGAGGGACCAGAGATTGTCCTGGATGAAGCCATAATGGAGAGGGCTAGTCAGCCTCTTAAAAAGATGATGGAGATGAGTTAAATGAAGGAATTTTATGATATTGTGATAGTTGGTAGTGGAGCGGCAGGCCTTTCTTGCGCCCTGAAGTTAAACCCTGATTATGACATATGTTTAATATCAAAAAAGAGTATGACAGAGGCCAATTCATACCTGGCCCAGGGGGGTATATCAGCCAAGCTTGCCCATGAAAATCTGGATGACTATATAGAAGATACCTTAAAGGCAGGCCACTATGAGAATGATGTGGATGTAGTCAGGGCTATATTGGATGAATCTTTAGATGTAGTCGAAGAATTAATCGGCTATGGTGTCAATTTTGACAAGCTTGACCCGGATACTTATAGCCTCCACAAGGAAGGTGGACATAGGTCGGCTAGGGTCTACCATGTTGGAGATTTCACTGGTAGGTCTATGTGTGAGGTTATGGCAGAAAGGGTAAAGGCCAGGCCTAATATAGATACTTGTGAAAATACGACTTTTTATGACCTGATAATTGAGGATAATAAAGCGGTAGGCATAAGGGCATTTGTCGATGGCCTGTATAAGAATATATATACCAGGGCAGTAGTCCTGGCCACAGGGGGTATAGGTGGTATATTTAATTCATCAACTAACTACAAGTCGGTATCTGGTGAGGCCTTGTCTATAGCCATGAAATATGGTGTGGAGGTCTCTAATTTAGAATATATACAGATACACCCAACAGTCCTATACGATAAGGCTATGGGAAGGCATAGTTTGATTACCGAGGCCCTGAGGGGAGAAGGAGGCATCCTACTTGGAATTAATGGTGATAGGTTTATTGACGAATTGCTTCCTAGGGATGTAGTCAGTAAGGCCATCAGAAAGAAGATGGAGGAGGACCAGACTGACCATGTTTACCTATCACTTGAAAATATAAGGGATAGGGAAAGGATTGATGAAAGATTTCCGACGGTTTTCCAGGCCTGTATGGACAAGGGTATAGATATCAGGAAGGATATGATACCTGTATGCCCAGGCCAACACTACCATATGGGTGGCATAAAGGCCCAGATAGATGGTAGGACTAGTCTACCAGGCCTATATGCCATAGGAGAGACGTCTTGTACAGGCCTACATGGAAGAAATAGGTTGGCGTCAAACTCCCTTTTAGAAGCATGTTTTTGTGGTATGAAGTGTGGTGAAGGCCTAAATGCTTCATTGCCGGACTTCAAGGTCCATATGGAAGAAAATAGAGAAACTAGAAATATAGATGATATAATTGCTGACTACCATAAGATTTTGGTGGATACAATAAAGGAAAGGAACCACGATTTTTATGAATACTGGCTTAAAAATGAGGACGCTTGATAAGATCAAAGAGAGTCTACTTGAGGATATTAGCTACAAGGATATCAGTGCCGATGCCATAATAGATGAGGACAGGATGGCCAGGGCTGACTTGATAGCCAAGGAAGAGGGGATTGTATGTGGTTTGGAAGTCTTTTACCAGGCTTTTAAAATCTTGGATGAAGGGGCAAAGTTTACTTGCTCCCACAAGGATGGAGATAGGGTTTACAAGGGTGACAAGATTGGTATAGTTGAATGTAAGGCCCAGGCCATGCTCTTGGCTGAGAGGACTGGCCTAAACTTCCTTCAAAGGATGAGCGGTATAGCCACTATGACTAGGTATATGGTGGATGCCCTAGGTGATGAATCAGTCAGCCTAGCCGACACCAGGAAGACTGCCCCAGGACTGAGGGTATTTGACAAGTATTCCGTAGAGGTTGGTGGTGGAAAGAACCACAGATACAACCTATCTGATATGGTCATGCTAAAAGACAACCATATAGGCGTTGCAGGTGGTATCAGGCAGGCCGTTGAAAAGACAAGGGCCAAGATATCCTTCTCAAAAAAGATAGAGTTAGAGGTGGAAAGCCTGGATCAGGTTAGGGAAGCCCTTGATGTAGGTTGTGACATAATAATGCTGGACAATATGTCTATAGGCCAGATTAGGGAGGCTGTAGATCTTATAGGAGGCAAGGCTCTTATTGAGGTATCTGGTAATATAAGTCCAGATAATATAGGTGACTACAGGGGCTTAGGTATAGATATTATATCTTGTGGTGCCCTGACTCATTCGGTAAAGGCCCTGGATATCAGCTTAAAAAATATGGATATAATTTAGTTTTAAGCTTAGAACTTCTTTTAGCAATTTGGATAAACTGCTGGGAGGGGTTCTTTTTTTTATGAGTATTTATTATTTACCTATCCAGAAATATTTACTAAATTACAAGTATGATGTAAAATATAGTTAAAAGAACATATGTTCTTTTAACTATATTTTTTAGGAGGTGTTTTGGTGAAGGACAAGGTATTTTTTCATATAGATGTAAATTCTGCCTACCTAAGTTGGGAGGCAGCCAATAGAAAAAAGATGAATATAGGAGGGCCGGACCTTATAAATATTCCATCTGCTGTAGCTGGTAATCCAGAGAGACGGAGTGGCATAATTTTGGCCAAGAGTCAGTCGGCCAAGAAGTTTGGTATAAAGACGGGCGAGCCAGTAGGTATAGCCAGGACCAAGTGTCCCAACATATACCTGGTTCCACCAAATTTTGACCTCTATGTAGAGTATTCCAACCTCTTGATGGACTTTTTGAGGACATATTCTCCAAGCGTTTACCAGTATTCTATAGATGAGGCCTTTGTGGACATGACTGGAACCCAGAGGCTCTTTGGAAATCCAATGGACTGTGCTGATACTATTCGCCAGAGGGTAAGGGAGGAACTAGGATTTACCATAAATGTTGGTGTTTCTGATAAGATGGTCCTGGCCAAGATAGCAGGTGATTTTAGCAAGCCGGACAAGACCCACACACTTTTCCAGTCGGAGATAGAGGAAAAGATGTGGCCCCTTCCGATTGAAGACCTCTTTTTCGTGGGTAGGAAGACCTCTAAAAAACTTAGAAGTCTGGGTATAGAGACAATAGGTCAGTTGGCCAATACAGACATAAATTTTATGAAGAGGCACTTTAAAAAGCATGGCCTAGTCATCCACAACCATGCCAATGGTATGGATGGCTATGACTTCTTCCAGAAAACAACTGCCAATAATAGGTCTGTGGGTAATTCAACTACTACATCTAGCGATATATACAGTTTTGAGGAGGCCAGACACTGGATTTTGGCCCTTAGTGAGACTGTATGTGCCAGATTGAGGAGGAAAAACTCTACGGCAGCTGTCGTATCTGTAGAGCTGGTTGATAGGGATTTTAAGAGGGGCCAGGCCCAAAAATCCCTAGGTTTTAGGACCAATAGGGTTAGTGATATCTATGAAGCGGCTTGTGAAATTTTCAAGAGCCTTTGGTGGGGTAAGCCTATTAGACATATAGGCATAGCAACCAGTAAGGTCCAGGGAAAAAATTCAAACCAACTTAGTTTTTTCAACCAGCTTTCTAGTAAAGAAGAAAAGCTATATACAGCCATGGACGATATAAGGGCCAAGTATGGTGATGATTCTATCAAGAGGGCTAGTTTTTTGAGGGGAGAGGCAGACCATATGGAAGGAGGAACTTCCAAAAATAAAAAGAATGGCCTGGTATATTTGTAGGGGGAATCCCAGGGAATACCTTAGGGCTGGATAAAAGGCTAATGAGAATAGAATTCAAAAAAACTGGGAAGAGGCTTGTCATAATGATTAAATGCCTGGTTTTTGGTGTATAAGAATAATATGAATCTTATACAAAGAGTAAAGATTAAAACGAAAGTGAGGAATATAGATGAATAATATAGGTGTAATTGGCCTATCTGTCATGGGGATGAACCTAGCTCTAAATATGGCAGACAAGGGCTACAAGGTTTCTATCTACAATAGAACGACATCTGTTGTAGATGATGTAATGAGAGACCATGGACATAAAAATTTCACACCAACCTATGACCTAGAGGACTTTGTCAAGTCTCTTGAGAGGCCAAGAAGGGTCTTTCTAATGATAAAGTCAGGCAAGCCAATAGATATGGTTATAGACCAGCTGATGGGTCTCCTAGATGAGGGAGATATAATAATAGATGGTGGAAATTCTTATTTCAAGGATACAATAAGGAGGTCCAACTACCTGGAGGACAAGAAGATAAACTACCTAGGTGTTGGTATATCAGGTGGTGAAGAAGGGGCCAGGTTTGGACCAGCTATCATGCCAAGTGGTAATAAAGAGGCCTATGGACATGTAAAGGATATATTTGAAAATATCTCAGCCAAGGCCTATGGAGAGGCTTGCTGTAAGTATATTTCTACCGGTGGATCTGGCCACTATGTCAAGATGGTCCACAATGGTATAGAATATGGAGATATGCAACTTATAAGTGAGGCCTACATGCTACTTAGGGATATAGGTGGCATGGACAATAGTCAGATACAGGAGGTCTTTGAGGCATGGAATAAGACGGAGCTAGGAAGCTATCTGATAGATATAACTGCCAATATACTTAAGGTTAAGGAGGCAGATGGATCCTACCTGGTAGACAAGATTTTAGACAAGTCGGCCCAAAAGGGTACTGGTAAATGGACCAACCTGGAGGCCATAGACCTAGGGGTCGATGTATCAGTAATCACTGCAGCCCTAAATGCCAGGTATATGTCAGGTCTAAAGGATGAGAGGGTTAAGCTGTCTACAATTATAGGTGAAAATAAGGCTGAATTTGCAGGCAAGAAAGACCTTCTAGACCTTATGGGACTTAATAAGGAAGACCTAGTAGACCTGGTTAAAAAGAGTCTATATGCTTCCAAGATAGTTTCTTATGCCCAGGGTTTTAAGCTACTTAGTGTGGCTGAAAAAGAGTATGGCTGGGACCTGAATTTTGCAGATATAGCAAAGATATTTAGGGGTGGATGTATAATCAGGGCCAGGTTCCTGAATGATATATCGGCAGCTTTTGACCAGGACAAGGATGTGGAGAATTTGTTGATGACAGACTTCTTCGCAAAGGAAATTAATGATAGGCTAGCAGACCTTAGAAAGCTAGTGGCTATTGGTGCCATGGGGGGCATTCCAATAACTGCTATGTCAGCAGCCTTGGCTTATGTGGATACGTATAGGTCTTCAAGACTAGGTGCCAATATCATACAGGCACAGAGGGATTATTTTGGGGCCCATACATTTGAAAGAGTAGATGTGGATGGAGTATTCCATCATGATTGGATAGATGAAGATGAAAAATAAGGGAATAATAATATTTGGAGGAACAGGGGATTTGGCTTATAGGAAGCTACTTCCAGCTTTATATAATTTGCATTGTCTAGGCCTACTGCCAGAAGACTACAAGGTGGTTGGTGTAGGTAGGAGAGACTATAGCAAGGAAGACTATATTGAAATAATAAGAAAATGGACTAGTGAATTTTCTAGGTTAAAGTATACAGATAAAGACTTTTTTGAGTTTTCAAAGAGGATTATCTACTACCAGATGGATATGACTAAGGTTGCCCAGTATAGGAACCTACTAGCTGACCTGGACTATGTAAATGGCAGGACAGAGAGCGGGTGGACTTACTATTATGCAGTACCACCTAAGATTTTCGGCTTTATAACTGATGGTATTAGGCTGGCAGGATGTCCTTTAAAGGGGGCCAAGGTAATAATAGAAAAGCCATTTGGTGACACTATGGATGCAGCAGAATATATTTATAAGAACCTGAAGCAGTGCTTCTCACAAGAAAATATATTCTTTATAGACCACTACTTGGGTAAGGAAATGATAATAAATATAATGACCCTAAGGTTTGCCAATGCTATCTTTGGTGGTGTATGGAACAGGGATTTTATAGAAAAGGTTGAAATAAATGCCTTTGAAGAAGTTGGAGTAGGTACTAGGGGTGGCTACTATGACAAGAGTGGGGCCATGGTTGACATGGTACAAAACCACTTGTTCCAGATCCTGTCTATAGTGGCAATGGAAAGACCAACAGATAGCTCGCCTGAAGCCATAAAGGCTGCCCAGACTAAGTTGTTCAAGGAACTAAAGGATATAGAAGACCCTCACAAGATAGACCAGTTACTAGTGATGGGCCAATACAAGGGTTATTTAGAAGAAGACAAGATAGACCCGGAATCTACTACAGAAACATATGTGGCCCTTAAATTAGGCATAGAAAATGACAGGTGGAGGGGAGTTCCTTTCTACCTAAGGACAGGTAAGAAGATGGGACAGAAGAAGAGTGAGGTAGTGATTAGTTTCAAGTCTACTGCGGAGGGTGCCCAGTCAAACAAGCTGGTAATAGAGATACAGCCAGATGAGGGTGTCAAGCTAGACTTCAATATAAAGAAGCCAGGAACAGAAAATACTATAGAAAAGGTTGATATGGACTTCTGCCAGAGTTGTGTATTGGAAAATAGACAAAACACACCAGAAGCATATGAAAGGTTATTGATGGCTTCTATGGACGAGGATAGGTCTTTATTCTCCCAGTGGAACCAGATAGAGATTTGCTGGAAGTACATCAACAGGATAATGGAAATATACCATAGGTTCTCTGACAAGCTTCATGTATATGAGCCAGGCCAAGAGGGTCCTATAAATAATTTTTAGTATATACATAAGGCAAAGAAATGTACTATAATAGATAGTACGGTATTAGTGAAGTTACTTTATTAGACAATATTGGAGGTAGAATAATGAGTGAGGTTAAGGTTCATGATATAGTAATAATCGGTAGTGGCCCTGGTGGTATGACTGCTGGTATATATGGTGGAAGGGCAGAGTTGGATACAGTAATTTTGGAAAAGAACTTTCACGGTGGCCAGATGGTTTCTACTACAGAAATAGAAAACTATCCAGCCATACCTGAGACTAATGGTATCCAGTTAGCCAATGATATGTTAGCCCATGCAAAGAAGTTTGGGGCAAAGATTGACTACAAGGGAGTAGATTCAATAGAGGTGCTAGAAGACGGCACAAAGAAGTTGATGGCAGGCGGTGAGGAAATCTTAACTAAGACAGTCATCCTATCAATGGGGTCTACACCAAGAAAGTTGGGTCTAGACAAGGAAGACAAGTTTACAGGTAGGGGCCTGGGCTATTGTGCGACATGTGATGGTGGTTTCTATAGAAACAAGGTAGTAGCAGTAAATGGTGGTGGAGACACGGCTGTTGAAGATGCCCTATACCTATCAAGAATAGCATCTAAGGTATACCTAATCCACAGGAGAGACGAACTAAGAGCCAACAAGACACTACAGACAAGGCTAGCTGAGTCGAATGTAGAGGTTGTATGGAACAGTACAATCAAGGAAATCCTGGGTGAAGAAAAGTTAACAGGTGTAATAACTGTAGACAAGACAGACCAGTCAGAAAGAAAGATAGAATTAGACGGTCTATTTGTGGCCATAGGTGGTATACCTACTTCAGGCCTAGTAGATGGCCTAGTAGACTTAAATCCACAGGGATATATAATAACTGATGAAGACTGTCAGACAAGTGTCGATGGTATTTATGCGGTTGGTGACATTAGGGTTAAGTCTCTAAGACAGGTGATAACTGCAGCTGCTGATGGAGCTATAGCAGTTCATGCTGCGGAAAAATATATATTAGAACACCAGTAAAATAAAAAATGTACCGACATCCAAATGGTTAGCCTTTAAGCTAACTTTTGGTCTCGGTACATTTTTTTTATATAAATTATTCCTGGTTTGTCTGGCTACTTGATCTCGTATTATCACTACTACCAGCAGTATCACTGTTTGAACTAGTACTAGTATCTGTAGAACTAGTCTGGCTTGCTTCCAGGTCGGCCTTTGTCAAGGTCTTGCCTGTAGTAGCATCTACCAATATAGTCTCTGAATTCTTTGCATCCCCACCATATAGCTTGAATGAAAATACATTCTTACCATTTTTTGCAAATAACTGGTAAGATAGGACCTGTGTATATTTCTTAGTAGAAGCCTTTGTAGCTACCTGGGCGGCCTCATCTACGTCCATAAGAGTAACAAAGCCTAGTAGGTTAGACTTCATTTCAGCGCTTGCCGGGCCATTATCAGTCTTGCCCAATACAGTACCAGTCTTGGCATCTATGGTCATAGTCTGGCTGACACCCTTTTTAGATATAACCTCTAGCGTATAGATATACTTCTTTTCAGTCTTGGCTTCCTGAGACTCTTCCTGCTTGTCAGTCTTTACAGGGACTTCCTTTTCTTCTAGACTTACAGATGATACACTACCTGCCTTTTCAGCAGTTGTAAATTTTAATAGGGCAGCCTGTAGGCCTATTAATTTTTCTGACTTTAGCTCATTTACCAGGCTAGGTCCAGATGCCTGATGATTGCCACTGCCATCGGCATTTTTATCACCACATCCTGCCAGGGATAGGGCTAAGATAGAGCACATAGATAGTGCTAACAATTTTTTTTCTATTCTTTTTCTAGTGTTATTTCTTGTAATTTTCATATCTATCTCCTCATCGAATATTAATCAATAGTAGGTATATTATACTATAAAATTTAAATGATAGTAAAGTACTAAAAAAAAATCACAGCATGTGGTATAATATTCAAATGAAGATATAAACACGTTAGTTGTGGAAGGAGAAAAAAGTGAAAATAGTAATAATAGGTGGAGGAAAGGTTGGATCTAAACTCTCTGAGGAATTGTCTAATGAATCTCATGATGTAACAGTTATAGAGCAAGATATAGATGTAATCAACAGAATAAATTCTAACCAGGATGTTGCCTGCATAAATGGAAATGCTATTAATCGTGAAATACTAAAAGAGGCTGGCGTAGAAGAGGCAGACCTCTTAATTGGGTGTACCTCATCTGATGAAATAAATATGTTTTCTTGCTTGTTTGCTAAAAATCTAGGGGCAAAGAATACCATAGCAAGGGTTAGAAATCCTGAATATTACAGTCAGTTAAATTATATAAAAGAAGATCTGGGTCTAAGTATGATTATAAACCCAGAGTTTGTTGCGGCCAATGTAATCTCAAGAATATTGAGGTTCCCGTCTGCAATCAAGGTTGAAACCTTTGCCAAGGGTAAGGTTGAAATAATGGAGTTTAAAATATATGAAAACTCTAACCTACCTGGTATGCAGATGAGGGATGTAGTTAGGACTTTTGGTATAAAAGTCTTGGTTTGTGCCGTACAGAGAAGGGATGAAGTCTTTATACCAGATGGTACTTTTATCTTTGAACAGGGGGACAAGTTGAGTATAGCGGCCAGTCATGAGGACTTGGAAAAGTTCCTAAAGAAGGTAGGAGGTCTTAAAAGAAAGGTCAAGACAGTCATGATAATAGGTGGAGGAAAGATTGCCTACTACCTATGCAAGAGTCTTGAAAATATAAATATCAAGACTAAGATTATAGAAAGAGACAGGAAGACTTGTCATTTCCTGGCCCAGAACCTGCCGAAAGTTGATATTATACATGGAGATGGTACAGACAACCAGATACTAGAGGAGGAGGGTATCCATGAAGTAGATGCCTTTGTGTCCTTGACTGGTATTGATGAGGAAAATATAATTATGTCCATGTATGCTGATTCCAAGGGGGTTTCCAAGGTTATCACAAAGATAAGTCAGTCTACCTTTAAAGATATGATTGATACCTTTAATCTGGATACAGTAATATCACCAAAAGAATTGACGGCTACTAGGATACTACAGTATGTTAAGGCTATGAATAATTCCTATGGTAGCCAGTTAAATTCCCTATACAGGATAGTAAATGACAAGGTTGAGGTATTGGAATTCTCGGTAAGTGCTACTGGTAGGATAGTCAACCAACCATTGAGAGATCTGAAATTTAAGAAGGGTATGTTGATAGCCTGCATAGTACGTAATGGTAAGATCATAATACCGGGTGGAGATGATAAGATCATGGTTGGAGATAATATTATAATAGTGACTTCAAGCCTTAAAATAACTGATATAGAAGATATACTAGAAAGAAATGTATAGGTTTATTTAGGAGAATTAAGATGAATTATGAAATGATGGCCTATGTTCTGATGAATATAGCCAAGGTGGAAGGTTTTTTGATGCTTATACCTGCCATAGTATCTTTGATATACGGGGAAAGGGATGTGGCACTTAAGATTTTTGAGATAGCCCTAGTCTCTGCCGGTGTTGGTATGGTATTTACAAGAAAAAGACCTACCAGGTCTGAATTGTTTATCAAGGATGGTCTCTTGATAGTAGGGCTGGCCTGGATTATATTTTCTATTATAGGGTCTATGCCTTATTTCTTAACAGGAAGTATAGCCAGTCCAATAGATGCATTTTTTGAAACAGTATCTGGATTTACAACTACTGGGTCTACCATCCTTACCGATATAGAAGCACTTCCAATAGGAATCCTGTTTTGGAGGTCCTTTACCCACTGGATAGGTGGTATGGGTGTATTGGTATTTGTTATGGCTATAATACCTCTATCAGGTGGAAATACCATGAATATAATGAGGGCAGAGGTACCAGGCCCTACAGTGGATAAGTTGGTTCCAAAGACTAAGCAAACAGCGAAGATTTTATACTATATCTATATAGCCTTAACTGCCTTGGAGGTTATTTTACTAATGTTGGGTGGTATGCCATTTATAGATAGTTTGACAAATTCGTTTTCTACTGCAGGTACGGGTGGATTTTGTATGAAGGCCGATAGTATCGGTTATTACAATAGTGCCTATATAGATGGTGTCATTACAGTCTTTATGATTCTGTTTGGTATAAACTTCAACCTCTTTTACCTGGTATTGTTGAAGAAGTTTAAACGTATATTTAAGAGTGAAGAACTGAGGGCCTATATAGCAATTATAGCAGTGGCCATAGGCATGATCACTTGGAATATATATACTATGTATGGTAGTGTCTTGACGTCCTTTAGGTATGCAGCTTTCCAGGTTGCTACTATAATAACTACCACAGGTTTTATGACTACTGACTTTAACCTATGGCCTACTTTTTCCAAGGGAATTTTATTGTCACTTATGATAATAGGTGCCTGTGCAGGATCTACTGGTGGAGGTATAAAGGTATCCAGGGTATTGATTACCTTTAAATATATAAAGTCAGAGATAAAAAAAGTTATTCAGCCTAGGTCTGTAAGTAATATTACCATGGATGAAAAATTGATAGATGATACGGTGACAAAGAATGTGTCAGCATATCTTTTGATATATACTATTATAATTATAGTATCATTTATATTGATTACCCTAAATGAGTTTGACCTCGAGACATCTTTGACTTCGGTCATTACTTGTGTAAACAATGTAGGGCCAGGTTTTGGTAAGCTGGTTGGGCCAACTGGTAATTTTTCAGTTTTTTCAACTTTTTCAAAGCTGGTCTTGAGTCTGGATATGCTACTGGGTAGGTTAGAAATATTCCCAATCCTATTTTTATTTAGTCCAAGGATATTTAATAGGCGTTTTTAAGATAGGTGTAATATTGGATAACTTTTAAGACCTTATTAGGGTGAAGTTATATAGAAGTTAAAACTATATTTTTAATAAAAACAGATAATACTAAGGATTTTAGAAGGAAGGCTATATTGCTGGATGCAATTTGATGTGACCCCAAAAAGTTAGACTTTACTAGCGAGACAGTTTATGCTGCCTCG
>JAERMT010000010.1_pt1 | contig 139205 bp, 111 predicted proteins | sample 9267081 | NCBI WGS metagenome assembly JAERMT01 (sample SAMN17071939, study PRJNA684904) | human gut metagenome | isolation source: diarrhea sample from child under the age of five | host: Homo sapiens | place: South Africa: Mafikeng, Mafikeng Provincial Hospital | collected 2019-09
ATTTTCACTGTTTTGAGCCAGACATGAAGCTGATACGCGGCATACATAATCTCAGCCAGGCCCTGCAAGAAGGGTGTGTGCTGACTATTGGTAATTTCGACGGCGTGCATCGCGGTCATCGCGCGCTGTTACAGGGCTTGCAGGAAGAAGGGCGCAAGCGCAACTTACCGGTGATGGTGATGCTTTTTGAACCTCAACCACTGGAACTGTTTGCTACCGATAAAGCCCCGGCACGGCTGACCCGGCTGCGGGAAAAACTGCGTTACCTTGCAGAGTGTGGCGTTGATTACGTGCTGTGCGTGCGTTTCGACAGGCGTTTCGCGGCGTTAACCGCGCAAAATTTCATCAGCGATCTTCTGGTGAAGCATTTGCGCGTAAAATTTCTTGCCGTAGGTGATGATTTCCGCTTTGGCGCTGGTCGTGAAGGCGATTTCTTGTTATTACAGAAAGCTGGCATGGAATACGGCTTCGATATCACCAGTACGCAAACTTTTTGCGAAGGTGGCGTGCGTATCAGCAGCACCGCTGTGCGTCAGGCGCTGGCGGATGACAATCTGGCTCTGGCAGAAAGTTTACTGGGGCACCCGTTTGCCATCTCCGGGCGTGTAGTCCACGGTGATGAATTAGGGCGCACTATAGGTTTCCCGACGGCGAATGTACCGCTACGCCGTCAGGTTTCCCCGGTGAAAGGGGTTTATGCGGTAGAAGTGCTGGGCCTCGGTGAAAAGCCGTTACCCGGCGTGGCAAACATTGGAACACGCCCAACGGTTGCCGGTATTCGCCAGCAGCTGGAAGTGCATTTGTTAGATGTTGCAATGGACCTTTACGGTCGCCATATACAAGTAGTGCTGCGTAAAAAAATACGCAATGAGCAGCGATTTGCGTCGCTGGACGAACTGAAAGCGCAGATTGCGCGTGATGAATTAACCGCCCGCGAATTTTTTGGGCTAACAAAACCGGCTTAAGCCTGTTATGTAATCAAACCGAAACACGGAACCGAGAATCTGATGAGTGACTATAAATCAACCCTGAATTTGCCGGAAACAGGGTTCCCGATGCGTGGCGATCTCGCCAAGCGCGAACCGGGAATGCTGGCGCGTTGGACTGATGATGATCTGTACGGCATCATCCGTGCGGCTAAAAAAGGCAAAAAAACCTTCATTCTGCATGATGGCCCTCCTTATGCGAATGGCAGCATTCATATTGGTCACTCGGTTAACAAGATTCTGAAAGACATTATCGTGAAGTCCAAAGGGCTTTCCGGTTATGACTCGCCGTATGTGCCTGGCTGGGACTGCCACGGTCTGCCGATCGAGCTGAAAGTAGAGCAAGAATACGGTAAGCCGGGTGAGAAATTCACCGCCGCCGAGTTCCGCGCCAAGTGCCGCGAATACGCGGCGACCCAGGTTGACGGTCAACGCAAAGACTTTATCCGTCTGGGCGTGCTGGGCGACTGGTCGCACCCGTACCTGACCATGGACTTCAAAACTGAAGCCAACATCATCCGCGCGCTGGGCAAAATCATCGGCAACGGTCACCTGCACAAAGGCGCGAAGCCAGTTCACTGGTGCGTTGACTGCCGTTCTGCGCTGGCGGAAGCGGAAGTTGAGTATTACGACAAAACTTCTCCGTCCATCGACGTTGCTTTTCAGGCGGTCGATCAGGATGCACTGAAAGCAAAATTTGCCGTAAGCAACGTTAACGGCCCAATCTCGCTGGTGATCTGGACCACTACGCCGTGGACTCTGCCTGCGAACCGCGCAATCTCTATTGCACCTGATTTCGACTATGCGCTGGTGCAGATCGACGGTCAGGCCGTGATTCTGGCGAAAGATCTGGTTGAAAGCGTAATGCAGCGTATCGGCGTGACCGATTACACCATTCTCGGCACGGCAAAAGGTGCGGAGCTTGAGTTGCTGCGCTTTACCCATCCGTTTATGGGCTTCGACGTTCCGGCAATCCTCGGCGATCACGTTACCCTGGATGCCGGTACCGGTGCCGTTCACACCGCGCCTGGCCACGGCCCGGACGACTATGTGATCGGTCAGAAATACGGCCTGGAAACCGCTAACCCGGTTGGCCCGGACGGCACTTATCTGCCGGGCACTTATCCGACGCTGGATGGCGTGAACGTCTTCAAAGCGAACGACATCGTCGTTGCGCTGCTGCAGGAAAAAGGCGCGCTGCTGCACGTTGAGAAAATGCAGCACAGCTATCCGTGCTGCTGGCGTCACAAAACGCCGATCATCTTCCGCGCGACGCCGCAGTGGTTCGTCAGCATGGATCAGAAAGGTCTGCGTGCGCAGTCACTGAAAGAGATCAAAGGCGTGCAGTGGATCCCGGACTGGGGCCAGGCGCGTATCGAGTCGATGGTTGCTAACCGTCCTGACTGGTGTATCTCCCGTCAGCGCACCTGGGGCGTACCGATGTCACTGTTCGTGCACAAAGACACGGAAGAGCTGCATCCGCGTACTCTCGAACTAATGGAAGAAGTGGCAAAACGCGTTGAAGTTGACGGCATCCAGGCGTGGTGGGATCTTGATGCGAAAGAGATCCTCGGCGATGAAGCTGATCAGTACGTGAAAGTGCCGGACACATTGGATGTATGGTTTGACTCCGGATCTACCCACTCTTCTGTTGTTGACGTGCGTCCGGAATTTGCCGGTCACGCAGCGGACATGTATCTGGAAGGTTCTGACCAGCACCGTGGTTGGTTCATGTCTTCCCTAATGATCTCCACCGCGATGAAAGGCAAAGCGCCGTATCGTCAGGTACTGACCCACGGCTTTACCGTGGATGGTCAGGGTCGCAAGATGTCTAAATCCATCGGCAATACCGTTTCGCCGCAGGATGTGATGAACAAACTGGGCGCGGATATTCTGCGTCTGTGGGTGGCATCAACCGACTACACCGGTGAAATGGCCGTTTCTGACGAGATCCTGAAACGTGCTGCCGATAGCTATCGTCGTATCCGTAACACCGCGCGCTTCCTGCTGGCAAACCTGAACGGTTTTGATCCAGCAAAAGATATGGTGAAACCGGAAGAGATGGTGGTACTGGATCGCTGGGCCGTAGGTTGTGCGAAAGCGGCACAGGAAGACATCCTCAAGGCGTACGAAGCATACGATTTCCACGAAGTGGTACAGCGTCTGATGCGCTTCTGCTCCGTTGAGATGGGTTCCTTCTACCTCGACATCATCAAAGACCGTCAGTACACCGCCAAAGCGGACAGTGTGGCGCGTCGTAGCTGCCAGACTGCGCTGTATCACATCGCAGAAGCGCTGGTGCGCTGGATGGCACCAATCCTCTCCTTCACCGCTGATGAAGTGTGGGGCTACCTGCCGGGCGAACGTGAAAAATACGTCTTCACCGGTGAGTGGTACGAAGGCCTGTTTGGCCTGGCAGACAGTGAAGCGATGAACGATGCGTTCTGGGACGAGCTGTTGAAAGTGCGTGGCGAAGTGAACAAAGTCATTGAGCAAGCGCGTGCCGACAAGAAAGTGGGTGGCTCGCTGGAAGCGGCAGTAACCTTGTATGCAGAACCGGAACTGTCGGCGAAACTGACCGCGCTGGGCGATGAATTACGATTTGTCCTGTTGACCTCCGGCGCTACCGTTGCAGACTATAACGACGCACCTGCTGATGCTCAGCAGAGCGAAGTACTCAAAGGGCTGAAAGTCGCGTTGAGTAAAGCCGAAGGTGAGAAGTGCCCACGCTGCTGGCACTACACCCAGGATGTCGGCAAGGTGGCGGAACACGCAGAAATCTGCGGCCGCTGTGTCAGCAACGTCGCCGGTGACGGTGAAAAACGTAAGTTTGCCTGATGAGTCAATCGATCTGTTCAACAGGGCTACGCTGGCTGTGGCTGGTGGTAGTCGTGCTGATTATCGATCTGGGCAGCAAATACCTGATCCTCCAGAACTTTGCTCTGGGGGATACGGTCCCGCTGTTCCCGTCGCTTAATCTGCATTATGCGCGTAACTATGGCGCGGCGTTTAGTTTCCTTGCCGATAGCGGCGGCTGGCAGCGTTGGTTCTTTGCCGGTATTGCGATTGGTATTAGCGTGATCCTGGCAGTGATGATGTATCGCTCGAAGGCCACGCAGAAGCTAAACAATATCGCTTACGCGCTGATTATTGGCGGCGCGCTGGGCAACCTGTTCGACCGCCTGTGGCACGGCTTCGTTGTCGATATGATCGACTTCTACGTCGGCGACTGGCACTTCGCCACCTTCAACCTTGCCGATACTGCCATCTGTGTCGGTGCGGCACTGATTGTGCTGGAAGGTTTTTTGCCTTCTAGAGCGAAAAAACAATAATAAACCCTGCCGGATGCGATGCTGACGCATCTTATCCGGCCTACAGATTGCTGCGAAATCGTAGGCCGGATAAGGCGTTTACGCCGCATCCGGCAAAAATCCTTAAATATAAGAGCAAACCTGTATGTCTGAATCTGTACAGAGCAATAGCGCCGTCCTGGTGCACTTCACGCTAAAACTCGACGATGGCACCACCGCCGAGTCTACCCGCAACAACGGTAAACCGGCGCTGTTCCGCCTGGGTGATGCTTCTCTTTCTGAAGGGCTGGAGCAACACCTGTTGGGGCTGAAAGTGGGCGATAAAACCACCTTCTCGTTGGAGCCAGATGCGGCGTTTGGCGTGCCGTCACCGGACCTGATTCAGTACTTCTCCCGCCGTGAATTTATGGATGCAGGCGAGCCAGAAATTGGCGCAATCATGCTTTTTACCGCAATGGATGGCAGTGAGATGCCTGGCGTGATCCGCGAAATTAACGGCGACTCCATTACCGTTGATTTCAACCATCCGCTGGCCGGGCAGACCGTTCATTTTGATATTGAAGTGCTGGAAATCGATCCGGCACTGGAGGCGTAACATGCAGATCCTGTTGGCCAACCCGCGTGGTTTTTGTGCCGGGGTAGACCGCGCTATCAGCATTGTTGAAAACGCGCTGGCCATTTACGGCGCACCGATATATGTCCGTCACGAAGTGGTACATAACCGCTATGTGGTCGATAGCTTGCGTGAGCGTGGGGCTATCTTTATTGAGCAGATTAGCGAAGTACCGGACGGCGCGATCCTGATTTTCTCCGCACACGGTGTTTCTCAGGCGGTACGTAACGAAGCAAAAAGTCGCGATTTGACGGTATTTGACGCGACCTGTCCGCTGGTGACCAAAGTGCATATGGAAGTCGCCCGCGCCAGTCGCCGTGGCGAAGAATCTATTCTCATCGGTCACGCCGGGCACCCGGAAGTGGAAGGGACAATGGGCCAGTACAGTAACCCGGAAGGGGGAATGTATCTGGTCGAATCGCCGGACGATGTGTGGAAACTGACGGTCAAAAACGAAGAGAAGCTCTCCTTTATGACCCAGACCACGCTGTCGGTGGATGACACGTCTGATGTGATCGACGCGCTGCGTAAACGCTTCCCGAAAATTGTCGGTCCGCGCAAAGATGACATCTGCTACGCCACGACTAACCGTCAGGAAGCGGTACGCGCCCTGGCAGAACAGGCGGAAGTTGTGTTGGTGGTCGGTTCGAAAAACTCCTCCAACTCCAACCGTCTGGCGGAGCTGGCCCAGCGTATGGGCAAACGCGCGTTTTTGATTGACGATGCGAAAGACATCCAGGAAGAGTGGGTGAAAGAGGTTAAATGCGTCGGCGTGACTGCGGGCGCATCGGCTCCGGATATTCTGGTGCAGAATGTGGTGGCACGTTTGCAGCAGCTGGGCGGTGGTGAAGCCATTCCGCTGGAAGGCCGTGAAGAAAACATTGTTTTCGAAGTGCCGAAAGAGCTGCGTGTCGATATTCGTGAAGTCGATTAAGTCATTAGCAGCCTAAGTTATGCGAAAATGCCGGTCTTGTTACCGGCATTTTTTATGGAGAAAACATGCGTTTACCTATCTTCCTCGATACTGACCCCGGCATTGACGATGCCGTTGCCATTGCCGCCGCGATTTTTGCACCCGAACTCGACCTGCAACTGATGACCACCGTCGCGGGTAATGTCTCGGTTGAGAAAACCACCCGCAACGCCCTGCAACTGCTGCATTTCTGGAATGCGGAGATTCCGCTCGCCCAGGGAGCCGCTGTGCCGCTGGTACGCGCACCGCGTGATGCGGCATCTGTGCACGGCGAATCGGGAATGGCTGGCTACGACTTTGTTGAGCACAACCGAAAGCCGCTCGGGATACCAGCGTTTCTGGCGATTCGGGATGCCCTGATGCGTGCACCAGAGCCCGTTACCCTGGTGGCCATCGGCCCGTTAACCAATATTGCGCTGTTACTTTCACAATGCCCGGAATGTAAACCGTATATTCGTCGTCTGGTGATCATGGGCGGTTCTGCTGGTCGCGGCAACTGCACACCAAACGCCGAGTTTAATATCGCTGCCGATCCAGAAGCGGCTGCCTGTGTCTTCCGTAGCGGAATCGAAATCGTCATGTGCGGTCTGGATGTCACCAATCAGGCAATATTAACCCCTGACTATCTCGCTACTTTGCCGGAGTTGAATCGCACCGGAAAAATGCTTCATGCACTGTTTAGCCACTACCGTAGCGGCAGTATGCAAAGCGGTCTGCGAATGCACGATCTCTGCGCCATCGCCTGGCTGGTGCGCCCGGACTTATTCACCCTCAAGCCGTGTTTTGTCGCGGTAGAAACTCAAGGCGAATTTACCTCAGGCACGACGGTGGTTGATATCGACGGTTGCCTGGGCAAACCAGCCAATGTAAAGGTGGCATTGGATCTGGATGTGAAAGGCTTCCAGCAGTGGGTGGCTGAGGTGCTGGCTCTGGCGTCGTAACCTGTCACATGTTATCGGCATGCAGTCATTCATCGACTCATGCCTTTCACTGATATCCCTCCCTGTTTATCATTAATTTCTAATTATCAGCGTTTTTGGCTGGCGGCGTAGCGATGCGCTGGTTACTCTGAAAACGGTCTATGCAAATTAACAAAAGAGAATAGCTATGCATGATGCAAACATCCGCGTTGCCATCGCGGGAGCCGGGGGGCGTATGGGCCGCCAGTTGATTCAGGCGGCGCTGGCATTAGAAGGCGTGCAGCTGGGCGCGGCGCTGGAGCGCGAAGGATCTTCTTTACTGGGCAGCGACGCTGGTGAGCTGGCTGGTGCAGGGAAAACAGGCGTTACCGTGCAAAGCAGCCTCGATGCGGTAAAAGATGATTTTGATGTGTTTATCGATTTTACCCGTCCGGAAGGTACGCTGAACCATCTCGCTTTTTGTCGCCAGCATGGCAAAGGGATGGTGATCGGCACTACGGGGTTTGACGAAGCCGGTAAACAGGCGATTCGTGACGCCGCCGCCGATATTGCGATTGTCTTTGCCGCCAATTTTAGCGTTGGCGTTAACGTCATGCTTAAGCTGCTGGAGAAAGCAGCCAAAGTGATGGGTGACTACACCGATATCGAAATTATTGAAGCACATCATAGACATAAAGTTGATGCGCCGTCAGGCACCGCACTGGCAATGGGAGAGGCGATCGCCCACGCCCTTGATAAAGATCTGAAAGATTGCGCGGTCTACAGTCGTGAAGGCCACACCGGTGAACGTGTGCCTGGCACCATTGGTTTTGCCACCGTGCGTGCAGGTGACATCGTTGGTGAACATACCGCGATGTTTGCCGATATTGGCGAGCGTCTGGAGATCACCCATAAGGCGTCCAGCCGTATGACATTTGCTAACGGCGCGGTAAGATCGGCTTTGTGGTTGAGTGGTAAGGAAAGTGGTCTTTTTGATATGCGAGATGTGCTTGATCTCAATAGTTTGTAACCACAAAATATTTGTTATGGTGCAAAAATAACACATTTAATTTATTGATTATAAAGGGCTTTAATTTTTGGCCCTTTTATTTTTAGTGTTATGTTTTTAAATTGTCTATAAGTGCCAAAAATTACATGTTTTGTCTTCGGTTTTTGTTGTTTTAATGTAAATTTTGACCATTTGGTCCACTTTTCCCTGCTCGCTTTTATTTCATGCAATCTTCTTGCTGCGCAAGCGTTTTCCAGAACAGGTTATATGATCTTTTTGTCGCTTAATGCCTGTAAAACATGCATGAGCCACAAAATAATATAAAAAATCCCGCCATTAAGTTGACTTTTAGCGCCCATATCTCCAGAATGCCGCCGTTTGCCAGAAATTCGTCGGTAAGCAGATTTGCATTGATTTACGTCATCATTGTGAATTAATATGCAAATAAAGTGAGTGAATATTCTCTGGAGGGTGTTTTGATTAAGTCAGCGCTATTGGTTCTGGAAGACGGAACCCAGTTTCACGGTCGGGCCATAGGGGCAACAGGTTCGGCGGTTGGGGAAGTCGTTTTCAATACTTCAATGACCGGTTATCAAGAAATCCTCACTGATCCTTCCTATTCTCGTCAAATCGTTACTCTTACTTATCCCCATATTGGCAATGTCGGCACTAATGACGCCGATGAAGAATCTTCTCAGGTACATGCACAAGGTCTGGTGATTCGCGACCTGCCGCTGATTGCCAGCAACTTCCGTAATACCGAAGACCTCTCTTCTTACCTGAAGCGCCATAACATCGTGGCGATTGCCGATATCGATACCCGTAAGCTGACGCGTTTACTGCGCGAGAAAGGCGCACAGAATGGCTGCATTATCGCAGGCGATAACCCGGATGCGGTGTTGGCGTTAGAAAAAGCCCGCGCGTTCCCAGGTCTGAATGGCATGGATCTGGCAAAAGAAGTGACCACCGCAGAAGCCTATAGCTGGACACAAGGGAGCTGGACGTTGACCGGCGGCCTGCCAGAAGCGAAAAAAGAAGACGAGCTGCCGTTCCACGTCGTGGCTTATGATTTTGGTGCCAAGCGCAACATCCTGCGGATGCTGGTGGATAGAGGCTGTCGCCTGACCATCGTTCCGGCGCAAACTTCTGCGGAAGATGTGCTGAAAATGAATCCAGACGGCATCTTCCTCTCCAACGGTCCTGGCGACCCGGCCCCGTGCGATTACGCCATTACCGCCATCCAGAAATTCCTCGAAACCGATATTCCGGTATTCGGCATCTGCCTCGGTCATCAGCTGCTGGCGCTGGCGAGCGGTGCGAAGACTGTCAAAATGAAATTTGGTCACCACGGCGGCAACCATCCGGTTAAAGATGTGGAGAAAAACGTGGTGATGATCACCGCCCAGAACCACGGTTTTGCGGTGGATGAAGTAACATTACCTGCAAACCTGCGTGTCACGCATAAATCCCTGTTCGACGGTACGTTACAGGGCATTCATCGCACTGATAAACCGGCGTTCAGCTTCCAGGGTCACCCGGAAGCCAGCCCTGGGCCACACGACGCAGCGCCGTTGTTCGACCACTTTATCGAGTTAATTGAGCAGTACCGTAAAACCGCTAAGTAATCAGGAGTAAAAGAGCCATGCCAAAACGTACAGATATAAAAAGTATCCTGATTCTGGGTGCGGGCCCGATTGTTATCGGTCAGGCGTGTGAGTTTGACTACTCTGGCGCGCAAGCATGTAAAGCCCTGCGCGAAGAGGGTTACCGCGTCATTCTGGTGAACTCCAACCCGGCGACCATCATGACCGACCCGGAAATGGCCGATGCGACCTACATCGAGCCGATTCACTGGGAAGTAGTACGCAAGATTATTGAAAAAGAGCGCCCGGACGCGGTGCTGCCAACGATGGGCGGTCAGACGGCGCTGAACTGCGCGCTGGAGCTGGAGCGTCAGGGCGTGTTGGAAGAGTTCGGCGTGACTATGATTGGTGCGACCGCCGATGCGATTGATAAAGCAGAAGACCGCCGTCGTTTCGACGTAGCGATGAAGAAAATTGGTCTGGAAACCGCGCGTTCCGGTATCGCACACACGATGGAAGAAGCGCTGGCGGTTGCCGCTGACGTGGGCTTCCCGTGCATTATTCGCCCATCTTTTACCATGGGCGGTAGCGGCGGCGGTATCGCTTATAACCGCGAAGAGTTTGAAGAAATTTGCGCCCGCGGTCTGGATCTCTCCCCAACCAAAGAGCTGCTGATTGATGAGTCGCTGATCGGCTGGAAAGAGTACGAGATGGAAGTGGTGCGTGATAAAAACGACAACTGCATCATCGTCTGCTCTATCGAAAACTTTGATGCGATGGGCATCCATACCGGTGACTCCATCACTGTCGCGCCAGCCCAAACGCTGACCGACAAAGAATATCAAATCATGCGTAACGCCTCGATGGCGGTGCTGCGTGAAATCGGCGTTGAAACCGGTGGTTCCAATGTCCAGTTTGCGGTGAACCCGAAAAACGGTCGCCTGATTGTTATCGAAATGAACCCACGCGTGTCCCGTTCTTCGGCGCTGGCGTCGAAAGCGACCGGTTTCCCGATTGCTAAAGTGGCGGCGAAACTGGCGGTGGGTTACACCCTCGACGAACTGATGAACGACATCACTGGCGGACGTACTCCGGCCTCCTTCGAGCCGTCCATCGACTATGTGGTTACTAAAATTCCTCGCTTCAACTTCGAAAAATTCGCTGGTGCTAACGACCGTCTGACCACTCAGATGAAATCGGTTGGCGAAGTGATGGCGATTGGTCGCACGCAGCAGGAATCCCTGCAAAAAGCGCTGCGCGGCCTGGAAGTCGGTGCGACTGGATTCGACCCGAAAGTGAGCCTCGATGACCCGGAAGCGTTAACCAAAATCCGTCGCGAACTGAAAGATGCTGGCGCAGAGCGTATCTGGTACATCGCCGATGCCTTCCGTGCGGGCCTGTCTGTGGACGGCGTGTTCAACCTGACCAATATTGACCGCTGGTTCCTGGTACAGATTGAAGAACTGGTGCGTCTGGAAGAGAAAGTAGCGGAAGTGGGCATCACTGGCCTGAACGCTGAATTCCTGCGCCAGCTGAAACGCAAAGGCTTTGCCGATGCGCGTCTGGCAAAACTGGCGGGCGTGCGCGAAGCGGAAATCCGCAAGCTGCGCGACCAGTATGACCTGCACCCGGTTTATAAGCGCGTGGATACCTGTGCGGCAGAGTTCGCCACCGACACCGCTTACATGTACTCCACTTATGAAGAAGAGTGCGAAGCGAATCCGTCTACCGACCGTGAAAAAATCATGGTTCTCGGCGGCGGCCCGAACCGTATCGGTCAGGGTATCGAATTCGACTACTGCTGTGTACATGCCTCGCTGGCGCTGCGCGAAGACGGTTACGAAACCATTATGGTTAACTGTAACCCGGAAACCGTCTCCACCGACTACGACACTTCCGATCGCCTCTACTTCGAGCCGGTAACTCTGGAGGATGTGCTGGAAATCGTGCGTATTGAGAAGCCGAAAGGCGTTATCGTTCAGTACGGCGGTCAGACCCCGCTGAAACTGGCGCGCGCGCTGGAAGCTGCTGGCGTACCGATTATCGGCACCAGCCCGGATGCTATCGACCGTGCAGAAGACCGTGAACGCTTTCAGCATGCGGTTGAGCGTCTGAAACTGAAACAACCGGCGAACGCCACCGTTACCGCTATTGAAATGGCGGTAGAGAAGGCGAAAGAGATTGGCTACCCGCTGGTGGTACGTCCGTCTTACGTTCTCGGCGGTCGGGCGATGGAAATCGTCTATGACGAAGCTGACCTGCGTCGCTACTTCCAGACGGCGGTCAGCGTGTCTAACGATGCGCCAGTGTTGCTGGATCACTTCCTTGATGACGCGGTAGAAGTTGACGTGGATGCCATCTGCGACGGCGAAATGGTGCTTATTGGCGGCATCATGGAGCACATCGAGCAGGCGGGCGTGCACTCCGGTGACTCCGCATGTTCTCTGCCAGCCTACACCTTAAGTCAGGAAATTCAGGATGTGATGCGCCAGCAGGTGCAGAAACTGGCCTTCGAATTGCAGGTGCGCGGTCTGATGAACGTGCAGTTTGCGGTGAAAAACAACGAAGTCTACCTGATTGAAGTTAACCCGCGTGCGGCGCGTACCGTTCCGTTCGTCTCCAAAGCCACCGGCGTACCGCTGGCAAAAGTGGCGGCGCGTGTGATGGCTGGCAAATCGCTGGCTGAGCAGGGCGTAACCAAAGAAGTTATCCCGCCGTACTACTCGGTGAAAGAAGTGGTGCTGCCGTTCAATAAATTCCCGGGCGTTGACCCGCTGTTAGGGCCAGAAATGCGCTCTACCGGGGAAGTCATGGGCGTGGGCCGCACCTTCGCTGAAGCGTTCGCCAAAGCGCAGCTGGGCAGCAACTCCACCATGAAGAAACACGGTCGTGCGCTGCTTTCCGTGCGCGAAGGCGATAAAGAACGCGTGGTGGACCTGGCGGCAAAACTGCTGAAACAGGGCTTCGAGCTGGATGCGACCCACGGCACGGCGATTGTGCTGGGTGAAGCGGGTATCAATCCGCGTCTGGTAAACAAGGTGCATGAAGGCCGTCCGCATATTCAGGACCGTATCAAGAATGGCGAATATACCTACATCATCAACACCACCTCAGGTCGTCGTGCGATTGAAGACTCCCGCGTGATTCGTCGCAGTGCGCTGCAATATAAAGTGCATTACGACACCACCCTGAACGGTGGTTTCGCTACCGCGATGGCGCTGAATGCCGATGCGACTGAAAAAGTAATTTCGGTGCAGGAAATGCACGCGCAGATCAAATAATTGCGTGTCATGGCGGATATTTTTCATCCGCTAATTTGATCGAATAACTAATACGGTTCTCTGATGAGGACCGTTTTTTTTGCCCATTAAGTAAATCTTTGGGGAATCGATATTTTTGATGACATAAGCAGGATTTAGCTCACACTTATCGACGGTGAAGTTGCATACTATCGATATATCCACAATTTTAATATGGCCTTTTTTAATTGCTTCAAAACGAGTCATAGCCAGACTTTTAATTTGTGAAACTGGAGTTCGTATGTGTGAAGGATATGTTGAAAAACCACTCTACTTGTTAATCGCCGAATGGATGATGGCTGAAAATCGGTGGGTGATAGCAAGAGAGATCTCTATTCATTTCGATATTGAACACAGCAAGGCGGTTAATACCCTGACTTATATTCTGTCGGAAGTCACAGAAATAAGCTGCGAAGTTAAGATGATCCCTAATAAGCTGGAAGGGCGGGGATGCCAGTGCCAGCGACTGGTAAAAGTGGTCGATATCGATGAGCAAATTTACGCGCGCCTGCGCAATAACAGCCGGGATAAATTAGTCGGCGTAAGAAAGACGCCGCGTATTCCTGCCGTTCCGCTCACGGAACTTAACCGCGAGCAGAAGTGGCAGATGATGTTGTCAAAGAGTATGCGTCGTTAATTTTATCTCGTTGATACCGGGCGTCCTGCTTGCCAGATGCGATGTTGTAGCATCTTATCCAGCAACCAGGTCGCATCCGGCAAGATCACCGTTTAGGCGTCACATCCGTCGTCCCCTGCAAACGGGGGCGATTTTCCTCCATTTGTCTCAGTGGCTGTGTTTCATGTAACGATGCATGACAGCGCCCGACAAGATCCTGATACTCTTTGGTATTCAACCGTTTCCAGTGTAACTCGTCGTCACTAACACTGCGTACAGCGCGGGCTGGCGTACCCATCAACAACTGGCGTTTCTCGCCGTGAAAGCCTGCTTTGACAAAGCTCATGGCGGCAACAATGCTCTCTTCGCCAATGACCGCGCCATCCATAATCACGCTGTTCATCCCGACCAATGCATCGCGACCAATCACACAACCATGCAGGATCGCTCCGTGCCCGATATGGCCGTTTTCCCCAACGATGGTGTCAGTGTCGCAGTAGCCATGCATAATGCAGCCATCCTGAATATTGGCTCCCGCTTGCACGATCAACCGCCCGTAGTCACCACGCAGTGAGGCGAGTGGGCCGATGTAGACACCGGCTCCCACAATCACATCGCCAATCAAGACGGCACTGGGATGGACAAACGCCGTCGGGTGAACCACCGGAATTAACCCCTCAAAGGCGTAATAGCTCACGGTTGTTAACGTCCTTTCCACACCGGATCGCGCTTCTCGGCAAACGCCAGCGGCCCTTCAATGGCATCCTCCGAATGCAGAACCGACGGATAGTGTTTCAACACGCCGCTGCGAATATAGCGATACGCTTCTTCTACCGGCATTTCGCTGGTGGTGCGGAAGATCTCTTTCAGCGCCGCAATCGCCAGCGGGGCGCTGTTAACCAGCTGCTGCGCCAGTTCGCGGGCGTTATCCATCAGTTCCGCCTGGCTAACCACGCGGTTGACTATCCCCCAACGCAGCGCCTCTTCTGCGCCCATTCGTCTGCCGGTCATCACCATTTCATTGACGATGGCAGGCGGCAGGATCTTCGGTAGACGCAGCACGCCGCCGCTGTCAGGAACGATGCCCAGCTTGGCTTCCGGCAGGGCGAAGCTGGCGTTATCGGCACAAACAATAAAATCTGCCGCCAGCGCCAGTTCGAAACCGCCGCCAAAGGCATAGCCGTTCACAGCTGCGATAACCGGTTTGTCGAGATTGAAAATTTCGGTTAATCCCGCAAATCCACCCGGGCCAAAGTCAGCATCCGGTGCTTCGCCTTCTGCTGCCGCTTTTAAATCCCAGCCCGCGGAAAAGAACTTCTCTCCGGCACCGGTAATAATGGCGACACGTAATTGCGGATCGTCACGGAAATTTAGAAATACTTCGCCCATTTCAAAGCTGGTTTTTGCATCAATAGCATTCGCTTTTGGACGATCAAGGGTAATTTCCAGAATTGATCCATTGCGGGTCAGATGTAATGATTCACTCATTCCTTTTCTCCATTTTTGCTTTTTCAGGGACGACAACATCCCTGCAAAAAATGCATATTGTTTTATAGCGTGATTATTAGCTGGCAGGGTAGTTCCCTGCTGTTTCATTTATTTCAGATTCTTTCTAATTATTTTCCCCGAGCAATTACGTGGCAGATCTTTTCTGATCTCCAGATAAGAGGGCACTTTAAATTTCGCCATATTTTGTTCGCAGAAGCGGAAAAATTCCTCTTCGCTCAATGTTTCACCTTCATTCAGCACCACAAATGCTTTGATGGCTTCATCGCGAATCGAATCTTTAATACCCACAACCACGATATCCTGAATTTTTGGATGGGTGGCGATGATATTTTCCAGCTCCACGCAGGAGACATTCTCGCCACCGCGTTTGATCATATTGCAGCGGCGATCGACGAAATAAAAAAAGCCCTCTTCGTCGCAGTATCCGGTATCGCCGGTATGTAGCCAGCCGTCGGCTTCCAGCACTTTCGCAGTGGCTTTCGGGTTGAGAAAATACTCTTTGAAGATGGTTTTCCCTGGTACGCCTTTAATACAGATTTCACCGATCTCACCTGCCGGGAGCGGGCGATTGTGATCGTCGCGGATCTCCGCTTCGTAGCAAAACCCCGCCCGACCAATCGACGGCCAGCGTCGTTTATCGCCAGGGCGATCGCCGATAATGCCCACAATGGTTTCCGTCATCCCATAAGACGTCAGCAAGCGAACGCCGAAGCGTTCACAAAACGCATCTTTTTCCTGCTCCGACAAGTTGAGATAAAACATCACTTCCCGCAGGCGGTGTTGCCGATCGTTCGCTGAAGGCGGCTGCACCATCAACGTACGGATCATCATCGGAATACATTCGGTAATGGTGGCGCGGTACTTCTGCACCTGTCCCCAGAAGGCGCGGGCGCTGTATTTCTCGACCAGCACAAAGGTGGCCCCGGCAGAAAACGCCGCCATCGCCGCAGTACACTGGCAATCGATATGAAACGCAGGCATTACCGTCAGGTAGACGTCATCGTCACGCAGTGCACACTGCCAGGCGGAGTAATATCCAGCGAAGCGCAGGTTGTAATGGGTAATCACCACACCTTTCGGTCGGGAGGTGGTGCCGGAGGTGAAGAGAATTTCCGCCGTATCGTCAGTCGATAGCGGCGGTGCATAGCACAAGGTGGCAGGTTGTTGATTTTTCAGTTGAGTAAACGAACTCACGCCATCATCAGCGGGAAGTGCCACATCTGTCAGGCAAATGTGCCGCAATTGAGTGGCATCTTCCTGCTGAATCTGTTGATACATAGGATAGAATTGCGCACTGGTCACCAGCAGGCACGCCTGGCTATTTTGCAGGATCCACGCGCTTTCCTCGCGTAACAGGCGGGCGTTAATCGGCACCATAATCGCGCCAATTTTTGCCAGCCCGAACCAGCAAAAGATAAATTCCGGGCAGTTGTCGAGATGTAGAGCAACCTTGTCGCCTTTGCGAATCCCTAGCGTATAAAACAGGTTTGCCGTGCGGTTAATCTCCTGATTTAACTCAAGATAACTATACCGGTTAACGACTCCGCCGCTGGATTCACAAATCAGCGCCGTTTTATGACCGTAAACGTCCGCAAGATCGTCCCACATTTGACGTAGATGTTGTCCGCCAATGATATCCATTGCACCTCTATCCATTTTTGTTCGTTTGTTATTGGGCGGGCGCTAGTCAGGCAAGCCGACTGACGCCACGCGTTTAGTCCTCAACTTTGGCCAGACCTTTGCTGACCAACTCCTGAATGTCGTTTTCGCTGTAGCCGATATTTTTCAAAATGGCAGCCGTGTCCATGCCATGTGAGGGCATTCCGCGCCAGATTTGTCCGGGGTTATTTTTGAATTTCGGCATGATGTTCGGCCCTTTGCAGGTGCGACCATCCATCGTTTGCCACTGAGTGATTGATTCACGGGCAACATACTGTGGATTGCTTTCCAGTTCCGGTACGGTCAGTACTTTGGCACAGGCGATATTCAGTTCGGCAAAGCGTTCTTTAACTTCTGCGATGGTATGTGCCGCCAGCCAGGCATCGAGTTTTTCTTCTACCAGTGGGCCGTAAGGGCATTCGATACGGTGGATAAGCTGAGTGCCTTCCGGGATTTCCGGCGTACCGAGTAGATGTGCGAGGCCAATATCTTTAAAGCACTCTTCAATTTGGGTAATGCCCACCAGTTCCATCACGATGTAGCCGTCGGCGCATTTATACAGACCGCAACCGGCGTAGTAGGGATCTTTACCTTTGCTCATGCGCGGGCACATTTCGCCGCCGTTGAAGTAATCCATCATGAAGTACTGGCCCATACGCAGCATCACTTCATACATGGCGATGTCGATACTTTCGCCTTTACCGGTTTCACGCACTTTATGCAGTGCTGCCAGCGCCGCCGTGGTGGCGGTCAGGCCAGAAAAGTAATCGGCGGTATACGGGAAGGCAGGCATTGGCTGGTCAACATCACCGTTCTGAATCAGGTAACCACTAAAGGCCTGGGCGATAGTGTTATAGGCCGGAAGATTGGTGTACTCCTCGGTGCCGTACTGACCAAAACCGGACAGGTGAGCGATAACCAGTTTCGGGTTGTGCTGCCACAGTACTTCATCGGTAATGCCACGACGGGCAAAGGCCGGACCTTTACTGGCTTCGATGAAGATATCGGTGGTTTCCATTAATTTCAGAAACGCTTCGCGGCCTTCATCTTTGAAAATATTTAACGACAGCGCGTGCAAATTGCGGCGGGAGAGTTGCGGGTAGTTCGGTTGAACGCGAATGGTGTCGGCCCAGGCGACGTTCTCGATCCAGATAACTTCCGCGCCCCATTCTGCGAACATTTGCCCGGCAAACGGTCCGGCGATTTCGATACCGGAGAAGACAACGCGCAATCCGGCCAACGGCCCGAATTTCGGCATGGGTAGATGATCCATTATTTGCTCCTGAAAAATTTATGTAGCGCATGACTGCCGGATGCGGCGTAAACGCTTTATCCGGCCTACATTCGTGCTCCCGTAGGCCTGATAAGACGCATCAGCGTCGCATCAGCGTCGCATCAGGCAGCGCATTGACTTAGCGGTATTGCTTCAGCACCGCACGACCCAGCGTCAGGATCTGCATTTCGTCAGATCCCCCGGAGACGCGGTCTACACGCAGGTCACGCCAGAAGCGGCTGATGCGGTGGTTGCCCGCAATCCCGACACCGCCCAGCACCTGCATTGCGCTATCCACCACTTCAAATGCCGCATTGGCGCAGAAGTATTTGCACATCGCTGCATCGCCAGAGGTGATGGTGCCGTTGTCTGCTTTCCACGCTGCTTCATACAGCATGTTTTTCATGGAGTTTAATTTGATCGCCATGTGGGCGAATTTTTCCTGAATCAACTGGAAACGACCAATAGCCTCGCCAAACTGCACGCGCTGGTTGGCGTAGCGCGCCGCATCTTCAAAGGCGCACATCGCCGTACCGTAGTTGGTCAGGGCTACCAGGAAACGTTCATGGTCGAACTCTTCTTTGACGCGGTTAAAGCCGTTACCTTCCCGACCGAACATGTCTTTCTCGTCCAGTTCCACGTCGTCAAAGGTGATTTCACAGCAGCTATCCATACGCAGACCGAGCTTTTCAAGTTTGGTCACTTTGATGCCCGGTTTGCTCATATCAACAAACCATTCGGTGTAGACAGGTTTGTCCGGAGAAGCCCCGTCGCGCGCCATCACCACGATGTACGGGGTGTAGGCGCTGCTGGTAATAAAACACTTACTACCATTAAGATAAATCTTACCATTTCTACGGGTATAAGTCGTTTTCAGGCTACCCACGTCGGAGCCCGCGCCCGGTTCGGTAATCGCTGAGTTCCACATCTGCTTACCGGTGCCGCGGAAAGCCATAATCTTGTCGATCTGCTCTTGTGTGCCTTCGCGCAGGAAGGTGTTGAACCCGCCCGGCAACTGGTACAGTACATAGGTTGGTGCCCCCAGACGTCCCAGCTCCATCCACACGGCGGCGAGAGTAACAAACCCCGCGTCCAGACCACCGTGCTCTTCAGGGATCAGCAGACTGTCGATACCCATATCCGCCAGTGCTTTGACAAAACGTTCCGGGTAGACGCTGTCACGGTCGCACTCGGCAAAATAGGCCTCCCAGTTTTCGCTGGCCATCAGTTCGCGGATACCGGCGACAAACAGTTCCTGCTCATCATTTAAATTAAAATCCATCTTTCAACCTCTTGATATTTTGGGGGTTAATTAATCTTTCCAGTTCTGTTTCGCGTCTTTAATAAAGGAGAGCGTCACCATAATGTTGACGAAGAACAGCGGGCATCCTCCGGCGATAATGGCAGTTTGAATCGGTTTCAGGCCGCCGAGCGCCAGCAAAACAATACCGATAATGCCAACCAGAATTGACCAACCGATACGCACCAGCAGCGGTGGTTCTTCACCATCGCGTACTTCGCGGCAAGTGGACATCGCCAGGGTATAAGAGCAGGCGTTAACCAGCGTAACGGTGGCAATAAAGCAGAGGATGAAGAAGCCCCACATGGTGGCGGTGCTGAGTGGCAGAGCGGCCCAGGTTTCAATGATGGCGCGCGCCACACCGTACTGTTCGATCAGATTTGGAATGTTGATGATGTTTTTATCTATCAACAGCAGAGTGTTACTACCGAGTACAGTCCACAGGATCCAGGTTGACGCTGTCAGCCCCAGCACCATGCCGAAGCACAGTTCACGCACAGTACGACCACGGGAGATGCGGGCGAGGAAGATACTCATCTGGATAGCATAAATCACCCACCATGCCCAGTAGAACACGGTCCAGCCCTGCGGGAAGCCGCCTTTAGCGATGGGATCGGTATAGAACAACATGCGCGGCAGATACATCAGCAACATCCCCACCGAATCGGTGAAGTAGTTCATGATGAAGCTGGCACCGCTGACAATGAACACCCAACCCAGCATCAGGAAGCTCAGGTAACTACGCACGTCACTGGCGATACGTACCCCTTTTTGCAGACCGCAAGCGACGCAAATGGCGTTGAGGATAATCCAGCAGGTAATGATGATAGCGTCCAGTTGCAGGGTATGCGGAATGCCAAACAACCATTGCATACACTCGGTCACCAGCGGCGTGGCAAGGCCCAGACTGGTACCCATCGCGAAGATCAAGGCGACGAGATAGAAGTTGTCGACGATAGTGCCGAACAACCCTTTGGCGTGTTTTTCACCTACCAGCGGCACCAGTGTCGAGCTGGGGCGAATCACTTCCATTTTGCGGACAAAGAAGAAGTAAGCGAAGGCGACTGAAAGGAAGCTGTAAGTGGCCCACGGCAGAGGTCCCCAGTGGAACAAGCTGTAAGCCAGCCCCAACTCTTTCGCCCCTGTCGAGTTCGGTTCTAAGCCAAACGGCGGGGTGGAGATGTAGTAGTAGATCTCAATCGATCCCCAGAACAGTACGGCAGCAGACGTACAGGAGGCGAACATCATAAAGATCCAACTGGCGGTACTAAATTCAGGTGGTTCGTTACCTAAACGCTTTTTGGCATACGGGCCAAACACCAGCCAGAACCAACCGAAAAGCATCACCACCATATACCATTCAAATGCCCATCCCCATACATTGGTGACGTAACTGAATACAGCATTAATAACGACATTCGCTGCATCCAGATCTCTGACTGTAAGCCAACAAAGTATGCCGACGATTATTAACGGCGGAAAGAAAACCTTCGGTTCTATTCCCGTTTTTCTCTTTTCATTCTTCATGAGTTAATTCCACTGTGAAAACGAATATTTATTTTGCGTTCCCGTTTGTTTTATTTTTGTTAACATTTGATATAATTATTATTAACCTCGTGGACGCGTTAATGGCTAACTCATAATGGGTATTCAATAAGCTGCATTCTGTGATTGTTATCACATTTTTGTTTCGGGTGAATAGAGGGCGCTTTTCTTGTTAATTTTGATTATTAATCAGTTTGTTATGTTGTGTTGTGAGTAAAAAAATAGCATCTGACTTTCAATATTGGTGATCCATAAAGCAATATTGAAAATTTCTTTTTTCTACGCCATGTTTTCAATATTGGTGAGGAACTTAACAATATTGAAAGTTGGATTTATCTGCGTGTGACATTTTCAATATTGGTGATTAAAGTTTTATTTCCAAATTAAAGGGCGTGATATCTGTAATTAACACCACCGATATGAACGACGTTTCCTTCATGATTTCTGGAGATGCAATGAAGATTATTACTTGCTATAAGTGCGTGCCTGATGAACAGGATATTGCGGTCAATAATGCTGATGGTTCATTAGACTTCAGCAAAGCCGATGCCAAAATAAGCCAATACGATCTGAACGTTATTGAAGCGGCTTGCCAGCTAAAGCAACAGGCAGCAGAGGCGCAGGTGACGGCCTTAAGTGTGGGCGGTAAAGCCCTGACCAACGCCAAAGGGCGTAAAGATGTGCTATCGCGCGGCCCGGATGAACTGATTGTGGTGATTGATGACCAGTTCGAGCAGGCACTGCCGCAACAAACGGCGAGCGCACTGGCTGCAGCCGCCCAGAAAGCAGGCTTTGATTTGATCCTCTGTGGCGATGGTTCTTCCGACCTTTATGCCCAGCAGGTTGGTCTGCTGGTGGGCGAAATCCTCAATATTCTGGCAGTTAACGGCGTCAGCAAAATTATCTCCCTGACGGCAGATACCCTCACCATTGAGCGCGAACTGGAAGATGAAACCGAAACCTTAAGCATTCCGCTGCCTGCGGTTGTTGCTGTTTCCACTGATATCAACTCCCCACAAATTCCTTCGATGAAAGCCATTCTCGGCGCGGCGAAAAAGCCAGTCCAGGTATGGTCGGCGGCGGATATCGGTTTTAACGCCGTGGACGCCTGGTCTGAACAACAGGTTGCTGCGCCGAAACAGCGCGAGCGTCAGCGCATCGTGATTGAAGGCGACGGCGAAGAACAGATCGCCGCATTTGCTGAAAATCTTCGCAAAGTCATTTAATTACAGGGGATGCTATGAACACGTTTTCTCAAGTCTGGGTATTCAGCGATACCCCTTCTCGTCTGCCGGAACTGATGAACGGTGCGCAGGCTTTAGCTAATCAAATCAATGCCTTTGTCCTCAATGATGCCGACGGCGCACAGGCAATCCAGCTCGGCGCTAATCATGTCTGGAAATTAAACGGCAAACCGGACGATCGGATGATCGAAGATTACGCCGGTGTCATGGCTGACACTATTCGCCAGCACGGCGCAGACGGCCTGGTGCTGCTGCCAAACACCCGTCGCGGCAAATTACTGGCGGCAAAACTGGGTTATCGCCTTAAAGCGGCGGTGTCTAACGATGCCAGCACCGTCAGCGTACAGGACGGTAAAGCGACAGTGAAACACATGGTTTACGGTGGTCTGGCGATTGGCGAAGAACGCATTGCCACGCCGTATGCGGTACTGACCATCAGCAGCGGCACGTTCGATGCGGCTCAGCCAGACGCGTCACGCACTGGCGAAACGCACACCGTGGAGTGGCAGGTTCCGGCTGTGGCGATTACCCGCACGGCAACCCAGGCGCGCCAGAGCAACAGCGTCGATCTCGACAAAGCCCGTCTGGTGGTCAGCGTCGGTCGCGGTATTGGCAGCAAAGAGAACATTGCGCTGGCAGAACAGCTTTGCAAGGCGATAGGTGCGGAGTTGGCCTGTTCTCGTCCGGTGGCGGAAAACGAAAAATGGATGGAGCACGAACGCTATGTCGGTATCTCCAACCTGATGCTGAAACCTGAACTGTACCTGGCGGTGGGGATCTCCGGGCAGATCCAGCACATGGTTGGCGCTAACGCGTCGCAAACCATTTTCGCCATCAATAAAGATAAAAATGCGCCGATCTTCCAGTACGCGGATTACGGCATTGTTGGCGACGCCGTGAAGATCCTTCCGGCGCTGACCGCAGCTTTAGCGCGTTGATCCACTCTGGCAGGGCTGCATTTTGGTCCTGCCGCTGACAGGGAGCTCTTATGTCCGAAGATATCTTTGACGCCATCATCGTCGGTGCAGGGCTTGCCGGTTCGGTTGCCGCACTGGTGCTCGCCCGCGAAGGTGCGCAAGTGTTAGTTATCGAGCGTGGCAATTCCGCAGGTGCCAAGAACGTCACCGGCGGGCGTCTCTATGCCCACAGTCTGGAACACATTATTCCTGGTTTCGCCGACTCCGCCCCCGTAGAACGCCTGATCACCCATGAAAAACTCGCGTTTATGACGGAAAAGTCAGCGATGACTATGGACTACTGCAATGGTGACGAAACCTCGCCATCCCAGCGTTCTTACTCCGTTTTGCGCAGTAAATTTGATGCCTGGCTGATGGAGCAGGCCGAAGAAGCGGGCGCGCAGTTAATTACCGGGATCCGCGTCGATAACCTCGTACAGCGCGATGGCAAAGTCGTCGGTGTAGAAGCCGATGGCGATGTGATTGAAGCGAAAACGGTGATCCTTGCTGATGGAGTGAACTCCATCCTTGCCGAAAAGCTGGGGATGGCAAAACGCGTTAAACCGACGGATGTGGCGGTTGGCGTGAAGGAACTGATCGAGTTACCGAAGTCGGTAATCGAAGACCGTTTTCAGTTGCAGGGTAATCAGGGCGCGGCTTGTCTGTTTGCGGGATCACCCACCGATGGCCTGATGGGCGGCGGCTTCCTTTATACCAATGAAAATACCCTGTCGCTGGGGCTGGTTTGTGGTCTGCATCATCTGCATGACGCAAAAAAATCGGTGCCGCAAATGCTGGAAGATTTCAAACAGCATCCGGCAGTGGCACCGCTGATCGCGGGCGGCAAGCTGGTGGAATATTCCGCTCACGTAGTGCCGGAAGCAGGCATCAACATGCTGCCGGAGTTGGTTGGTGACGGCGTATTGATTGCCGGTGATGCCGCCGGAATGTGTATGAACCTCGGTTTTACCATTCGCGGTATGGATCTGGCGATTGCCGCCGGGGAAGCTGCAGCAAAAACCGTGCTTTCAGCGATGAAAAGCGACGATTTCAGTAAGCAAAAACTCGCGGAATATCGTCAGCATCTTGAGAGTGGCCCGCTGCGCGATATGCGCATGTACCAGAAACTACCGGCGTTCCTTGATAACCCACGCATGTTTAGCGGCTACCCGGAACTGGCGGTGGGCGTGGCGCGTGACCTGTTCACCATTGACGGCAGTGCGCCGGAACTGATGCGCAAGAAAATCCTCCGCCACGGCAAGAAAGTGGGCTTCATCAATCTGATCAAGGATGGCATGAAAGGAGTGACCGTTTTATGACTTCTCCCGTCAATGTGGACGTCAAACTGGGCGTCAATAAATTCAATGTCGATGAAGAGCATCCGCACATTGTTGTGAAGGCCGATGCCGATAAACAGGCCCTGGAGCTGCTGGTGAAAGCGTGCCCCGCAGGTCTGTACAAGAAGCAGGATGACGGCAGTGTGCGCTTCGATTACGCCGGATGTCTGGAGTGCGGCACCTGTCGCATTCTGGGGCTGGGGTCGGCGCTGGAACAGTGGGAATACCCGCGCGGCACCTTTGGTGTGGAGTTCCGTTACGGCTGATGTTGGTTTGATACGTAACGCCGTACTGACTCTCATTGCAAAAAAACAGGAATAACCCATGCAACCGTCCAGAAACTTTGACGATCTCAAATTCTCCTCAATTCACCGCCGCATTTTGCTGTGGGGAAGCGGTGGTCCGTTTCTGGATGGTTATGTACTGGTAATGATTGGCGTGGCGCTGGAGCAACTGACTCCGGCGCTAAAACTGGACGCTGACTGGATTGGCTTGTTGGGCGCGGGAACGCTCGCCGGGCTGTTCGTTGGCACATCGCTGTTTGGCTATATTTCCGATAAAGTCGGACGGCGCAAAATGTTCCTCATTGATATCATCGCCATCGGCGTGATATCGGTGGCGACGATGTTTGTTTCATCCCCCGTCGAACTGTTGGTGATGCGGGTACTTATCGGCATTGTCATCGGTGCAGATTATCCCATCGCCACCTCAATGATCACCGAGTTCTCCAGTACCCGTCAGCGGGCATTTTCCATCAGCTTTATCGCCGCCATGTGGTATGTCGGCGCGACCTGCGCCGATCTGGTCGGCTACTGGCTTTATGATGTGGAAGGCGGCTGGCGCTGGATGCTGGGTAGCGCGGCGATCCCCTGTTTGTTGATTTTGATTGGTCGATTCGAACTGCCTGAATCTCCCCGCTGGTTATTACGCAAAGGGCGAGTAAAAGAGTGCGAAGAGATGATGATAAAACTGTTTGGCGAGCCGGTGGCTTTCGATGAAGAGCAGCCGCAGCAAACCCGTTTTCGCGATCTGTTTAATCGCCGCCATTTTCCTTTTGTTCTGTTTGTTGCCGCCATCTGGACCTGCCAGGTGATCCCAATGTTCGCCATTTACACCTTTGGTCCGCAAATCGTTGGTTTGTTGGGATTGGGTGTTGGCAAAAACGCGGCGCTGGGGAACGTGGTGATTAGCCTGTTCTTTATGCTCGGCTGTATTCCGCCGATGCTGTGGTTAAACACTGCCGGACGGCGTCCATTGTTGATTGGCAGCTTTGCCATGATGACGCTGGCGCTGGCGGTTTTGGGGCTGATCCCGGATATGGGGATCTGGCTGGTAGTGATGGCCTTTGCGGTGTATGCCTTTTTCTCTGGCGGGCCGGGTAATTTGCAGTGGCTCTATCCTAATGAACTCTTCCCGACAGATATCCGCGCCTCTGCCGTGGGCGTGATTATGTCCTTAAGCCGTATTGGCACCATTGTTTCGACCTGGGCACTGCCGATCTTTATCAATAATTACGGTATCAGTAACACGATGCTAATGGGGGCGGGTATCTCGCTGTTTGGCTTGTTGATTTCCGTAGCGTTTGCCCCGGAGACTCGAGGGATGTCACTGGCGCAAACCAGCAATATGACGATCCGCGGGCAGAGAATGGGGTAAATTGTTCAGATTTCTCTCTTTTCTGAATCAATATTATTGACTATAAGCCGCGTGAATATATGACTACACTTTGTGGGAAAACAAAGGCGTAATCACGCGGGCTACCTATGATTCTTATAATTTATGCGCATCCGTATCCGCATCATTCCCATGCGAATAAACGGATGCTTGAACAGGCAAGGACGCTGGAAGGCGTCGAAATTCGCTCTCTTTATCAACTCTATCCTGATTTCAATATCGATATTGCCGCCGAGCAGGAGGCGCTGTCTCGCGCCGATCTGATCGTCTGGCAGCACCCGATGCAGTGGTACAGCATTCCACCGCTCCTCAAACTTTGGATCGATAAAGTTTTCTCGCACGGCTGGGCTTACGGTCACGGCGGCAAGGCGCTGCATGGCAAACATTTGCTGTGGGCGGTGACGACCGGCGGCGGGGAAAGCCATTTTGAAATTGGTGCGCATCCGGGCTTTGATGTGCTGTCGCAGCCGCTACAGGCGACGGCAATCTACTGCGGGCTGAACTGGCTGCCACCGTTTGCCATGCACTGCACCTTTATTTGTGACGACGAAACCCTCGAAGGGCAGGCGCGTCACTATAAGCAACGTCTGCTGGAATGGCAGGAGGCCCATCATGGATAGCCATACGCTGATTCAGGCGCTGATTTATCTCGGTTCGGCAGCGCTGATTGTACCCATTGCGGTACGTCTTGGTCTGGGATCGGTACTTGGCTACCTGATCGCCGGCTGCATTATTGGCCCGTGGGGGCTGCGACTGGTGACCGATGCCGAATCTATTCTGCACTTTACCGAGATTGGGGTGGTGCTGATGCTGTTTATTATCGGCCTCGAACTCGATCCACAAAGGCTGTGGAAGCTGCGTGCGGCAGTGTTCGGCGGTGGCGCATTGCAGATGGTGATTTGCGGCGGCCTGCTGGGGCTGTTCTGCATGTTACTTGGGCTGCGCTGGCAGGTCGCGGAATTGATCGGCATGACGCTGGCGCTCTCCTCTACGGCGATTGCCATGCAGGCGATGAATGAACGCAATCTGATGGTGACGCAAATGGGTCGCAGTGCCTTTGCGGTGCTGCTGTTCCAGGATATCGCGGCGATCCCGCTGGTGGCGATGATTCCGCTACTGGCAACGAGCAGTGCCTCGACGACGATGGGCGCATTTGCTCTCTCGGCGTTAAAAGTGGCGGGTGCGCTGGTGCTGGTGGTATTGCTGGGGCGCTATGTCACGCGTCCGGCGCTGCGTTTTGTAGCCCGCTCTGGCTTGCGGGAAGTGTTTAGTGCCGTGGCGTTATTCCTCGTGTTTGGCTTTGGTTTGCTGCAGGAAGAGGTCGGCTTGTCGATGGCGATGGGCGCGTTTCTGGCGGGCGTACTGCTGGCAAGCTCGGAATACCGTCATGCGCTGGAGAGCGATATCGAACCATTTAAAGGTTTGCTGTTGGGGCTGTTTTTCATCGGTGTTGGCATGTCGATAGACTTTGGCACGCTGCTTGAAAACCCATTGCGCATTGTCATTTTGCTGCTCGGTTTCCTCATCATCAAAATCGCCATGCTGTGGCTGATTGCCCGACCGTTGCAAGTGCCAAATAAACAGCGTCGTTGGTTTGCGGTGTTGTTAGGGCAGGGCAGTGAGTTTGCCTTTGTGGTATTTGGTGCGGCGCAAATGGCGAATGTGCTGGAGCCGGAGTGGGCGAAATCGCTGACTCTGGCGGTGGCGTTGTCGATGGCGGCAACGCCGATTCTGCTGGTGATCCTCAATCGCCTTGAGCAATCTTCTACTGAAGAAGCGCGTGAAGCCGATGAGATCGATGAAGAACAGCCGCGCGTGATTATCGCCGGATTCGGTCGTTTTGGGCAGATTACCGGACGTTTACTGCTCTCCAGCGGGGTGAAAATGGTGGTGCTCGATCACGATCCGGACCATATCGAAACGCTGCGTAAATTTGGTATGAAAGTGTTTTATGGCGATGCAACGCGGATGGATTTACTGGAATCTGCCGGAGCGGCGAAAGCGGAAGTGCTGATTAATGCTATTGATGATCCGCAAACCAACCTGCAACTGACGGAGATGGTGAAAGAACATTTCCCGCATTTGCAGATTATTGCCCGCGCCCGCGATGTCGACCACTACATTCGTTTGCGTCAGGCAGGCGTTGAAAAGCCGGAGCGTGAAACCTTCGAAGGTGCGCTGAAAACCGGGCGTCTGGCACTGGAAAGTTTAGGTCTGGGGCCGTATGAAGCGCGAGAACGTGCCGATGTGTTCCGCCGCTTTAATATTCAGATGGTGGAAGAGATGGCAATGGTTGAGAACGACACCAAAGCCCGCGCGGCGGTCTATAAACGCACCAGCGCGATGTTAAGTGAGATCATTACTGAGGACCGCGAACATCTGTCATTAATTCAACGACATGGCTGGCAGGGAACCGAAGAAGGGAAACATACCGGCAACATGGCGGATGAACCGGAAACGAAACCCTCATCCTAATAAAGAGTGACGTAAATCACACTTTACAGCTAACTGTTTGTTTTTGTTTCATTGTAATGTGGCGAGTCCAGGGAGAGAGCGTGGACTCGCCAGCAGAATATAAAATTTTCCTCAACATCATCCTCGCACCAGTCGACGACGGTTTACGCTTTACGTATAGTGGCGACAATTTTTTTTATCGGGAAATCTCAATGATCAGTCTGATTGCGGCGTTAGCGGTAGATCGCGTTATCGGCATGGAAAACGCCATGCCGTGGAACCTGCCTGCCGATCTCGCCTGGTTTAAACGCAACACCTTAAATAAACCCGTTATTATGGGCCGCCATACCTGGGAATCCATCGGTCGTCCGCTGCCAGGACGCAAAAATATTATCCTCAGCAGTCAACCGGGTACGGACGATCGCGTAACGTGGGTGAAATCGGTTGATGAAGCCATCGCGGCGTGTGGTGACGTACCAGAAATCATGGTGATTGGCGGCGGTCGCGTTTATGAACAGTTCTTGCCAAAAGCGCAAAAACTGTATCTGACGCATATCGACGCAGAAGTGGAGGGCGACACCCATTTCCCGGATTACGAGCCGGATGACTGGGAATCGGTATTCAGCGAATTCCACGACGCCGATGCGCAGAACTCTCACAGCTATTGCTTTGAGATTCTGGAGCGGCGGTAATTTTTTGCCAGGACTACAAATTGAACGATAAGACGTTTGATTTTACCAGTGAGCGCGATTTTGTGAATCGCGCTCATTGCGTAGGTCTAAACCTTCAAGCCACTCTACAGTGGAATGAAGTAAACGAGGATGCCATCTCGGCATTAAATGAATTTGCAGAAGAAACTGGATGTTTCTCTGATGAGTACCGGAAGTTTTAAGTTTTTAAACTCTGCTATTTCTGTACAGAAGTCAGAATGTTGAGTATCTGCTAAATACTTTCTTTTTGGTCTATCGTCTGGCGATATATTTTGGATTGTTACACATCACATCGTAGCTGAATAACATCAGCAAAGTGTTTTTTGAATAATCGAATCCAGGTTTGGTCATCAAAAACATCACCGATGATGTCAGGAATTTCAATTATTCGAAGATCGTCAGGACTAGAAAGTAGCAGTTCAAGCAATTCCTTAGTGGGTAACTTCTGGGCGTAGGGAATAGTTTCTGGCGGATAAAGCTGTTTAAGTTGTTGCCAAATATCAATGAGTTGGGTCGTTTTACTTTCTGTTATCCATACATCTTCAGCCATCCTGGTTATGTTCATTATTGACTGCTGAGAGACAGAACAGAAGAAGCCGTAGTCGACAGCAACGCTGATGCAATCACATAGAAAAGCGATTCGCCTGCGATGCCAGGTCCGCTGCTCAGCAAACGGGGGGTCATCTGCTTCGTCAATCATTTCCAGAATAATTTCTCTGGTATTAAGCCCGGTGTTGATTTGTCGCACTTAGATATTTTCCGCTTAATAGGTGCGTATTTGTCTCAGGAATTTTTCATTCCCAAAGCCTTTCTCGCAGCTGCACTAACTGGGTAAATTTTTTCTGGCGGCAGGAAGGATTTCGCCTGTGTTGTTTTGCCGTTTATCAAAAGGTTATGACACTTTCGCACCAGCGGCGTCAGATCATCAATAGCAACAATGGCGTCTTCGTTAAATTGACTGATCAAGTTACGGGAAATACCAAGCTGTAATGATCGGTGCTCCAGTTTTTTACCATTTATGCTGCGTTCTGGGTCCCACTGAACATACACATTTGCTTGTGCAAATAACGTTTCCCAAATTCCTGCATGTGGATACACATGGGCTTCCGGCGTGGTTAGCACCGCTTGTTCCAGCAATGTATCAAAGAAGGTGCGTTTGATTCGGATTGCGAGAATGCGTTGTTGATCTTTTTTCAGTCCCCAGTTGCTACGCTCCATCATCCACATAAAAGAGGGTTTAATCCAGGTCATGCGGTTGAATGAAAAAGGTGCGCCAAATCGCCCGTCACGTACGGCGACGTCAGCGATTGCATCATTGTAAGCCTGATAAACCGTGATGGTGTGCTGATTGTAATCAGCACGTATTTCAAAATAGTCAGCCATTATTCCTCCCTGAATGGTAATTCGTTAAGACGCGACCGCCTCTCCCTCACCCAAATCCTTATGCCGGTTCGACGGCTGGACAAAATAGTGTTTATCTTCCCAGCGCAGGCAGGTTAATGACCCACCCCAGCAACAACCTGTATCCAGCGCGTAAATACCTTCCGGCGTACCTTTGCCTTCCAGCGATGCCCAGTGACCAAAGGCGATGCTGTATTCTTCAGCGACAGGGCCAGGAATCGCAAACCACGGTTTCAGTGGGGCAGGGGCTTCTTCCGGCGATTCTTTGCTGTACATATCCAGTTGACCGTTTGGAAAGCAAAAACGCATACGGGTAAAGGCGTTGGTGATAAAACGCAGTCTTCCCAGCCCCCGCAATTCCGGTGACCAGTTATTTGGCATATCGCCGTACATGGCATCAAGGAAGAAGGGATAGGAGTCGCTCGACAGCACCGCTTCTACATCGCGTGCGCACTCTTTAGCGGTCTGCAGATCCCACTGCGGCGTGATCCCTGCGTGGGCCATCACCAACTTTTTCTCTTCGTCGATTTGCAGCAGAGGCTGGCGACGCAGCCAGTTAAGCAGCTCGTCGGCATCCGGCGCTTCCAGCAGCGGTGTCAGGCGATCTTTCGGTTTATTGCGGCTGATCCCGGCAAATACCGCCAGCAGATGCAGATCGTGATTGCCCAGCACCAGACGTACGCTGTCGCCTAAGGATTTCACATAGCGCAGAACATCCAGCGAACCCGGGCCGCGCGCGACCAGATCGCCCGTCAGCCAGAGGGTATCTTTCCCAGGGGTAAATTCTACTTTATGCAGCAATGCGATCAGTTCATCGTAACAACCATGAACGTCGCCAATAAGGTATGTCGCCATATTCTTTTAATGAATGAGTGTGGGAACGGCGAGTCGGAATACGGGAATGTCGATGCTGAAAGGGACGCCATTTTCATCGATCATTTCGTAGTGACCCTGCATGGTGCCCAGCGGGGTTTCAATGATTGCACCGCTGGTGTACTGGTACTCTTCGCCAGGCGCGATAAGTGGCTGGACGCCAACCACTCCTTCGCCCTGGACTTCGGTTTCACGGCCATTGCCATTGGTGATCAGCCAGTAACGCCCCAACAACTGCACTGGCGCTCGCCCCAGATTGCGTATGGTTACGGTATAAGCAAAAACGTAACGTTCATTATCAGGTGAAGATTGTGCCTCAATGTAGACGCTTTGAACCTGAATACACACTCGGGGCGAATTGATCATCGTTAACTCTCCTGCAAAGGCGCGTTCTCCGCCAGATAGTTCGCCATCTGGCAATATTGCGCGACAGAGATATTTTCCGCTCGCATCGCCGGGTCGATCCCCATTCCCGTTAACACCTCGACGCTAAACAGGTTGCCGAGGCTGTTACGAATGGTTTTACGACGCTGGTTAAAGGCTTCGGTGGTGATGCGGCTCAACACACGAACATCTTTAACCGGGTGAGGCATCGTTGCATGAGGAACCAGGCGCACGACGGCGGAATCCACTTTGGGTGGTGGTGTAAAGGCTGACGGCGGAACTTCCAGTACCGGGATCACGTTGCAATAGTATTGCGCCATGACGCTTAATCGACCATACGCTTTGCTGTTCGGTCCTGCAACCAGACGATTCACCACCTCTTTTTGCAACATAAAGTGCATGTCGGCAATGGCATCAGTATAGCTAAACAGATGGAACATCAACGGCGTGGAGATGTTATAAGGCAGGTTGCCGAAAACACGCAGCGGCTGACCCATTTTCTCGGCCAGTTCGCCAAAGTTAAAGGTCATCGCATCCTGCTGATAAATCGTCAGTTTCGGGCCTAAGAATGGATGCGTTTGCAGACGTGCCGCCAGATCGCGGTCAAGTTCGATGACCGTCAGCTGGTCCAGACGTTCGCCGACCGGCTCGGTCAATGCCGCCAGACCGGGGCCGATTTCGACCATTGCCTGGCCCTTTTGCGGGTTAATGGCAGAAACAATGCTGTCGATCACGAACTGATCGTTGAGAAAGTTTTGCCCGAAGCGTTTACGGGCTAAGTGGCCCTGGTGGACTCGATTATTCATTGGGTGTTAACAATCATTTTGATGGCGAGATTAAGCGCCGTAATAAAACTGCCGACATCGGCTTCGCCACGTCCCGCCAGTTCAAGCGCGGTGCCGTGGTCCACTGATGTGCGAATAAAGGGCAGGCCCAGCGTAATGTTCACACCGCGCCCGAAGCCTTGGTATTTTAGCACGGGAAGACCCTGATCGTGGTACATCGCCAGCACGGCGTCGGCGTTATCGAGATATTTCGGCTGAAACAGGGTATCGGCAGGCAGCGGCCCGTTGAGTTTCATCCCCTGCGCCCGCAGCTCGTCGAGCACCGGAATAATGGTGTCTATCTCTTCCGTACCCATATGACCGCCTTCGCCCGCGTGCGGATTCAGCCCGCAGACCAGAATGCGCGGTTCGGCAATACCAAATTTTGTACGCAAATCGTGATGCAAAATAGCAATCACTTCGTGCAAAAGTGCAGGGGTGATAGCATCTGCGATATCGCGCAGCGGTAAATGCGTCGTTGCCAGCGCCACGCGAAGTTCTTCGGTCGCCAGCATCATCACCACTTTTTTCGCCTGCGAACGCTCTTCGAAAAACTCGGTATGACCGGTAAACGGAATGCCTGCGTCGTTAATGACGCCTTTATGCACGGGGCCTGTGATCAGCGCAGCAAATTCACCGTTCAGACAGCCATCACACGCTCGCGCCAGCGTCTCCACCACGTAATGCCCATTTTCAATCGCTAACTGCCCCGCAGTGACAGATTCACGTAGCGCGACAGGAAGTAGCGTTAATGTGCCCGTAGTTTGCGGTTGTGCAGGGGAGTTGGGGGAATAAGGGCGGAGGGTGAGCGGCAAACCGAGCATCGCTGCCCGGTCGGTAAGGAGAGTGGCATCGGCACAAACAACCAGTTCGACCGGCCACTCACGCTGTGCAAGCTGGACAACTAAGTCCGGGCCAATCCCGGCGGGCTCGCCGGGAGTGATCACAACACGTTGGGTTTTAACCATTAGTTGCTCAGGATTTTAACGTAGGCGCTGGCACGTTGTTCCTGCATCCAGCTTGCTGCTTCTTCCGAGAACTTACGGTTCATCAGCATGCGGTATGCACGATCTTTCTGCGCAGCGTCGGTTTTATCGACATTACGGGTATCCAGCAGTTCGATTAAATGCCAGCCGAATGAAGAGTGAACCGGTGCACTCATTTGACCTTTGTTCAGGCGAGTCAGGGCGTCACGGAAGGCCGGATCGAAAATATCTGGTGTAGCCCAGCCGAGATCACCGCCCTGGTTAGCAGAGCCTGGATCCTGAGAGAACTCTTTCGCTGCGGCAGCAAAAGTCGTTTTACCACTCTTGATATCAGCAGCAATCTGTTCCAGTTTCACACGGGCCTGTTCGTCAGTCATGATCGGCGACGGTTTCAGCAGAATATGGCGAGCATGAACTTCGGTCACCGAGATATTTTTGCTTTCGCCGCGCAGGTCGTTAACTTTCAGAATATGGAAGCCAACGCCGGAACGAATCGGGCCAACAATGTCGCCTTTCTTCGCGGTGCTTAATGCCTGGGCGAAGATCCCGGGCAACTCCTGAATACGGCCCCAGCCCATTTGGCCGCCGTTCAGCGCCTGCTGGTCGGCAGAATGAGCAATCGCCAGCTTACCGAAATCAGCGCCGTTACGCGCCTGATCGACAATGGCGCGCGCCTGGCTTTCCGCTTCGTTCACCTGATCAGAGGTCGGGTTTTCCGGCAGCGGGATCAGGATGTGGCTCAGGTTCAGCTCAGTGCTGGCGTCGTTTTGGTTACCCACCTGCTGCGCCAGGGATTCGACTTCCTGCGGCAGGATGGTGATGCGACGACGCACCTCGTTGTTACGCACTTCAGAGATAATCATCTCTTTGCGGATCTGGTTACGATAGGTGTTGTAGTTCAGTCCATCGTAAGCCAGACGGCTGCGCATCTGATCCAGCGTCATGTTGTTCTGTTTCGCGATGTTAGCAATCGCCTGATCCAGCTGCTCATCGGAGATTTTCACTCCCATTTTCTGCCCCATCTGCAGGATGATTTGATCCATGATCAAACGTTCCATGATTTGGTGGCGCAGCGTCGCGTCATCAGGAAGTTGCTGCCTTGCCTGAGCAGCGTTCAGTTTTACCGACTGCATTAATCCATCAACGTCGCTTTCCAGCACGACGCCGTTATTGACGACGGCTGCGACTTTATCGACTACCTGGGGGGCAGCGAAACTGGTATTCGCGATCATGGCGATACCGAGAAGCAGCGTTTTCCAGTTCTTCATACTTTTTCCATTTCAATTAACCGCACTGCGGATTACGTGGTAAATCAACAAATCACAAAGTGTTTTGATACGGCAGAATGTTCGAACGCAGCATCTCTTGCGTACCCAGACCGTAGTTGGAGCTCAGGCCGCGAAGTTCGATGTTAAAGCCGATTGCGTTGTCATATACCGCATGTTGTTTATCGTTATCCCAACCGTTCAGCTTCCGCTCGTAACCGACGCGAATTGCATAGCAGCAGGAGCTGTATTGCACACCTAACATAGAGTCGGCTTGCTTGTTCGCATTGGTGTCGTAGTAGTAGGCCCCAACAATGGACCAACGATCGGCAATTGGCCAGCTGGCGACAGCACCTACCTGCGAAATACCATTCTTATATTGCTCAGCAGTGGAATAGTACTTAGGCAGCGTAGCCTGAATATATTCCGGGCTGGCGTAACGGTAATTCAGCTGTACCAGACGGTCTTCATCCCGACGGTATTCAATGCTGGAGTTACTGGTCGCTACGTTATCCAGACGTGTATCGTACTGAATCCCGCCACGCAATCCCCAACGCTCGGAGATACGCCAGTAAGTATCGCCTGCCCACACCAGTGAACCCGTTTTGTCGTCATTCTCCCATGTTATGTTGTCATCGCCAGTGCGAGACTCCGTGAAATAGTAGATTTGACCAACGGAAATATTAAAACGTTCAACGGCAGCATCATCATATATGCGAGATGTGACACCGGTCGTCACCTGGTTAGCGGAGGCAATACGGTCAAGACCGCCGTAAGTCCGGTCCCGGAACAGGCCAGAGTAGTCAGATTGCAGCAGAGACGAGTCGTAGTTATAGATGTCGCTCTGATCGCGATACGGCACGTACAAATACTGCGCGCGCGGTTCCAGCGTTTGGGTATAACCCGGAGCCAGCATTTCCATATCGCGTTCAAAGACCATTTTGCCGTCAACTTTGAATTGCGGCATTACGCGGTTAACGGATTCGTCCAGCTTGGTCGTGTTTCTGGAGTTATACCAGTCAAGATTGGTTTGCTGATAATGGGTTGCCAGCAACTTCGCTTCGGTATTGACGCTGCCCCAGTTATTAGAGAGCGGCAAATTGATGGTCGGTTCCAGGTGAACACGGGTTGCTTCAGGCATGTCGTCTCTGGTGTTAACAAAGTGCACTGCCTGGCCGTAAATACGTGTATCAAACGGACCAACATCATTCTGGTAGTAATTAACGTCTAACTGCGGCTCTGCCGAGTAGCTACTGGTGTTCTGTTCGCTGAAAACCTGGAACTGCTTGGTTGAAACGGTGGCATTGAAGTTTTGCACCGCATAGCCAACGCTGAATTTTTGCGTTGCGTAGCCGTCAGTACTGGAACCGTACTTGTTATCGAAATCATTGAAGTAGCTAGGATCGCTGACCTTGGTGTAGTCGACGTTGAAACGCCACACTTGATCCATGACCCCGGAGTGGTTCCAGTAGAATAACCAACGACGTGAACTGTCATCGTTCGGGTGTTCATCTTCATAGACTTTATCTGAAGGCAGATAGTCCAGTTCCATCAAGCCAGCGCCCGCCTGGGAGAGGTAGCGGAATTCGTTCTCCCACATGATGTTGCCACGACGATGCATATAATGCGGCGTGATGGTGGCATCCATATTTGGCGCGATGTTCCAGTAATATGGCAGGTAGAACTCAAAGTAGTTGGTGGTGGTGTACTTGGCGTTCGGGATCAAGAAACCAGAGCGACGTTTGTCACCCACCGGCAACTGCAAATAGGGGCTATAAAAGATCGGTACCGGACCCACCTTAAAGCGGGCGTTCCAGATCTCCGCAACTTGTTCTTCGCGGTCATGAATAATTTCGCTACCTACCACGCTCCAGGTGTCAGAACCCGGCAGACAGGAGGTAAAGCTACCGTTATCCAGAATGGTATAGCGGTTTTCGCCACGTTGTTTCATCAGGTCCGCTTTACCGCGACCCTGGCGACCCACCATCTGGTAATCACCTTCCCAGACGTTGGTATCTTTGGTGTTCAGATTCGCCCAGCCTTTCGGCCCTTTGAGGATCACCTGGTTATCGTCGTAATGGACATTACCGAGCGCATCAACGGTTCGTACCGGCTCCGGTTGTCCTGGTGCCTCTTTTTGATGGAGCTGCACTTCGTCGGCCTGCAGACGGCTGTTACCCTGCATGATATCCACGCTGCCAGTAAACACGGCGTCATCCGGGTAGTCCCCTTTCGCGTGGTCAGCATTGATAGTCACGGGTAAGTCATTGGTATCGCCCTGTACCAGAGGACGGTCATAGCTTGGCACGCCCAACATGCACTGTGAGGCGAGGTCGGCTGCCAGTCCCTGTTGACTATAAAGGGCGGTGGCAATCATGGTGGCCAGGAGAGTGGGGATACGTTTTTTCATACGTTGATTTTATTGTTCCATCATCGGTAACGTTGCGCGTGACAAACGGTCAGAGACTAACGTACTCGTCATCTCTACGCTAGTGTTAATCCTGTCCGAATAGCGTCAGTGGTGTTAGGCACGGCATTGAATGACAGGTATGATAATGCAAATTATAGGCGATGTCCCACAATTGACCGCAGCCGGAAAACGGTAAAAGCACCTTTATATTGTGGGAGATAGCCCTGATATCCGTGTGTCGATTTGGGGAATATATGCAGTATTGGGGAAAAATCATTGGCGTGGCCGTGGCCTTACTGATGGGCGGCGGCTTTTGGGGCGTAGTGTTAGGCCTGTTAATTGGCCATATGTTTGATAAAGCCCGTAGCCGTAAAATGGCGTGGTTCGCCAACCAGCGTGAGCGTCAGGCGCTGTTTTTTGCCACCACTTTTGAAGTGATGGGGCATTTAACCAAATCCAAAGGTCGCGTCACGGAGGCTGATATTCATATCGCCAGCCAGTTGATGGACCGAATGAATCTTCATGGCGCTTCCCGTACTGCGGCGCAAAATGCGTTCCGGGTGGGAAAATCAGACAATTACCCGCTGCGCGAAAAGATGCGCCAGTTTCGCAGTGTCTGCTTTGGTCGTTTTGACTTAATTCGTATGTTTCTGGAGATCCAGATTCAGGCGGCGTTTGCTGATGGTTCACTGCACCCGAATGAACGGGCGGTGCTGTATGTCATTGCTGAAGAATTAGGGATCTCCCGCGCCCAGTTTGACCAGTTTTTGCGCATGATGCAGGGCGGTGCACAGTTTGGCGGCGGTTATCAGCAGCAATCTGGCGGTGGTAACTGGCAGCAAGCGCAGCGTGGCCCGACGCTGGAAGATGCCTGTAATGTGCTGGGCGTGAAGCCGACGGATGATGCGACCACCATCAAACGTGCCTACCGTAAGCTGATGAGTGAACACCATCCCGATAAGCTGGTGGCGAAAGGTTTGCCGCCTGAGATGATGGAGATGGCGAAGCAGAAAGCGCAGGAAATTCAGCAGGCATATGAGCTGATAAAGCAGCAGAAAGGGTTTAAATAAGTTTTAAACTGTAGGCCTGATAAGACGCGGCCCACGTCGCATCAGGCAATCGGCGCACAATTGCCGGATGCGGCGTGAACGCCTTATCCGCCTACCGAACTGCGCCAGCGTGACGATTAAAAATCCGCTGGCGCTTTAAACGTCATACTATTGCCATACGCCGGATGGGTAATCGTCAACATCTCTGCATGTAGCAACAAACGCGGTGCCATCGCTCTCGCTTCTGGTGATGCATAAAAACGATCGCCGAGAATCGGATGCCCCAGCGCCAGCATATGCACACGCAATTGATGCGAACGCCCGGTAATCGGTTTTAACACCACTCTTGCCGTGTTATCCGCCGCATACTCCACCACTTCATATTCCGTCTGCGCAGGTTTACCCGTTTCGTAACAGACTTTCTGTTTCGGGCGGTTTGGCCAGTCGCAAATCAGCGGCAGATCCACCAGACCTTCTGCGGGGGATGGATGCCCCCAGACGCGGGCCAAATACTGCTTTTTCGGCTCGCGCTCGCGGAACTGGCGTTTTAACTCCCGCTCCGCGGCTTTGGTCAGCGCCACTACAATCACGCCGCTGGTAGCCATATCCAGACGATGCACCGATTCTGCCTGCGGATAATCACGCTGAATGCGCGTCATCACGCTGTCTTTGTGCTCTTCCAGACGACCCGGCACTGACAACAAACCGCTCGGCTTGTTGACCACCATAATATGGTCATCCTGATACAGGATAACCAACCAGGGTTCCTGTGGTGGATTGTAGTTTTCCATCCCCATTTTCGGCTCCGTTACTGATGCGTTACAACGATCAAACGCAGGGCATCCAGACGCCAACCCGCCTGATCCAGGCTTTCCATTACCTGCTGACGGTTGCTCTCAATGGCGGTCAGTTCGTCGTCACGAATGTTCGGGTTCACTGCACGCAGAGCTTCCAGACGAGACAGCTCGGCAGACAGTTTTTCGTCGGCTTCGTTACGCGCTGCATCAATCAATGCACGGGCAGATTTCTCGATCTGCGCTTCACCCAGTTGAAGGATAGCGTGAACATCCTGCTGCACGGCGTTAACCAGTTTGCTGCCGGTGTGACGGTTAACCGCGTTAAGCTGGCGGTTAAAGGTTTCAAACTCTACCTGCGCCGCCAGGTTGTTGCCGTTTTTATCCAGCAGCATACGTACCGGCGTCGGTGGCAGGAAGCGGTTGAGCTGCAACTGCTTCGGAGCCTGGGCTTCAACCACATAAATCAGTTCCACCAACAGCGTACCTACCGGCAACGCTTTGTTTTTTAACAGTGAAATCGTGCTGCTACCGGTATCGCCAGAAAGGATCAGATCCAGACCGTTGCGGATCAGCGGATGCTCCCAGGTAATAAACTGTGCATCTTCACGCGCCAGCGCCACTTCACGATCAAAGGTGATGGTGATGCCATCTTCCGACAGGCCAGGGAAGTCCGGCACCAGCATATGATCGGACGGCGTCAGCACGATCATGTTGTCGCCGCGATCGTCCTGATTGATACCGATAATATCGAACAGGTTCATGGCGAAGGCGATCAGGTTGGTATCGTCATCCTGCTCTTCAATGCTTTCTGCCAGTGCCTGGGCTTTTTCGCCACCGTTGGAGTGGATTTCCAGCAGGCGGTCACGACCCTGTTCCAGCTGTGCTTTCAGCGCTTCATGTTGCTCGCGGCAGTTTTTGATCAGATCGTCAAAGCCTTCGGTTTGATCCGGTGAAGCCAGATAGTTAATCAGATCGTTGTATACGCTATCGTAAATAGTGCGTCCGGTCGGGCAGGTGTGCTCAAATGCATCCAGACCTTCGTGATACCAGCGCACCAGCACCGACTGAGCGGTTTTCTCCAGATAAGGCACATGGATCTGAATATCGTGCGCCTGGCCGATACGATCCAGACGACCAATACGCTGCTCCAGTAGATCCGGGTTGAATGGCAGGTCAAACATCACCATGTGGCTGGCGAACTGGAAGTTACGTCCTTCAGAACCGATTTCTGAGCACAGCAGTACCTGTGCGCCGGTGTCTTCTTCGGCAAACCAGGCGGCAGCGCGGTCACGTTCGATAATCGACATACCTTCGTGGAACACCGCAGCGCGAATACCTTCACGTTCGCGCAGTACCTGCTCCAGTTGCAGCGCAGTGGCAGCTTTGGCGCAGATCACCAGCACTTTCTGAGAGCGATGGCTGGTCAGGTAGCCCATCAGCCACTCAACGCGCGGATCGAAGTTCCACCAGGTGGCGTTATCACCTTCAAATTCCTGATAAATACGCTCCGGGTAGAGCGTATCGCGAGCACGATCTTCCGCACTTTTACGTGCGCCCATAATGCCGGAGACTTTAATAGCCGTCTGATACTGCGTCGGTAGCGGCAGCTTAATGGTGTGCAGCTCGCGTTTCGGGAATCCTTTCACACCGTTACGCGTGTTACGGAACAGCACGCGGCTGGTGCCGTGGCGATCCATCAGCATCGAAACCAGCTCCTGACGGGCGCTCTGGGCATCTTCGCTGTCGCTGTTTGCTGCCTGCAACAGCGGCTCGATATCCTGCTCGCCGATCATCTCGCCGAGCATGTTCAGTTCGTCATTGCTCAGTTTGTTACCTGCCAGCAGCATGGCAACGGCGTCCGCAACCGGACGATAATTTTTCTGCTCTTCAACGAACTGCGCAAAATCGTGGAAACGGTTCGGGTCCAGCAGACGCAGACGGGCGAAGTGGCTTTCCATCCCCAGCTGTTCCGGGGTCGCGGTCAGCAGCAGAACGCCCGGCACGTGCTCTGCCAGTTGTTCAATGGCCTGATATTCACGGCTTGGCGCATCTTCGCTCCACACCAGGTGATGCGCTTCATCGACCACCAGCAGGTCCCATTCGGCTTCACAGAGATGTTCCAGGCGCTGTTTGCTACGACGGGCAAAATCCAGCGAGCAAATCACCAGCTGTTCGGTGTCGAACGGGTTGTAAGCATCGTGCTGAGCTTCGGCATAACGCTCATCATCAAATAGCGCAAAGCGCAGGTTGAAACGGCGCAGCATTTCTACCAGCCACTGATGCTGTAAGGTTTCCGGGACGATAATTAGCACACGTTCAGCAGCGCCAGAGAGCAGTTGCTGATGCAGGATCATCCCGGCTTCAATGGTTTTCCCTAAACCCACTTCGTCAGCCAGCAGGACGCGCGGCGCGTGGCGGCGACCAACATCATGAGCGATGTTGAGCTGATGCGGAATCAGGCTGGTACGCTGACCGCGCAGGCCGCTGTACGGCATACGGAACTGTTCGCTGGAATATTTACGCGCGCGATAACGCAGCGCAAAGCGGTCCATACGGTCAATCTGCCCGGCAAACAGACGGTCCTGCGGTTTGCTGAACACCAGTTTGCTATCAAGGAAAACTTCACGCAGGGCTACGCCGGACTCTTCAGTATCCAGGCGAGTACCGATATAGGTCAGCAAGCCATTTTCTTCTTTTACTTCTTCGACTTGCATCTGCCAGCCGTCATGGCTGGTAATAGTATCACCAGGGTTGAACATCACGCGGGTCACGGGGGAATCACTGCGTGCGTACAGACGGTTTTCACCAGTAGATGGGAAAAGTAAAGTGACAGTTCGCGCATCCACCGCGACAACGGTTCCAAGTCCCAATTCGCTTTCTGTATCGCTGATCCAGCGTTGACCAAGTGTAAAAGGCATATGTGTTCGGCTCTATATCTTTAATTGCAGGCAATAACCACCCGCTACCGTGCTTATGAGGTAGTGGTGTTATTCAGGTCCAGGAATGGAAAGGGCGCTATGGTACTGGATGGCAAAGCATTCGTCACGCATCAAAATGGTATCTGGCGAACTCTTTTTTTTGCTCAAAATAGCCCAAGTTGCCCGGTCATAAGTGTAGCAAAATTATCCTCAATAAAAGGGAGTATTCCCTCCGCCACGGGTTGTAGCTGGCGGGTCAAATAGTGTTCGTAATCCAGTGGTGAACGTTGGTAGTCCAGCGGCTCCGGGCCGTTGGTGGTCCATACGTACTTAATGGTGCCGCGATTCTGATATTGCAAGGGGCGACCACGCTTTTGGTTTTCTTCATCGGCAAGGCGAGCGGCGCGTACATGAGGCGGCACATTACGCTGATACTCGCTCAGCGGACGGCGAAGGCGTTTACGGTAAACCAGTCGCGCATCCAGTTCACCCGCCATCAGTTTGTCGATGGTTTCGCGTACATATTCCTGATATGGCTCGTTGCGGAAGATGCGCAGGTATAGCTCCTGCTGAAACTGCTGGGCCAGCGGCGTCCAGTCGGTGCGCACGGTTTCCAGCCCTTTAAACACCATCCGCTGTTTATCGCCCTCCTGAATCAGCCCGGCGTAGCGCTTTTTACTGCCGGTATCGGCTCCGCGAATGGTTGGCATCAGAAAACGGCAGAAATGGGTTTCATACTCCAGTTCTAATGCGCTGGTCAGCCGTTGTTTTTGCAGCGTTTCCGCCCACCAGGCGTTAACGTGCTGCACCAGTGCACGACCGATTTTCGCCGCTTCTTCTTCCGAATGTGCGCCTTTCAGCCAGACAAACGTTGAGTCGGTATCGCCGTAGATAACGTCGTAGCCCTGTGCTTCAATCAACGCTTTGGTTTGCCGCATGATCTGATGACCACGCATGGTGATCGACGATGCCAGCCGCGGATCGAAGAAGCGGCAGGCGGTGGTGCCGAGCACGCCATAAAAGGCATTCATGATGATTTTCAGCGCCTGCGACAGCGGTTTGTTACCCTGGCGTTTGGCTTCATCGCGCCCGTGCCAGATGTTAGTCACAATCTCCGGCAGGCAATGTTTTTCTCGCGAGAACCAGGCATCGAGAAAACCTTCGGTACTGTGCTCTGGATCAGGCTGCGCCATGCCTTCCACCAGCCCGACGGGATCAATCAGAAAGGTGCGGATGATCGACGGGTACAGGCTTTTATAGTCCAGCACCAGCACTGAATCATAAAGCCCTGGCCGTGAATCCATCACGTAGCCGCCAGGGCTGGCGTGCGGCGGCACTTCGCCGAGATTAGGCGCGACATAACCAGCGCGATGCATTCGCGGAAAATAGAGATGACCAAACGCTGCCACCGAACCGCCGTGCCGATCCACCGGCAGGCCGTTCACCGTTGCTCGTTCGAGTAAAAATGGCATGATTTCAGTTTTGTGGAAGATCTGCGTCACCAGCTCGCAATCTTTCAGGTTATAAGTTGCCAGCGCAGGTTTATCTTCGGCGAAACGGCGGTCAATTTCGTCCATTCGATCCCACGGGTTATCGATAGATTTTCCTTCGCCTAATAGCTCCTGAGCGACAGTTTCCAGCGAGAATGAAGAGAAATTCCAGAACGCGGATTTCAGCGCCTCGATACCGTCGATAATTAGCCGACCTTTAGCCTGGGCAAAAAAGACGCCGTTTTTAAAGCCGTGCTCGCGCCACTCCAGCTCGCTATTATCGCGCCCAAGACGCAGCGGAAGACGGTAACGCTCGGCATGTTTTTGCAGCATTCGCAGATCGAACTGCACCACGTTCCAACCGATGATCACATCAGGATCGTAGTTGGCAAACCAGGCGTTGAGTTTTTCCAGCAGCAGCGGGCGGCTGGCGACGTATTCCAGTTCGAAATCAAGCGAGGAGGCGTCGCCATTCTCCGGCCCCAGCATATAAACGATGCGCTGCCCGCAGCCTTCCAGGCCGATGCAGTACAGCTCACCGTGGCGGGTGGTTTCAATATCTATAGAAACCCACTTGAGCGGCGGACGAAAGTCGGGATGCGGTTTCAGACGGGCATTAACGATAGTGCCATTGTGCATATCACCCTCGACCCACACCGGTGAGGTGATAAACCGCTCCATCAGATAGCGTTCTGGCGGGCGCACATCGGCCTCGTAGACGGTAACGCCACCTTCACGCAGGCGCTTTTCGTAATTCATCAATTGGCGATGGGCGCGACAGTAAAGGCCATACACCGGCTGGCGGTGAAAATCCTTTAACGCCAGCGGTGTCAGGCGAAAGCCTTGTTCACCCTGCAAAATATGCTGAGCGCGGGGAACCTGATCGGCGGGAATAAACGCCACGGACTCTTGCGGTGCAAGCGTAACCTGCAACGGCCCGTTGTCCGTCGCCAGCCAGAAGGAGACTTCTGTCCCTTGCGGGGTGTCCCGCCAGTGTCGGGTTAAGATAAAACCTGCCTGCGCCACGCTGAAAATCCATCAAAAAACCAGGCTTGAGTATAGCCTGGTTTCGTTTGATTGGCTGTGGTTTTATACAGTCATTACTGCCCGTAATATGCCTTCGCGCCATGCTTACGCAGATAGTGTTTATCCAGCAGCGTTTGCTGCATATCCGGTAACTGCGGCGCTAACTGACGGCAGAATATCCCCATATAAGCGACCTCTTCCAGCACGATGGCGTTATGCACCGCATCTTCGGCATTTTTGCCCCATGCAAACGGGCCGTGGGAATGGACCAGAACGCCGGGCATTTGCGCTGCATCGATACCCTGTTTTTCAAAGGTTTCTACGATGACGTTACCGGTTTCCCACTCATATTCGCCGTTGATTTCTGCGTCGGTCATTTTGCGGGTGCAGGGAATGGTGCCGTAGAAATAGTCGGCGTGGGTGGTGCCGGTTGCTGGAATCGACTGACCCGCCTGCGCCCAGATGGTGGCGTGGCGCGAGTGCGTATGCACAATGCCGCCAATGGAGGGGAATGCCTGATAGAGCAGCCGGTGAGTTGGCGTGTCGGAGGAGGGCTTTTTCGTACCTTCAACCACTTCACCGGTTTCGATGCTAACCACGACCATATCGTCAGCGGTCATGACGCTGTAATCGACGCCGGAAGGTTTGATCACAAAGACGCCGCGCTCGCGATCAACGGCGCTGACGTTGCCCCATGTGAGCGTGACCAGGTTGTGTTTTGGCAGCGCCAGGTTGGCTTCTAATACCTGGCGTTTGAGATCTTCTAACATGTTGACTCCTGAGAGGTCGTTTCCCCTCACCCCGGCCCTCTCCCCAAAGGGGCGAGGGGGAAAACAATGCCGGATGCGCTTTGCTTATCCGGCCTACAAAATCGCAGCGTGTAGGCCAGATAAGACGCGTCAGCGTCGCATCAGGCGTTACATACCTGATGTGGCTACTTAGCGACGAAATCCGTAATACACTTCGTTCCAGCGCAGTGCGTCTTTAAACGCTGGCAGGCGGGTGTCGTTATCAATCACCGTGATTTCAATGTCGTGCATCTCGGCGAACTGGCGCATATCGTTGAGGTTCAGCGCATGGCTGAAGACGGTATGGTGCGCGCCACCAGCGAGGATCCACGCTTCGGAAGCAGTTGGCAGATCCGGTTGCGCTTTCCACAGCGCATTCGCCACCGGCAGTTTCGGCAGGGAGTGCGGTGTTTTCACCGTGTCGATACAGTTAACCAGCAGACGGTAACGATCGCCGAGATCAATCAGGCTGGCGACAATCGCTGGACCGGTTTGGGTATTGAAGATCAGTCGGGCAGGATCGTCCTTACCACCAATACCGAGATGCTGAACGTCGAGGATCGGTTTCTCTTCTACGGCAATCGACGGGCAGACTTCCAGCATATGGGAGCCGAGCACCAGGTCATTACCTTTCTCGAAGTGATAGGTGTAGTCCTCCATAAAGGAGGTGCCGCCCTGCAGACCGGTTGACATCACCTTCATGATGCGAAGCAGGGCGGCGGTTTTCCAGTCGCCTTCGCCCGCAAAGCCGTAACCCTGCTGCATCAGACGCTGTACGGCCAGACCTGGAAGCTGTTTCAGACCGTGCAAATCTTCAAAGGTGGTGGTGAACGCGTGGAAGCCACCTTGTTCCAGGAAACGCTTCATCCCCAGCTCAATACGCGCCGCTTCCAGCACGTTCTGTCGTTTTTCGCCGTGGATTTGTGTGGCAGGCGTCATGGTGTAGCAGCTTTCGTACTCATCGACCAGCGCGTTAACATCGCCGTCGCTGATGGAGTTCACCACCTGCACCAGATCGCCAACCGCCCAGGTATTGACGGAGAAACCGAACTTGATCTGTGCGGCAACTTTATCACCATCGGTGACCGCTACTTCACGCATGTTATCGCCAAAACGGCAGACTTTCAGATGACGGGTATCCTGTTTAGAGACCGCCTGGCGCATCCAGGAGCCGATACGCTCATGGGCTTGTTTATCCTGCCAGTGACCGGTAACCACGGCATGTTGCTGACGCATACGCGCGCCAATGAAGCCGAACTCGCGACCGCCATGTGCAGTCTGGTTCAGGTTCATAAAGTCCATATCGATACTGTCCCACGGCAGCGCCGCGTTAAACTGGGTGTGGAATTGCAGCAACGGTTTGTTGAGCATGGTCAGGCCGTTGATCCACATTTTGGCCGGGGAGAAGGTGTGCAGCCACACCACCAGACCAGCGCAACGATCGTCGTAATTCGCGTCGCGGCAAATAGCGGTGATTTCATCCGGCGTGGTGCCCAGCGGTTTCAACACCAGTTTGCAGGGCAGTTTCGCTTCCGTATTCAGCGCATTAACAACGTGCTCGGCATGTTGGGTGACCTGACGCAGGGTTTCCGGGCCATACAGATGCTGGCTGCCAATGACAAACCACACTTCATAATTATCAAAAATCGTCATTATCGTGTCCTTATAGAGTCGCAACGGCCTGGGCAGCCTGTGCCGGGGCGGAAGTTGGAAGATAGTGTTGTTCGGCGCTCATCGCCCATTGCTGATAGCGGCGATAAAGCTGTTCAAAGCGTTGTGCCTGTTCGCTGCGCGGTTGCAGGGTTTTCTCTACCGCACTGGCCATTTTTTGCTGGGCTGATGGGATGTCTGCGTGCACTTTCGCGGCGACGGCAGCAAAAATCGCCGCACCGAGCGCACAGCACTGGTCTGAGGCAACAATTTGCAGCGGGCGATTCAGCACGTCGCAGCAGGCCTGCATAATGACCTGGTTTTTCCGCGCGATGCCGCCCAGCGCCATCACGTTATTGACGGCGATCCCCTGATCGGTAAAGCACTCCATGATTGCGCGTGCGCCAAAGGCGGTGGCAGCAATCAAACCGCCGAACAGCAGCGGAGCGTCGGTAGCGAGGTTAAGATCGGTAATCACCCCTTTCAGGCGTTGGTTAGCGTTCGGTGTGCGGCGGCCGTTAAACCAGTCGAGCACCACCGGCAGGTGATCCAGAGACGGATTTTTGGCCCATGCTTCGGTCAGCGCCGGAAGCAGTTGTTTCTGGCTGGCGTTGATTTGCGCTTTCAGTTCCGGATGCTGGGCGGCAAGCTGTTCCAGCGGCCAGCCGAGTACGCGACCAAACCAGGCGTAGATATCACCAAACGCCGATTGGCCTGCTTCCAGACCGATAAATCCAGGTACCACGCTGCCATCAACCTGACCGCAAATACCTTTCACTGCCCGCTCGCCAACGCTCTGTTTGTCGGCAATCAGAATGTCGCAGGTGGAAGTACCGATAACTTTTACCAGTGCGTTAGGCTGTGCGCCTGCGCCAACTGCGCCCATATGGCAGTCAAACGCGCCGCCGGAAATCACCACGCTTTCAGGCAGGCCGAGACGCTGCGCCCATTCCGGGCATAAGGTGCCCACCGGAATATCGGCAGTCCAGGTGTCAGTGAACAGCGGGGAAGGCAAATGGCGATTGAGGATCGGGTCCAGCTCATCAAAGAAACTGGCTGGCGGCAAGCCGCCCCAGCTTTCGTGCCACAGAGATTTATGCCCGGCGCTGCAACGTCCGCGACGAATATCCTGCGGGCGGGTGGTACCGGAAAGCAGAGCTGGCACCCAGTCGCACAGCTCAATCCACGATGCGGCAGATTGCGCCACGGCGCTGTCCTGGCGAGTCACATGCAGGATTTTTGCCCAGAACCATTCGCTGGAATAAATACCGCCAATGTAGCGGGAGTAGTCAACGTTGCCCGGCGCGTGGCACAAACGGGTAATCTCTTCCGCTTCTTCAACCGCAGTGTGGTCTTTCCACAATACGAACATCGCGTTTGGGTTTTCGGCAAACTCCGGGCGCAGCGCCAGCACGTTACCGTCGGCATCAATCGGTGCGGGCGTCGAGCCGGTACTGTCAACGCCAATCCCGACCACAGCTGCGCGCTGTTCGACGCTAAGCTCTGCAAGCACGGTTTTCAGTGCCGCTTCCATTGACTCAATGTAGTCACGCGGATGATGACGGAACTGGTTATTCGGGGCATCACAAAATTGCCCTTTTTGCCAACGGGGATACCACTCTACGCTGGTGGCGATCTCTTCACCGCTGGCGCAGTCCACCGCCAAAGCTCGCACAGAATCACTGCCAAAATCGAGGCCAATTGCAATCGCCATCGTTTCACTCCATCCAAAAAAACGGGTATGGAGAAACAGTAGAGAGTTGCGATAAAAAGCGTCAGGTAGGATCCGCTAATCTTATGGATAAAAATGCTATGGCATAGCAAAGTGTGACGCCGTGCAAATAATCAATGTGGACTTTTCTGCCGTGATTATAGACACTTTTGTTACGCGTTTTTGTCATGGCTTTGGTCCCGCTTTGTTACAGAATGCTTTTAATAAGCGGGGTTACCGGTTGGGTTAGCGAGAAGAGCCAGTAAAAGACGCAGTGACGGCAATGTCTGATGCAATATGGACAATTGGTTTCTTCTCTGAATGGCGGGAGTATGAAAAGTATGGCTGAAGCGCAAAATGATCCCCTGCTGCCGGGATACTCGTTTAATGCCCATCTGGTGGCGGGTTTAACGCCGATTGAGGCCAACGGTTATCTCGATTTTTTTATCGACCGACCGCTGGGAATGAAAGGTTATATTCTCAATCTCACCATTCGCGGTCAGGGGGTGGTGAAAAATCAGGGACGAGAATTTGTTTGCCGACCGGGTGATATTTTGCTGTTCCCGCCAGGAGAGATTCATCACTACGGTCGTCATCCGGAGGCTCGCGAATGGTATCACCAGTGGGTTTACTTTCGTCCGCGCGCCTACTGGCATGAATGGCTTAACTGGCCGTCAATATTTGCCAATACGGGTTTCTTTCGCCCGGATGAAGCGCACCAGCCGCATTTCAGCGACCTGTTTGGGCAAATCATTAACGCCGGGCAAGGGGAAGGGCGCTATTCGGAGCTGCTGGCGATAAATCTGCTTGAGCAATTGTTACTGCGGCGCATGGAAGCGATTAACGAGTCGCTCCATCCACCGATGGATAATCGGGTACGCGAGGCTTGTCAGTACATCAGCGATCACCTGGCAGACAGCAATTTTGATATCGCCAGCGTCGCACAGCATGTTTGCTTGTCACCGTCGCGTCTGTCACATCTTTTCCGCCAGCAGTTAGGGATTAGCGTCTTAAGCTGGCGCGAGGACCAACGTATCAGCCAGGCGAAGCTGCTTTTGAGCACCACCCGGATGCCTATCGCCACCGTCGGTCGCAATGTTGGTTTTGACGATCAACTCTATTTCTCGCGGGTATTTAAAAAATGCACCGGGGCCAGCCCGAGCGAGTTCCGAGCCGGTTGTGAAGAAAAAGTGAATGATGTAGCCGTCAAGTTGTCATAATTGGTAACGAATCAGACAATTGACGGCTTGACGGAGTAGCATAGGGTTTGCAGAATCCCTGCTTCGTCCATTTGACAGGCACATTATGCAAGCATTGCTGGAACACTTTATTACCCAATCTACCGTGTATTCATTGATGGCGGTGGTGTTGGTGGCCTTTCTGGAGTCGCTGGCGCTGGTCGGTTTGATTCTACCCGGTACGGTGCTGATGGCGGGGCTGGGAGCGCTGATTGGCAGCGGCGAGTTAAGTTTCTGGCACGCCTGGCTGGCAGGGATCGTCGGTTGCCTGCTGGGCGACTGGATCTCCTTCTGGCTGGGCTGGCGTTTTAAAAAGCCGTTGCATCGCTGGTCATTTCTGAAGAAAAACAAAGCATTACTCGATAAAACTGAACATGCGTTGCATCAACACAGCATGTTCACCATTCTGGTCGGTCGTTTTGTTGGCCCGACGCGTCCGCTGGTGCCAATGGTGGCGGGAATGCTGGATCTGCCGGTGGCAAAATTCATTACGCCGAATATTATCGGCTGCCTGCTGTGGCCACCGTTTTACTTCCTGCCTGGGATTCTGGCGGGCGCGGCAATCGATATTCCAGCCGGAATGCAGAGCGGCGAGTTTAAATGGTTGCTGCTGGCGACGGCGGTATTTTTGTGGGTTGGTGGCTGGCTGTGCTGGCGGTTATGGCGCAGCGGTAAAGCAACCGATCGTTTAAGTCATTATTTGTCGCGCGGCCGTTTGTTGTGGCTGACGCCGTTGATTTCTGCCATCGGCGTGGTGGCGCTGGTGGTGTTAATTCGCCACCCGTTGATGCCGGTGTATATCGATATTTTGCGTAAAGTGGTTGGGGTTTAGGGGATTGTCTTGTGCGGGTTGCCTGATGCGACGCTGACCGCGTCTTATCAGGCCTACAAAACGCACTGTCCGTAGGTCGGATAAGGTGTTCACGCCGCATCTGACAGTGCATACTAACCCGTAATCCCCAATATTGCCGAAGCACTCGCCTTACCGCTCAACAATTCTTCAGTCTTACCCTGCCAGGCGATGCGCCCGTCGGCGACCACCACCGAGCGTGTGGCGATCCGCGCCGCATCTTCCACACTGTGCGACACCATCAATAGCGTCATTTTTTGCTGCTGGCAGCTCGTGCTCACCAGCGTCAGCATCTCCTGACGTAACGCCGGATCGAGCGCAGAGAACGGTTCATCGAGCAATAAAATCGGCTGTTCGCGCACCAGACAACGCGCTAACGCCACGCGCTGTCGCTGACCGCCGGAAAGCTCGCCCGGTAACCGCGCCATTAAATTATCAATCCCCATCTGACGGGCAATCGCGTGCATTTTCTCCTGCTGTGCCGCGTTCAGTTTCAACCCCGGATTTAGCCCCAGCCCGATGTTCTGCGCGACCGTCAGGTGGCTGAACAGGTTGTTCTCCTGAAACAGCATCGACACCGGACGGCGTGACGGCGGCGTCGTGGTGTGATCAACGCCATCGATAGTCAGCGAACCGCTGGCTGGCGTCAGAAAACCGGCGATCAAGTTCAGCAGGGTACTTTTACCTGCGCCGCTTGGCCCGAGGATCGCCACCTGCTCGCCGCGTTCTACCGTTAAGCTAAAACGCATCGGCAAATGTTGGTAAAGCCAGGTGATATCAGTCAGTTTTAACATCTCGCCCCGGTAGTTTTTCAATCACGGTAAACAGCAGAAAACAGAGTAGCAGCAGAATTAACGCGGTGACCGCGCCGTCCTGGCTGCGATAGGAGCCAATTTGCTGGTAGAGATAAAACGGCAGGGTGCGGAAATCATCGTTACCGAACAACGCCACCACGCCAAAATCACCAATCGACAGCACGCAGGCAAAAGCCAGCGCCTGCGCCAGCGGACGCTTCAGGGCGCGCAGCTCGACCACTTTTAAGCGCGACCAACCTTCAATGCCCAGCGACTGACACAACATACTGTAACGCGCGGTGATATCGCGCATCGGGTTTTCCAGTACTTTCAGGGCGTAGGGGATCGCCATTAACGCATTGGTGAAAATCACAATGCCGTCCGCAGATTGCGGCAGGCCAGTAGTGTTGTTGAGCAGTAAAAAGAAGCCGGTAGCCAGCACAATCCCCGGCATGGCGAGAATCAACATGCCGCTCATCTCCAGCGCCTGACCCGCCAGCATTTTCTGCCGCGCCCGAAGTTCGCGACTGCTCCATAGCAGCATCATGGTCAGCACTACGCACAATACACCTGCCGCCAGCGCAATACGCAACGAGGTCCACAGCGCCTGCCACAGCACCGGTTGTGCCAGCACTTCCGGCAACTGGCGATTTACCCCATCGACGATCACCGCCAGCAACGGTGGCAACAACAGCAGCAGCGCCAGCACTATTAACACCGTGTCGCAAATGCGGCTATGCAGACGATCGTCCGGGTCGCGCCAGACTTGCAGCAGCGTGGTGCCTGGCGCAATGGCCTTACTCAATCGCTGACTCAACAGTACCAGCCCAAGGCAACACACCATCTGGATCAGCGCCAGCATCGCCGCGCGGGCAGGATCGTAGTCGTAACTCAGCGCCTGATAAATAGCCAGCTCGATAGTGGTCGCCTGCGGACCGCCGCCCAGTGATAGCACGGTGGCGAAGCTGGCGAAACAGAGCATAAAGATAAGTGCAGCAACCGGCGGGATTTGTCGCCGTAACCACGGCCATTCGACGAAGCGGAAAAAATGCCAGCCGCGCATCCCAAGCTGGGCGGCAAGCTGACGTTGTTCGCCGGGAATGTTTTCCAGTGCCTGGAGTAATAAGCGGCTCGCCATCGGCAGATTAAAAAATACGTGCGCCAGCAAAATACCTTGCAGGCCGTAGGGCGAAAAGGTCCACTCCAGACCGAGCGATTGGCAGAGCGATGCCAGCCAGCCCAGGCGACCATAGACGCTAAGAATGCCGAAAACAGCAACCAGCACCGGGAGGATCAAGGTCATTGCGCACAGACGCAACAGCGCCAGCCGACCCGGAAAGCGCCTGCGATAGAGGGCGCGGGCGAGGAATATCGCGGGTACGACAGAGAGTAGCGCCGAGAGAAACGCCTGCCAGAAGGAGAAGCGCACCACATGCCACAGGTAGCTGTCCTGCCAGACTGCCACCCAGTTACCCTGCGGCGCGTTCCACCACAGGGCGAAAAACGCCGCGAGCGCAACCGCTACCACCAGCGTGGCGGCGCTTACACCTGGAATTAACCAGCCGGGAATTAACGGCTGACGGCGCGTTGCCATTCGCTAATCCATGCCTGACGTTGTGCCGCCACTTCAGCTGGTGTGAACTCCAGCGTGGTGGCCGGTTTGGTCAATTGTTCAAACCCGGCAGGCAGCGTGACATTTGCCACCGGATACATCCAGTTACCGGTTGGGATCGCATTCTGAAAAGCCGGAGAAACCATAAACTGGAGGAATTTTTGCGCCAGCTCCGGCTGCTTGCTGGCAGCGGTGCGGGCGGCGACTTCCACCTGCAGATAGTGACCTTCGCTAAAGTTCGCGGCGGCGTAGTTATCTTTTTTCTCTTCGAGAATGTGATAAGCCGGAGAGGTGGTGTAACTCAGTACCAGATCGCTTTCACCTTTTAAAAACAGGCCGTAGGCTTCGCTCCAGCCTTTGGTGACCGTGACGGTTTTCTTCGCCAGTTTTTGCCTGGCTTGTGGGGCGTCATCGCCATAGACTTTTTGCATCCACAACAGCAGGCCCAGCCCCGGCGTACTGGTGCGCGGATCCTGATAAATCACCCGCCAGTTTTGATCGCTCTCAACCAATTCTTTCAGGCTTTGCGGCGGGTTTTTCAGTTTGTTCTTGTCATAGACGAAGGCGAAATAGCCGTAATCAAACGGGACGAAAGTGTCATTATTCCAGCCGCCGGGAACGTTAACGGCATCCGCTGCCACACCGCTTTTGGCAAATAGTCCGGTTTTACTGGCGGCGTCTAACAGATTGTTATCCAGCCCCAGCACCACATCGGCTTTACTATTTTTGCCTTCCATCCGTAGACGGTTGAGAAGCGAAACGCCATCTTCCAGCGCCACCAGTTTCAGTTCGCAGTTACAGTCGGCTTCAAAAGCTTTTTTGATCTTTGGACCAGGCCCCCAGTCGGCGGCGAAGGAATCGTAGGTATAAACAGTCAGAACGGGTTTAGCGAAAACGGGCGCTGTGCACAGCAACAGCAGGGGAAGACATTTTTTTAACACTTTGCACCTCAAAAAAGAGTGGCAAAGGACTTGAGAAGGAGCCTCAAATCCCTTCGCCGGCGTTATCCGGATCAGGTTCGACGGGTATTTTCTCAGCGCACGCGTTTGCGTGGCACCCCGTTGAGAACGGCGTTAGTGTAGTGATTTTGTTATCTACCAGCAATCATGGATCCGGTGGCGCAAACCACGCTGATTTAAAATCGAACCAGCCGAGGGTATTCATACGCAGGCCGCGCATACTGCGTTGTCCCTGAATGATCAGCCAGTGGTGGATAAGCGGCACCATTGCTTTACTGGCGACCAGTTGCTGGCACCAGTTCGCCAGGTTCATTTCGCCATTGCGCCAGCGGGCGGCGTCGGCTTGCCAGTCGATCGGAATACAGTGTTGGAGCAGCGGCACCTCGCACAAGTGCGCGAACAGCGAAAAATCCAGCGGCAGCGTAAAGTTGGCGCTATTAAGCCAGATATCGCTCTCGATCTCTCCTTCATGCCACTGATCGTAGCTGATCTCTTTGATTTCCAGCGTGACCTGGTGACTTGCCAGAATCTGCTGCATGATCCCGGCAATCACCCGATGCTCACTGTGATCCTGATAAAAGGTCAGGGTGAGGCTTTCCAGGCCAGCCGGTTTTTCGCTCTTTATGGTGCGGGCATGGTGCCAACGGGGGAGCAGTCCATAAGCCGGGAACCACAGTTGCTGGTACTGTTCCTCAGCGAAATAGACCAGATTAGTTGGAGAAAGCACATAGCTTACCCAGTCCCTGACTTGCTTATTCGCCCCGCGATGGGTGCGGCTATCGAACAGTAAATAGTAGCAACCTTCCTCCAGGCGGCTTTCAATCTCTTTTTCCTCGCCCTGTGGACCTTTTAGCATCAGACCTCCGGCTGGCTCGTCGGCAATTTCCGGCAGAACCCAGACGTTAACTTCGTCGATTAATGCCCGGTAACCGAAGAAGTCATCGAATGCCTGAATTTTCAGTTGATTGGTGCTGTTGCGGATCACCGCATACGGACCGGTGCCGATGGGATGGCTGGCAAAGTTACTGAGGGTTTCCCATTCGCGCGGCAGGATCATCGCCGGAACTTGCCCCAGCAATAACGGTAACCAGCGGTCCGGTTGCGTGAGATGGATATCCAGCGTCCAGGGCGTCGGCGACACAATGTCAGCAATATGCGAATAGAGCGGCAGCGTATTGATTCGTTTTAAAGAGGCGATCACGTCGTCCATTTCCAGTTCACGACCATGATGAAAATGGACTCCTGGACGCAAAAAGAAACGCCAGTGAAGCGGTGATATTTGCTGCCAGTGGTGGGCGATGTCTGCTTCCAGTTCCCCATTTTCCTCATTTATGCGCGTTAGCGAACTGAAGATTTGCCGGGCAATATGGGTTTCGGAACGGCGCAATGCGCTGCCAGGTAGCAGATTACGCAACGGACGATAGTAGAGCACGCGCAGGATGTGCCGCCCCTGGCGGAAGCTGCGGCCCAGATGAGAAACCAGCATTTGCCGCACAGTCGCTTTGTCGCCAACCAACTGCACTAGTTGGTCGATACGATCCTGCTCCAGCAGGTCTTCCGCCCGCTGTTGCTGAAGCGCCAGCCCGGTATAGAGGAATGTCAGACGCGAGCGTTTACCGCGCCCGACTTCCGCTTCCCACGTCAGCCAGCCGCGATCCTGCATGGTGTTGAGCAGGGTACGCATATGACGACGCGAGCAGCTCAATAACGCTGCCAGTTCGTTGAGCGTTGTGTCCTGCGATTTACCCTCGCAGCATTGCCACAGGCGTATGAACTGTTGTTGCAGACGAGCAGATGGCATAAAAGGGGAACTCCTGCGCAAAAGACAGCAATTTTATTTTCCCTATATTAAGTCAATAATTCCTAACGATGAAGCAAGGAGGTGCCCCATGCGTCAGTTTTATCAGCACTATTTTACCGCGACAGCGAAGTTGTGCTGGTTGCGTTGGTTAAGCGTCCCACAACGATTAACCATGCTTGAAGGACTGATGCAGTGGGATGACCGCAATTCTGAAAGTTGACTTGCCTGCATCATGTGTGACTGAGTATTGGTGTAAAATCACCCGCCAGCAGATTATACCTGCTGGTTTTTTTTATTCTCGCCGCGCTAAAAAGGGAACGTATGATCTGGATAATGACGATGGCTCGCCGTATGAACGGTGTTTACGCGGCATTTATGCTGGTCGCTTTTATGATGGGGGTGGCCGGGGCGCTACAGGCTCCTACATTGAGCTTATTTCTGAGTCGTGAGGTTGGCGCGCAACCTTTCTGGATCGGCCTCTTTTATACGGTGAATGCTATTGCAGGGATCGGCGTAAGCCTCTGGTTGGCAAAACGTTCTGACAGTCAGGGCGATCGGCGAAAACTGATTATATTTTGCTGTTTGATGGCTATCGGCAATGCGCTATTGTTTGCATTTAATCGTCATTATCTGACGCTTATCACCTGTGGTGTGCTTCTGGCATCTCTGGCCAATACGGCAATGCCACAGTTATTTGCTCTGGCGCGGGAATATGCGGATAACTCGGCGCGAGAAGTGGTGATGTTTAGCTCGGTGATGCGTGCGCAGCTTTCTCTGGCATGGGTTATCGGTCCACCGTTGGCCTTTATGCTGGCGTTGAATTACGGCTTTACGGTGATGTTTTCGATTGCCGCCGGGATATTCACACTCAGTCTGGTATTGATTGCATTTATGCTTCCGTCTGTGGCGCGGGTAGAACTGCCGTCGGAAAATGCTTTATCAATGCAAGGTGGCTGGCAGGATAGTAACGTACGGATGTTATTTGTCGCCTCGACGTTAATGTGGACCTGCAACACCATGTACATTATTGATATGCCGTTGTGGATCAGTAGCGAGTTAGGATTGCCAGACAAACTGGCGGGTTTCCTGATGGGGACGGCAGCTGGACTGGAAATACCAGCAATGATTCTGGCTGGCTACTATGTCAAACGTTATGGTAAGCGGCGAATGATGGTCATAGCAGTGGCGGCAGGAGTACTGTTTTACACCGGATTGATTTTCTTTCATAGCCGTATGGCGTTGATGACGCTGCAACTTTTTAACGCTGTATTTATCGGCATTGTTGCGGGTATTGGGATGCTATGGTTTCAGGATTTAATGCCTGGAAGAGCGGGGGCAGCTACCACCTTATTTACTAACAGTATTTCTACCGGGGTAATTCTGGCTGGCGTTATTCAGGGAGCAATTGCACAAAGTTGGGGGCACTTTGCTGTCTACTGGGTAATTGCGGTTATTTCTGTTGTCGCATTATTTTTAACCGCAAAGGTTAAAGACGTTTGATGACGTGGACGATAGCGGAAAGCCCGGTCATTTGACCGGGCAAGGGGATTAATTCATAAACGCAGGTTGTTTTGCTTCATAAGCGGCAATGGCGTCGTCGTGCTGCAAGGTAAGCCCAATACTGTCCAGACCGTTCATCATGCAGTGGCGGCGGAAGGCATCGATGGTAAAGCGATAGGTTTTCTCTCCCGCTTTCACCTCTTGCGCTTCCAGATCCACGTCGAAATGGATCCCCGGATTGGCTTTCACCAGCGCAAACAGTTCGTCCACTTCTGCATCGCTTAATTTCACCGGCAGCAGCTGGTTGTTAAAGCTATTGCCGTAGAAGATGTCAGCAAAACTCGGCGCAATCACCACTTTAAAACCGTAGTCGGTCAATGCCCAGGGCGCGTGCTCACGCGAGGAGCCACAGCCGAAGTTTTCTCGTGCCAGCAAAATGGAAGCGCCCTGATACTGCGGGAAGTTCAGCACGAAGTCCGGGTTTGGCTGTTGGCCTTTTTCATCGAGAAAACGCCAGTCGTTAAACAGATGCGCGCCAAAACCCGTACGGGTCACTTTCTGCAAAAACTGTTTCGGGATGATTGCATCGGTATCGACATTGGCGGCATCCAGCGGAACCACCAGGCCTGTGTGTTTGATAAATTTCTCTGCCATGGTGTGCTCCTTATTTAATGTTGCGAATGTCGGCGAAATGTCCGGTCACAGCAGCAGCGGCAGCCATTGCCGGGCTGACCAGATGCGTGCGCCCGCCGCGCCCCTGGCGGCCTTCAAAGTTACGGTTGCTGGTGGATGCACAACGTTCGCCCGGATTCAGACGGTCGTTGTTCATCGCCAGACACATTGAGCAGCCAGGCAAGCGCCATTCAAAACCGGCTTCAATAAAGATTTTATCCAGACCTTCCGCTTCCGCCTGGGCTTTTACCGGGCCAGAGCCGGGAACCACCAGTGCCTGCACGCCTGGCGCGACTTTTCGCCCTTTGGCGATCTCCGCTGCCGCGCGTAAATCTTCAATGCGCGAGTTGGTACAGGAACCGATAAACACTTTGTCGATAGCCACTTCGGTCAGCGGAATGCCCGGTTTCAGCCCCATATAGGCCAGCGCTTTTTCTGCCGACGCGCGTTCAACCGGATCGGCAAACGAAGCCGGATCGGGAATATTGTCGTTCACGGAAATCACCTGGCCTGGATTGGTGCCCCAGGTGACCTGCGGTGAAATTTCTTCTGCTTGCAGAGTGACAACGGTATCGAAAGTTGCGCCTTCGTCGGTTTGCAGGGTTTTCCAGTAGGCAACGGCGTCGTCGAAATCTTTGCCTTTCGGCGCATGCAAACGGCCTTTGACATAGTTAAAGGTGGTTTCGTCCGGTGCAACCAGACCGGCTTTTGCGCCCATTTCGATTGCCATATTGCACAGGGTCATCCGACCTTCCATGCTTAAATCACGGATTGCTTCGCCGCAAAACTCCACCACATGCCCGGTGCCGCCTGCGCTACCGGTTTTACCGATAATTGCCAGCACGATATCTTTTGCGGTAATGCCCGGCGCGGCTTTGCCCTGGACTTCAATTTTCATGGTCTTCGCACGACCCTGTTTCAGGGTTTGCGTTGCCAGTACGTGTTCAACTTCGGAAGTGCCGATACCAAAGGCCAGTGCGCCAAACGCGCCGTGGGTGGCGGTATGCGAGTCGCCGCAGACAATGGTCATCCCCGGCAAGGTGACGCCCTGTTCCGGCCCCATTACGTGGACGATCCCCTGATACGGGTGATTCAGGTCATACAGCTCGACGCCAAATTCTTTGCAGTTTTTAATCAGCTCCTGCATCTGGATGCGCGCCATTTCACCACAGGCATTAATGTCTTTGGTCTGGGTAGAGACGTTGTGATCCATAGTGGCGAAGGTTTTGCCCGGCTGACGTACCGGGCGACCGTGGGCGCGCAGACCATCGAACGCCTGCGGTGAGGTCACTTCATGCACCAGGTGGCGGTCGATATATAACAGCGGGGTTTCGTTTTCGGCTTCGTACACTACGTGAGCGTCGAATAATTTTTCGTATAACGTTTTAGCCATGATTACACCCCTTCTGCCACATAGCGGGCAATGATATCGCCCATTTCATCGGTACTAACGGCGGCAGCGCCACGGGCTAAATCCCCGGTGCGAATGCCTTCTTCTAATGCGCGGTTAATGGCGCGTTCAATGGCGGAAGCCGCATCATCGGCATCCAGGCTGTAACGCAGCAGCAGTGCCAGCGACAGGATTTGTGCAATCGGGTTGGCGATGTTTTTGCCTGCGATATCTGGTGCCGAGCCGCCTGCCGGTTCATACAGACCAAAACCTTGCTCGTTCAGGCTGGCGGAAGGCAACATGCCCATCGAGCCAGTGATCATTGCGCACTCGTCAGACAGAATGTCGCCAAACAGGTTGGAGCACAGCAGGACGTCAAACTGTGATGGATCTTTAATCAGCTGCATGGTGGCGTTGTCGATGTACATATGCGCCAGTTCGACATCCGGGTATTCCGTGGCGATCTCGTTAACGATCTCCCGCCATAAAATAGAGGATTGCAGCACGTTGGCTTTGTCGATTGAGGTGACTTTGTGGCGACGCTTGCGGGCAGATTCAAACGCGATGCGGGCGATACGTTCGATCTCAAAACGGTGATACACCTCGGTATCAAACGCTTTTTCATACTGTCCGCTACCTTCGCGGCCTTTTGGCTGACCGAAATAGATGCCGCCGGTCAGTTCGCGCACGCACAGGATGTCGAAGCCGTTAGCGGCAATGTCAGCACGCAGCGGACAGAATGCTTCCAGCCCCTGATACAGTTTTGCCGGACGCAGGTTGCTGAATAATTTGAAGTGCTTACGCAAAGGCAACAGCGCGCCGCGTTCTGGTTGCTGGTCTGGTGGTAAATGTTCCCATTTCGGACCGCCTACCGAGCCAAACAGCACGGCATCGGCTTGCTCACAACCTTCAACCGTCGCAGGCGGCAGTGGTTGCCCGTGGTTATCAATGGCTGCGCCGCCTACATCGTAATGGCTGGTGATGATGCGCATCGCAAAGCGGTTGCGCACGGCATCCAGCACTTTCAGCGCCTGGGTCATCACTTCCGGACCAATACCGTCCCCCGGCAATACGGCAATATGGTAATTCTTCGACATCACACGGTTTCCTTGTTGTTTTCGTTGTGTTGAGCTTTGCGTTGCAACTCTTTTTCGACTTCTGCGGCACGCCAGATATTGTTCAGTACGTGCACCATGGCTTTGGCGGAGGACTCGACAATATCGGTGGCCAGGCCGACGCCGTGGAAGCGGCGACCGTTGTAGTTGGCGACAATATCCACCTGACCCAGCGCATCTTTACCGTGACCTTTGGCGGTCAGGCTGTATTTCACCAGTTCGACGTTATAGTCAGTGATGCGGTTAATTGCCTGATAGACGGCATCGACCGGACCGTTACCGTTGGCGGCTTCTGCTTTGACTTCTTCGCCACAGGCCAGTTTGACGGCGGCGGTGGCGATATCGTTAGAGCCAGACTGCACGCTGAAGTAATCCAGACGGAAATGCTCCGGCTCTTCTTGCTGCTTACCGATGAAGGCCAGCGCCTCCAGATCGTAATCAAACACCTGACCTTTTTTGTCCGCCAGCTTCAGGAAAGCATCGTACAAATTGTCTAAATTATATTCACTTTCTTTATACCCCATCTCATCCATGCGATGTTTCACCGCCGCACGCCCCGAACGAGAGGTCAGATTCAGCTGGATTTGGTTCAGACCAATAGATTCTGGTGTCATGATTTCGTAGTTTTCGCGGTTTTTCAGCACGCCATCCTGGTGGATACCGGAGGAGTGAGCGAATGCGCCGCTGCCAACAATGGCTTTGTTTGCCGGGATCGGCATATTACAAATCTGGCTAACTAACTGGCTGGTGCGCCATATCTCCTGGTGATTAATGGCGGTGTGGACGTTGAGAATATCCTTACGAACTTTAATCGCCATGATGACTTCTTCCAGCGAACAGTTACCGGCACGCTCGCCGATCCCGTTCATTGCACCTTCCACCTGGCGTGCACCGGCATGTACCGCCGCCAGTGAGTTGCCGACCGCCAGGCCTAAATCGTCGTGGGTATGTACGGAAATAATGGCTTTGTCGATGTTAGGTACGCGTTCATACAGACCGCTGATGATTCCGGCGAACTCAAACGGCATGGTGTAGCCCACGGTGTCCGGAATGTTGATGGTGGTGGCACCGGCATTAATCGCCGCTTCGACCACTCGCGCCAGATCGGCAATGGGGGTACGCCCGGCATCTTCGCAAGAAAATTCAACATCATCGGTGTAATTACGGGCGCGTTTCACCATATAGATAGCGCGTTCGATCACTTCATCCAGCGTGCTGCGCAGCTTGGTGGCGATGTGCATTGGCGAAGTGGCAATAAAGGTATGAATACGGAAGGCTTCGGCGACTTTCAGGGATTCGGCCGCCACGTCGATATCTTTCTCCACGCAGCGAGCTAACGCGCATACGCGGCTGTTTTTAACCTGGCGGGCGATGGTTTGCACTGATTCAAAATCGCCCGGCGAAGAGACGGGGAAACCGACTTCCATCACGTCAACACCCATACGCTCAAGGGCCAGCGCAATTTGCAGTTTTTCTTTCACACTCAAGCTTGCCTGTAACGCCTGTTCACCGTCGCGCAATGTGGTATCGAAAATAATGACTTGCTGGCTCATGGTTTGGGTCCTTGTCTCTTTTAGAGCGCCTCGCTTCGGGCATAAAAAAACCCGCGCAATGGCGCGGGTTTTTTGTTTGACTGCGTGCTGGCTTAATGCTGGATGCCGCTCACTCGTCTACCGCGCAAAGAAGATGCGTTTAGTAGTAGTAGACCGATAAAGCGAACGATGTGAGTCATTAAATCAGCTCCAGATGAATGCGATATGCTTTTAGAGTTACTGGATACAAAAACGGATGTCAACCCTGACGCAATAAAAACGTCCCGCCAGCGTGAGTTCTGCATCCGTAAAATTAGCTAATTGTGCTGCGGTGGTTAAAGTAAGCGATATTAATTTCTGCTTAACTACCGACGCTTTTCATCGGTTGACATATTTCAGCATAAATTTTTGCATCTAATCAACGAGGAAAAAGGGGACAAAATGCACGCGTTGCAAAACCTATCCTGATGATTTGTATTGAATTATATGTTTTGCGATTTTTTTTGATATTGATTTGGTGAATATTATTGATCAATTAATGTTAATAATTAATGCATTAAATATATAAATTAATTATTAAATAAGCACATTTAATCCATTTTGTAGATGATTGAGTATTCGCGGTAGTTATGATTAGATTGTTTTCGCAACAAAAACATTATGGATTATTATGCTGTGGTAAATGACTCATTCCACGGCAATGGATTCTGTTTTTATCAGAACCCGTATCTTTATGTTTTCCGAATTTTACTCATTTTGCTTTTTCTTATTTTATATGCATGATAAATCATATTCTTCAGGATTATTTCTCTGCATTCCAATAAGGGAAAGGGAGTTAAGTGTGACAGTGGAGTTAAGTATGCCAGAGGTACAAACAGATCATTCAGAGACGGCGGAGTTAAGCAAGCCACAGCTACGCATGGTCGATCTCAACTTATTAACCGTTTTCGATGCCGTGATGCAGGAGCAAAACATTACCCGTGCCGCTCATGTTCTGGGTATGTCGCAACCTGCGGTCAGTAACGCTGTTGCACGCCTGAAGGTGATGTTTAATGACGAGCTTTTTGTTCGTTATGGCCGTGGTATTCAACCGACTGCTCGCGCATTTCAACTTTTTGGCTCAGTTCGTCAGGCATTGCAACTAGTACAAAATGAATTGCCTGGTTCAGGTTTTGAACCCGCGAGCAGTGAACGTGTATTTCATCTTTGTGTTTGCAGCCCGTTAGACAGCATTCTGACCTCGCAGATTTATAATCACATTGAGCAGATTGCGCCAAATATACATGTTATGTTCAAGTCTTCATTAAATCAGAACACTGAACATCAGCTGCGTTATCAGGAAACGGAGTTTGTGATTAGTTATGAAGACTTCCATCGTCCTGAATTTACCAGCGTGCCATTATTTAAAGATGAAATGGTGCTGGTAGCCAGCAAAAATCATCCAACAATTAAGGGCCCGTTACTGAAACATGATGTTTATAACGAACAACATGCGGCGGTTTCGCTCGATCGTTTCGCGTCATTTAGTCAACCTTGGTATGACACGGTAGATAAGCAAGCCAGTATCGCGTATCAGGGCATGGCAATGATGAGTGTACTTAGTGTGGTGTCGCAAACGCATTTGGTCGCTATTGCGCCGCGTTGGCTGGCTGAAGAGTTCGCTGAATCCTTAGAATTACAGGTATTACCGCTGCCGTTAAAACAAAATAGCAGAACCTGTTATCTCTCCTGGCATGAAGCTGCCGGGCGCGATAAAGGCCATCAGTGGATGGAAGAGCAATTAGTCTCAATTTGCAAACGCTAACTGAATGCAGAATAGGTCAGACATGAATGTCTGGTTTATTCTGCATTTTTTATTGAATGTAGAATTTTATTCTGAATGTGTGGGCTCTCTATTTTAGGATTAATTAAAAAAATAGAGAAATTGCTGTAAGTTGTGGGATTCAGCCGATTTATTATCAATTTAATCCTTCGTAATGGAGGATTTTATCGTTTCTTTTCACCTTTCCTCCTGTTTATTCTTATTACCCTGCGTTTATGTCTCTGGCTGCCAATTGCTTAAGCAAGATCGGACGGTTAATGTGTTTTACACATTTTTTCCGTCAAACAGTGAGGCAGGCCATGGAGATGTTGTCTGGAGCCGAGATGGTCGTCCGATCGCTTATCGATCAGGGCGTTAAACAAGTATTCGGTTATCCCGGAGGCGCAGTCCTTGATATTTACGATGCATTGCATACCGTGGGTGGTATTGATCATGTATTAGTTCGTCATGAGCAGGCGGCGGTGCATATGGCCGATGGCCTGGCGCGTGCGACCGGGGAAGTCGGCGTCGTGCTGGTAACGTCGGGTCCAGGGGCGACCAATGCGATTACTGGCATCGCCACCGCTTATATGGATTCCATTCCATTAGTTGTCCTTTCCGGGCAGGTAGCGACCTCGTTGATAGGTTACGATGCCTTTCAGGAGTGCGACATGGTGGGGATTTCGCGACCAGTGGTTAAACACAGTTTTCTGGTTAAGCAAACGGAAGACATTCCGCAGGTGCTGAAAAAGGCTTTCTGGCTGGCGGCAAGTGGTCGTCCTGGACCAGTAGTCGTTGATTTACCGAAAGATATTCTTAATCCGGCGAACAAATTACCCTATGTCTGGCCGGAGTCGGTCAGTATGCGTTCTTACAATCCCACTACTACCGGACATAAAGGGCAAATTAAGCGCGCTCTGCAAACGCTGGTAGCGGCAAAAAAACCGGTTGTCTACGTAGGCGGTGGGGCAATCACGGCGGGCTGCCATCAGCAGTTGAAAGAAACGGTGGAGGCGTTGAATCTGCCCGTTGTTTCCTCATTGATGGGGCTGGGGGCGTTTCCGGCAACGCATCGTCAGGCACTGGGCATGCTGGGAATGCACGGTACCTACGAAGCCAATATGACGATGCATAACGCGGATGTGATTTTCGCCGTCGGGGTACGATTTGATGACCGAACGACGAACAATCTGGCAAAGTACTGCCCAAATGCCACTGTTCTGCATATCGATATTGATCCTACTTCCATTTCTAAAACCGTGACTGCGGATATCCCGATTGTGGGGGATGCTCGCCAGGTCCTCGAACAAATGCTTGAACTCTTGTCGCAAGAATCCGCCCATTAACCACTGGATGAGATCCGCGACTGGTGGCAGCAAATTGAACAGTGGCGCGCTCGTCAGTGCCTGAAATATGACACTCACAGTGAAAAGATTAAACCGCAGGCGGTGATCGAGACTCTTTGGCGGTTGACGAAGGGAGACGCTTACGTGACGTCCGATGTCGGGCAGCACCAGATGTTTGCTGCACTTTATTATCCATTCGACAAACCGCGTCGCTGGATCAATTCCGGTGGCCTCGGCACGATGGGTTTTGGTTTACCTGCGGCACTGGGCGTCAAAAATGGCGTTGCCAGAAGAAACCGTGGTTTGCGTCACTGGCGACGGCAGTATTCAGATGAACATCCAGGAACTGTCTACCGCGTTGCAATACGAGTTGCCCGTACTGGTGGTGAATCTCAATAACCGCTATCTGGGGATGGTGAAACAGTGGCAGGACATGATCTATTCCGGCCGTCATTCACAATCTTATATGCAATCACTACCCGATTTCGTCCGTCTGGCGGAAGCCTATGGTCACGTCGGGATCCAGATCTCTCATCCGCATGAGCTGGAAAGCAAACTTAGCGAGGCGCTGGAACAGGTGCGCAATAATCGCCTGGTGTTTGTTGATGTTACCGTCGATGGCAGTGAGCACGTCTACCCGATGCAGATTCGCGGGGGCGGAATGGATGAAATGTGGTTAAGCAAAACGGAGAGAACCTGATTATGCGCCGGATATTATCAGTCTTACTCGAAAATGAATCAGGCGCGTTATCCCGCGTGATTGGCCTTTTTTCCCAGCGTGGCTACAACATTGAAAGCCTGACCGTTGCGCCAACCGACGATCCGACATTATCGCGTATGACCATCCAGACCGTGGGCGATGAAAAAGTGCTTGAGCAGATCGAAAAGCAATTACACAAGCTGGTCGATGTCTTGCGCGTGAGCGAGTTGGGGCAGGGCGCGCATGTTGAGCGGGAAATCATGCTGGTGAAAATTCAGGCCAGCGGTTACGGGCGTGACGAAGTGAAACGTAATACGGAAATATTCCGTGGGCAAATTATCGATGTCACACCCTCGCTTTATACCGTTCAATTAGCAGGCACCAGCGATAAGCTTGATGCATTTTTAGCATCGATTCGCGAGGTGGCGAAAATTGTGGAAGTTGCTCGCTCTGGTGTAGTCGGACTTTCGCGCGGCGATAAAATAATGCGTTGAGAATGATCTCAATGCGCAATTTGCAGCCCAACATGTCACGTTGGGCTTTTTTTGCGAAATCAGTGGGAACCTGGAATAAAAGCAGTTGCCGCAGTTAATTTTCTGCGCTTAGATGTTAATGAATTTAACCCATACCAGTACAATGGCTATGGTTTTTACATTTTACGCAAGGGGCAATTGTGAAACTGGATGAAATCGCTCGGCTGGCGGGAGTGTCGCGGACCACTGCAAGCTATGTTATTAACGGCAAAGCGAAGCAATACCGTGTGAGCGACAAAACCGTTGAAAAAGTCATGGCTGTGGTGCGTGAGCACAATTACCACCCGAACGCCGTGGCAGCTGGGCTTCGTGCTGGACGCACACGTTCTATTGGTCTTGTGATCCCCGATCTGGAGAACACCAGCTATACCCGCATCGCTAACTATCTTGAACGCCAGGCGCGGCAACGGGGTTATCAACTGCTGATTGCCTGCTCAGAAGATCAGCCAGACAACGAAATGCGCTGCATTGAGCACCTTTTACAGCGTCAGGTTGATGCCATTATTGTTTCGACGTCGTTGCCACCTGAGCATCCTTTTTATCAACGCTGGGCTAACGATCCGTTCCCGATTGTCGCGCTGGACCGCGCCCTCGATCGTGAACATTTCACCAGCGTGGTTGGTGCCGATCAGGATGATGCCGAAATGCTGGCGGAAGAGTTACGTAAGTTTCCCGCCGAGACGGTGCTTTATCTTGGCGCGCTGCCGGAGCTTTCTGTCAGCTTCCTGCGTGAACAAGGTTTCCGTACAGCCTGGAAAGATGATCCGCGCGAAGTGCATTTCCTGTATGCCAACAGCTATGAGCGGGAGGCGGCTGCCCAGTTATTCGAAAAATGGCTGGAAACGCATCCGATGCCGCAGGCGCTGTTCACAACGTCGTTTGCGTTGTTGCAAGGGGTGATGGATGTCACGCTACGTCGCGATGGTAAACTGCCTTCTGACCTGGCAATTGCCACCTTTGGCGATAACGAACTGCTCGACTTCTTACAGTGCCCGGTGCTGGCAGTGGCTCAACGTCACCGCGATGTCGCAGAGCGTGTGCTGGAGATTGTCCTGGCAAGCCTGGACGAACCGCGTAAGCCAAAACCTGGTTTAACGCGCATTAAACGTAATCTCTATCGCCGCGGCGTGCTCAGCCGTAGCTAAGCTGCGAACAAAAATACGCGCCAGGTGAATTTCACTCTGGCGCGTAGAGTACGGGACTGGACATCAATATCCTTAAAGTAAATAAGACTATTCCTGACTATTATTGATAAATGCTTTTAAACCCGCCCGTTAATTAACTCTCCAGCTGAAATTCACAATAATTAAGTGATATCGACAGCGCGTTTTTGCATTATTTTGTTACATGCGGCGATGAATTGCCGATTTAACAAACACTTTTCTTTGCTTTTGCGCAAACCCGCTGGCATCAAGCGCCACACAGACGCAACAGGGACTGTTAACCGGGGAAGATATGTCCTAAAATGCCGCTCGCGTCGCAAACTGACACTTTATATTTGCTGTGGAAAATAGTGAGTCATTTTAAAACGGTGATGACGATGAGGTTTTTTTTCTTACAGCTATTCATAACGTTAATTTGCTTCGCACGTTGGACGTAAAATAAACAACGCTGATATTAGCCGTAAACATCGGGTTTTTTACCTCGGTATGCCTTGTGACTGGCTTGACAAGCTTTTCCTCCGCTCCGTAAACTCCTTTCAGTGGGAAATTGTGGGGCAAAGTGGGAATAAGGGGTGAGGCTGGCATGTTCCGGGGAGCAACGTTAGTCAATCTCGACAGCAAAGGGCGCTTATCAGTGCCTACCCGTTATCGGGAACAGCTGCTTGAGAACGCTGCCGGTCAAATGGTTTGCACCATTGACATTCATCACCCGTGCCTGCTGCTTTACCCCCTGCCTGAATGGGAAATTATCGAGCAAAAATTATCGCGTCTGTCGAGCATGAACCCGGTTGAGCGCCGTGTGCAGCGCCTACTGTTAGGTCATGCCAGCGAATGTCAGATGGATGGCGCAGGTCGATTGTTAATCGCGCCAGTACTGCGGCAACATGCCGGGCTGACAAAAGAAGTGATGCTGGTTGGACAGTTCAACAAGTTTGAGCTGTGGGATGAAACAATCTGGCATCAACAGGTCAAGGAAGATATCGACGCAGAGCAGTTGGCTACCGGAGACTTATCGGAGCGACTGCAGGACTTGTCTCTATAAAATGATGGAAAACTATAAACATACTACGGTGCTGCTGGATGAAGCCGTTAATGGCCTCAATATCCGTCCTGATGGCATCTACATTGATGGGACTTTTGGTCGCGGTGGTCACTCACGTCTGATCCTCTCGCAGCTTGGCGAAGAGGGGCGTTTGCTGGCGATCGATCGCGACCCGCAGGCTATCGCCGTTGCGAAGACTATTGATGATCCGCGCTTCTCCATCATCCACGGACCTTTCTCCGCGCTGGGCGAATACGTTGCCGAGCGCGATCTTATCGGCAAGATCGACGGCATTCTCCTCGATCTTGGCGTCTCTTCACCGCAACTTGATGATGCTGAACGTGGCTTTTCCTTTATGCGCGATGGTCCGCTGGACATGCGTATGGACCCAACCCGTGGGCAGTCAGCCGCTGAATGGCTACAAACCGCAGAAGAAGCCGATATCGCCTGGGTATTGAAAACCTATGGTGAAGAGCGTTTTGCCAAACGCATTGCACGCGCCATTGTCGAGCGTAACCGCGAACAGCCGATGACCCGCACCAAAGAACTGGCGGAAGTCGTGGCTGCTGCAACGCCGGTGAAAGATAAGTTTAAACATCCCGCGACCCGTACCTTCCAGGCGGTGCGCATTTGGGTAAACAGTGAACTGGAGGAGATAGAGCAGGCGCTAAAAAGCTCGCTCAACGTGCTGGCCCCGGGTGGGCGGCTTTCGATCATCAGCTTCCACTCGCTGGAAGACCGTATTGTGAAACGTTTTATGCGTGAAAACAGCCGCGGTCCGCAAGTTCCGGCAGGGTTACCGATGACTGAAGAGCAGCTCAAAAAACTGGGTGGCCGTCAGCTGCGAGCATTAGGCAAGTTAATGCCGGGCGAAGAAGAGGTGGCTGAGAATCCTCGTGCCCGTAGTTCAGTTCTGCGTATCGCAGAGAGGACGAACGCATGATCAGCAGAGTGACAGAAGCTCTAAGCAAAGTTAAAGGATCGATGGGAAGCCACGAGCGCCATGCATTGCCTGGTGTTATCGGTGACGATCTTTTGCGATTTGGGAAGCTGCCACTCTGCCTGTTCATTTGCATTATTTTGACGGCGGTGACCGTGGTAACCACGGCGCACCATACCCGTTTACTGACCGCTCAGCGCGAACAACTGGTGCTGGAGCGAGATGCTTTAGACATTGAATGGCGCAACCTGATCCTTGAAGAGAATGCGCTCGGCGACCATAGCCGGGTGGAAAGGATCGCCACGGAAAAGCTGCAAATGCAGCATGTTGATCCGTCACAAGAAAATATCGTAGTGCAAAAATAAGGATAAACGCGACGCATGAAAGCAGCGGCGAAAACGCAGAAACCAAAACGTCAGGAAGAACATGCCAACTTTATTAGTTGGCGTTTTGCGTTGTTATGCGGCTGTATTCTCCTGGCGCTGGCTTTTCTGCTCGGACGCGTAGCGTGGTTACAAGTTATCTCCCCGGATATGCTGGTGAAAGAGGGCGACATGCGTTCTCTTCGCGTTCAGCAAGTTTCCACCTCCCGCGGCATGATTACTGACCGTTCTGGTCGCCCGTTAGCGGTGAGCGTGCCGGTAAAAGCGATTTGGGCTGACCCGAAAGAAGTGCATGACGCTGGCGGTATCAGCGTCGGTGACCGCTGGAAGGCGCTGGCTAACGCGCTCAATATTCCGCTGGATCAGCTTTCTGCCCGCATTAACGCCAACCCGAAAGGGCGCTTTATTTATCTGGCGCGTCAGGTAAACCCTGACATGGCGGACTACATCAAAAAACTGAAACTGCCGGGGATTCATCTGCGTGAAGAATCTCGCCGTTATTATCCATCCGGCGAAGTGACTGCTCACCTCATTGGCTTTACTAACGTCGATAGTCAAGGGATTGAGGGCGTTGAGAAGAGTTTCGATAAATGGCTTACCGGGCAGCCGGGTGAGCGCATTGTGCGTAAAGACCGCTATGGTCGCGTAATTGAAGATATTTCTTCTACTGACAGCCAGGCTGCGCACAACCTGGCGCTGAGTATTGATGAACGCCTGCAGGCGCTGGTTTATCGCGAACTGAACAATGCGGTGGCCTTTAACAAGGCTGAATCTGGTAGCGCCGTGCTGGTGGATGTCAACACCGGTGAAGTGCTGGCGATGGCTAACAGCCCGTCATACAACCCTAACAATCTGAGCGGCACGCCGAAAGAGGCGATGCGTAACCGTACCATCACCGACGTGTTTGAACCTGGCTCAACGGTTAAACCGATGGTGGTGATGACCGCGTTGCAACGTGGCGTGGTGCGGGAAAACTCGGTACTCAATACCATTCCTTATCGAATTAACGGCCACGAAATCAAAGACGTGGCACGCTACAGCGAATTAACCCTGACCGGGGTATTACAGAAGTCGAGTAACGTCGGTGTTTCCAAGCTGGCGTTAGCGATGCCGTCCTCAGCGTTAGTAGATACTTACTCACGTTTTGGACTGGGAAAAGCGACCAATTTGGGGTTGGTCGGAGAACGCAGTGGCTTATATCCTCAAAAACAACGGTGGTCTGACATAGAGAGGGCCACCTTCTCTTTCGGCTACGGGCTAATGGTAACACCGTTACAGTTAGCGCGAGTCTACGCAACTATCGGCAGCTACGGCATTTATCGCCCACTGTCGATTACCAAAGTTGACCCCCCGGTTCCCGGTGAACGTGTCTTCCCGGAATCCATTGTCCGCACCGTGGTGCATATGATGGAAAGCGTGGCGCTACCGGGCGGCGGCGGCGTGAAGGCGGCGATTAAAGGCTATCGTATCGCCATTAAAACCGGTACCGCGAAAAAGGTCGGGCCGGACGGTCGCTACATCAATAAATATATTGCTTATACCGCAGGCGTTGCGCCTGCGAGTCAGCCGCGCTTCGCGCTGGTTGTTGTTATCAACGATCCGCAGGCGGGTAAATACTACGGCGGCGCCGTTTCAGCGCCGGTCTTTGGTGCCATCATGGGCGGCGTATTGCGTACCATGAACATCGAGCCGGATGCGCTGACAACGGGCGATAAAAATGAATTTGTGATTAATCAAGGCGAGGGGACAGGTGGCAGATCGTAATTTGCGCGACCTTCTTGCTCCGTGGGTGCCAGACGCACCTTCGCGAGCACTGCGAGAGATGACACTCGACAGCCGTGTGGCTGCGGCGGGCGATCTCTTTGTAGCTGTAGTAGGTCATCAGGCGGACGGGCGTCGATATATCCCGCAGGCGATAGCGCAAGGTGTGGCTGCCATTATTGCAGAGGCGAAAGATGAGGCGACCGACGGTGAAATCCGTGAAATGCACGGCGTACCGGTCATCTATCTCAGCCAGCTCAATGAGCGTTTATCTGCACTGGCGGGCCGCTTTTACCATGAACCCTCTGACAATTTACGTCTCGTAGGCGTAACGGGCACCAACGGCAAAACCACGACTACCCAGCTGCTGGCGCAGTGGAGCCAACTGCTTGGCGAAACCAGCGCGGTAATGGGTACCGTTGGTAACGGTCTGCTGGGGAAAGTGATCCCGACAGAAAATACTACCGGTTCGGCAGTCGATGTTCAGCACGAGCTGGCGGGGCTGGTGGATCAGGGCGCGACGTTTTGCGCAATGGAAGTTTCCTCCCACGGGCTGGTACAGCACCGTGTGGCGGCATTGAAATTTGCGGCGTCGGTCTTTACCAACTTAAGCCGCGATCACCTTGATTATCATGGTGATATGGAACACTACGAAGCCGCGAAATGGCTGCTTTATTCTGAGCATCATTGCGGTCAGGCGATTATTAACGCCGACGATGAAGTGGGCCGCCGCTGGCTGGCAAAACTGCCGGACGCGGTTGCGGTATCAATGGAAGATCATATCAATCCGAACTGTCACGGACGCTGGTTAAAAGCGAACGACGTGAACTATCACGACAGCGGTGCGACGATTCGCTTTAGCTCAAGTTGGGGCGATGGCGAAATTGAGAGCCATCTGATGGGCGCTTTTAACGTCAGCAACCTGCTGCTCGCGCTGGCGACGCTGTTGGCACTGGGCTGTCCGTTGGCTGATCTGCTGAAAACCGCCGCGCGTCTGCAACCGGTTTGCGGACGTATGGAAGTGTTTACTGCACCAGGCAAACCGACGGTGGTGGTGGATTACGCGCATACGCCGGATGCACTGGAAAAAGCCTTACAGGCGGCGCGGCTGCACTGTGCGGGCAAGCTGTGGTGCGTCTTTGGCTGTGGTGGCGATCGCGATAAAGGTAAGCGTCCACTGATGGGCGCAATTGCCGAAGAGTTTGCTGACGTGGCGGTGGTGACGGACGATAACCCGCGTACCGAAGAACCGCGTGCCATCATCAACGATATTCTGGCGGGAATGTTAGATGCCGGACATGCCAAAGTGATGGAAGGCCGTGCTGAAGCGGTGACTTGCGCCGTTATGCAGGCTAAAGAGAACGATGTGGTGCTGGTCGCGGGCAAAGGCCATGAAGATTACCAGATTGTTGGCAATCAGCGTCTGGACTACTCCGATCGCGTCACGGTGGCGCGTCTGCTGGGGGTGATTGCATGATTAGCGTAACCCTTAGCCAACTTACCGACATTCTCAACGGTGAACTGCAAGGTGCAGATATCACCCTTGATGCTGTAACCACTGATACCCGAAAACTGACGCCGGGCTGCCTGTTTGTTGCCCTGAAAGGCGAACGTTTCGATGCTCATGATTTTGCCGACCAGGCGAAAGCTGGCGGCGCGGGCGCACTACTGGTCAGCCGTCCGCTGGATATCGACCTGCCGCAGTTAATCGTCAAGGATACGCGTCTGGCGTTTGGTGAACTGGCTGCATGGGTTCGCCAGCAAGTTCCGGCGCGCGTGGTTGCTCTGACAGGTTCCTCCGGCAAAACCTCCGTTAAAGAGATGACGGCGGCGATTTTAAGCCAGTGCGGCAACACGCTTTATACGGCAGGCAATCTCAACAACGACATCGGTGTACCGATGACGTTGTTGCGCTTAACGCCGGAATACGATTACGCAGTTATTGAACTTGGCGCGAACCATCAGGGCGAAATAGCCTGGACTGTGAGTCTGACTCGCCCGGAAGCTGCGCTGGTCAACAACCTGGCAGCGGCGCATCTGGAAGGTTTTGGCTCGCTTGCGGGTGTCGCGAAAGCGAAAGGTGAAATCTTTAGCGGCCTGCCGGAAAACGGTATCGCCATTATGAACGCCGACAACAACGACTGGCTGAACTGGCAGAGCGTAATTGGCTCACGCAAAGTGTGGCGTTTCTCACCCAATGCCGCCAACAGCGATTTCACCGCCACCAATATCCATGTGACCTCGCACGGTACGGAATTTACCCTACAAACCCCAACCGGTAGCGTCGATGTTCTGCTGCCGTTGCCGGGGCGTCACAATATTGCGAATGCGCTGGCAGCCGCTGCGCTCTCCATGTCCGTGGGCGCAACGCTTGATGCTATCAAAGCGGGGCTGGCAAATCTGAAAGCTGTTCCAGGCCGTCTGTTCCCCATCCAACTGGCAGAAAACCAGTTGCTGCTCGACGACTCCTACAACGCCAATGTCGGTTCAATGACCGCCGCTGTTCAGGTACTGGCTGAAATGCCGGGCTACCGCGTGCTGGTGGTGGGCGATATGGCGGAACTGGGCGCTGAAAGCGAAGCCTGCCATGTACAGGTGGGCGAGGCGGCAAAAGCTGCTGGTATTGACCGCGTGTTAAGCGTGGGTAAACAAAGCCATGCTATCAGCACCGCCAGCGGCGTTGGCGAACATTTTGCTGATAAAACTGCGTTAATTACGCGTCTTAAATCACTGATTGCTGAGCAACAGGTAATTACGATTTTAGTTAAGGGTTCACGTAGTGCCGCCATGGAAGAGGTAGTACGCGCTTTACAGGAGAATGGGACATGTTAGTTTGGCTGGCCGAACATTTGGTCAAATATTATTCCGGCTTTAACGTCTTTTCCTATCTGACGTTTCGCGCCATCGTCAGCCTGCTGACCGCGCTGTTCATCTCATTGTGGATGGGCCCGCGTATGATTGCTCATTTGCAAAAACTTTCCTTTGGTCAGGTGGTGCGTAACGACGGTCCTGAATCACACTTCAGCAAGCGCGGTACGCCGACCATGGGCGGGATTATGATCCTGACGGCGATTGTGATCTCCGTACTGCTGTGGGCTTACCCGTCCAATCCGTACGTCTGGTGCGTGTTGGTGGTGCTGGTAGGTTACGGTGTTATTGGCTTTGTTGATGATTATCGCAAAGTGGTGCGTAAAGACACCAAAGGGTTGATCGCTCGTTGGAAGTATTTCTGGATGTCGGTCATTGCGCTGGGTGTCGCCTTCGCCCTGTACCTTGCCGGCAAAGACACGCCCGCAACGCAGCTGGTGGTCCCATTCTTTAAAGATGTGATGCCGCAGCTGGGGCTGTTCTACATTCTGCTGGCTTACTTCGTCATTGTGGGTACTGGCAACGCGGTAAACCTGACCGATGGTCTCGACGGCCTGGCAATTATGCCGACCGTATTTGTCGCCGGTGGTTTTGCGCTGGTGGCGTGGGCGACCGGCAACATGAACTTTGCCAGCTATTTACACATACCGTATCTGCGACACGCCGGGGAACTGGTCATTGTCTGCACGGCGATAGTCGGGGCAGGACTGGGCTTCCTGTGGTTTAACACCTATCCGGCGCAGGTCTTTATGGGCGATGTAGGTTCGCTGGCGTTAGGTGGTGCGTTAGGCATTATCGCCGTACTGCTACGTCAGGAATTCCTGCTGGTGATTATGGGGGGCGTGTTCGTGGTAGAAACGCTTTCTGTCATCCTGCAGGTCGGCTCCTTTAAACTGCGCGGACAACGTATTTTCCGCATGGCACCGATTCATCACCACTATGAACTGAAAGGCTGGCCGGAACCGCGCGTCATTGTGCGTTTCTGGATTATTTCGCTGATGCTGGTTCTGATTGGTCTGGCAACGCTGAAGGTACGTTAATCATGGCTGATTATCAGGGTAAAAATGTCGTCATTATCGGCCTGGGCCTCACCGGGCTTTCCTGCGTGGACTTTTTCCTCGCTCGCGGTGTGACGCCGCGCGTTATGGATACGCGTATGACACCGCCTGGCCTGGATAAATTACCCGAAGCCGTAGAACGCCACACGGGCAGTCTGAATGATGAATGGCTGATGGCGGCAGATCTGATTGTCGCCAGTCCCGGTATTGCACTGGCGCATCCATCCTTAAGCGCTGCCGCTGATGCCGGAATCGAAATCGTTGGCGATATCGAGCTGTTCTGTCGCGAAGCACAAGCACCGATTGTGGCGATTACCGGTTCTAACGGCAAAAGCACGGTCACCACGCTAGTGGGTGAAATGGCGAAAGCGGCGGGGGTTAACGTTGGTGTGGGTGGCAATATTGGCCTGCCAGCGTTGATGCTGCTTGATGCTGAGTGCGAACTGTACGTGCTGGAACTGTCGAGCTTCCAGCTGGAAACCACTTCCAGCTTACAGGCGGTGGCGGCGACCATTCTGAACGTGACTGAAGATCATATGGACCGCTATCCGTTTGGTTTGCAGCAATACCGTGCGGCAAAATTGCGTATTTACGAAAATGCGAAAGTTTGTGTCGTCAATGCTGATGATGCCTTAACAATGCCGATTCGCGGTGCTGATGAACGCTGTGTCAGCTTTGGCGTCAACATGGGTGACTATCACCTGAATCATCAGCAGGGAGAAACCTGGCTGCGAGTGAAAGGCGAGAAAGTGCTGAACGTGAAAGAGATGAAACTTTCCGGGCAGCATAACTACACCAATGCGCTGGCAGCACTGGCACTGGCAGACGCAGCTGGTTTGCCGCGCGCCAGCAGCCTGAAAGCGTTAACCACCTTCACCGGTCTGCCGCATCGCTTTGAAGTGGTGCTGGAGCACAATGGCGTACGCTGGATTAACGATTCGAAAGCCACTAACGTCGGCAGTACGGAAGCGGCGTTGAATGGCTTGCAGGTAGACGGCACGCTGCATTTGTTGCTGGGCGGCGATGGTAAATCGGCGGACTTCAGTCCACTGGCGCGCTATCTGAATGGCGACAACGTGCGTTTGTACTGTTTTGGTCGTGACGGTGCGCAGCTGGCGGCGCTACGCCCGGAAGTGGCAGAACAAACCGAAACTATGGAACAGGCGATGCGCTTGCTGGCTCCGCGTGTTCAGCCGGGCGATATGGTTCTGCTCTCCCCGGCCTGTGCCAGCCTTGATCAGTTCAAGAACTTTGAACAACGAGGCAATGAGTTTGCCCGTCTGGCGAAGGAGTTAGGTTGATGCGTTTATCTCTCCCTCGCCTGAAAATGCCGCGCCTGCCAGGATTCAGTATCCTGGTCTGGATCTCCACGGCGCTAAAAGGCTGGGTGATGGGCTCGCGGGAAAAAGATACCGACAGCCTGATCATGTACGATCGCACCTTACTGTGGCTGACCTTCGGCCTTGCGGCGATTGGCTTTATCATGGTGACCTCGGCGTCAATGCCCATAGGGCAACGCTTAACCAACGATCCGTTCTTCTTCGCGAAGCGTGATGGCGTCTATCTGATCCTGGCATTCATTCTGGCGATCATTACGCTGCGTCTGCCGATGGAGTTCTGGCAACGCTACAGTGCCACGATGCTGCTCGGATCTATCATCCTGCTGATGATCGTGCTGGTAGTGGGTAGCTCGGTTAAAGGGGCATCGCGTTGGATCGATCTCGGTTTGCTGCGTATCCAGCCTGCGGAGCTGACAAAACTGTCGCTGTTTTGTTATATCGCCAACTATCTGGTGCGTAAAGGCGACGAAGTACGTAATAACCTGCGCGGCTTCCTGAAACCGATGGGCGTGATTCTGGTGTTGGCAGTGTTACTGCTGGCACAGCCAGACCTTGGTACGGTGGTGGTGTTGTTTGTGACTACGCTGGCGATGTTGTTCCTGGCGGGAGCGAAATTGTGGCAGTTCATTGCCATTATCGGTATGGGCATTTCAGCGGTTGTGTTGCTGATACTCGCCGAACCGTACCGTATCCGCCGTGTTACCGCATTCTGGAACCCGTGGGAAGATCCCTTTGGCAGCGGCTATCAGTTAACGCAATCGCTGATGGCGTTTGGTCGCGGCGAACTTTGGGGACAAGGTTTAGGTAACTCGGTACAAAAACTGGAGTATCTGCCGGAAGCGCACACTGACTTTATTTTCGCCATTATCGGCGAAGAACTGGGGTATGTCGGTGTGGTGCTGGCACTTTTAATGGTATTCTTCGTCGCTTTTCGCGCGATGTCGATTGGCCGCAAAGCGTTAGAAATTGACCACCGTTTTTCCGGTTTTCTCGCCTGTTCTATTGGCATCTGGTTTAGCTTCCAGGCGCTGGTTAACGTAGGCGCGGCGGCGGGGATGTTACCGACCAAAGGTCTGACATTGCCGCTGATCAGTTACGGTGGTTCGAGCTTACTGATTATGTCGACAGCCATCATGATGCTGTTGCGTATTGATTATGAAACGCGTCTGGAGAAAGCGCAGGCGTTTGTACGAGGTTCACGATGAGTGGTCAAGGAAAGCGATTAATGGTGATGGCAGGCGGAACCGGTGGACATGTATTCCCGGGACTGGCGGTTGCGCACCATCTAATGGCTCAGGGTTGGCAAGTTCGCTGGCTGGGGACTGCCGACCGTATGGAAGCGGACTTAGTGCCAAAACATGGCATCGAAATTGATTTCATTCGTATCTCTGGTCTGCGTGGAAAAGGTATAAAAGCACTGATAGCTGCGCCGCTGCGTATCTTCAACGCCTGGCGTCAGGCGCGGGCGATTATGAAAGCGTACAAACCTGACGTGGTACTCGGTATGGGCGGCTATGTATCAGGTCCAGGTGGTCTGGCCGCGTGGTCGTTAGGCATTCCGGTTGTACTTCATGAACAAAACGGTATTGCGGGCTTAACCAATAAATGGCTGGCGAAGATTGCCACCAAAGTGATGCAGGCGTTTCCAGGCGCTTTCCCTAATGCGGAAGTGGTGGGTAACCCGGTGCGTACCGATGTGCTGGCGCTGCCGTTGCCGCAGCAACGTTTGGCTGGACGTGAAGGTCCGGTTCGTGTGCTGGTAGTGGGTGGTTCCCAGGGCGCACGCATTCTTAACCAGACAATGCCGCAGGTTGCTGCGAAACTGGGTGATTCAGTCACTATCTGGCATCAGAGCGGCAAAGGTTCGCAACAATCCGTTGAACAGGCGTATGCCGAAGCGGGGCAACCGCAGCATAAAGTGACTGAATTTATTGATGATATGGCGGCGGCGTATGCGTGGGCGGATGTCGTCGTTTGCCGCTCCGGTGCTTTAACGGTGAGTGAAATCGCCGCGGCAGGACTACCGGCGTTGTTTGTGCCGTTTCAACATAAAGACCGCCAGCAATACTGGAATGCGCTACCGCTGGAAAAAGCGGGCGCAGCCAAAATTATCGAGCAGCCACAGCTTAGCGTGGATGCTGTCGCCAACACCCTGGCCGGGTGGTCGCGAGAAACCTTATTAACCATGGCAGAACGCGCCCGCGCTGCATCCATTCCGGATGCCACCGAGCGAGTGGCAAATGAAGTGAGCCGGGCTGCCCGGGCGTAATTGTAGCGATGCCTTTTGCATCGTATGAATTTAAGAAGTTAATGGCGTAAAGAATGAATACACAACAATTGGCAAAACTGCGTTCCATCGTGCCCGAAATGCGTCGCGTTCGGCACATACATTTTGTCGGCATCGGTGGTGCCGGTATGGGCGGTATTGCCGAAGTTCTGGCCAATGAAGGTTATCAGATCAGTGGTTCCGATTTAGCGCCAAATCCGGTCACGCAGCAGTTAATGAATCTGGGAGCGACGATTTATTTCAACCATCGCCCGGAAAACGTACGTGATGCCAGCGTGGTCGTTGTTTCCAGCGCCATTTCTGCCGATAACCCGGAAATTGTCGCAGCTCATGAAGCGCGTATTCCGGTGATCCGTCGTGCCGAAATGCTGGCTGAGTTAATGCGTTTTCGTCATGGCATCGCCATTGCAGGAACGCACGGCAAAACGACAACCACCGCGATGGTTTCCAGCATCTATGCAGAAGCGGGGCTCGACCCAACCTTCGTTAACGGCGGGCTGGTAAAAGCGGCGGGGGTTCATGCGCGTTTGGGGCATGGTCGGTACCTGATTGCCGAAGCAGATGAGAGTGATGCATCGTTCCTGCATCTGCAACCGATGGTGGCGATTGTCACCAATATCGAAGCCGACCACATGGATACCTACCAGGGCGACTTTGAGAATTTAAAACAGACTTTTATTAATTTTCTGCACAACCTGCCGTTTTACGGTCGTGCGGTGATGTGTGTTGATGATCCGGTGATCCGCGAATTGTTACCGCGTGTGGGACGTCAGACCACGACTTACGGCTTCAGCGAAGATGCCGACGTGCGTGTAGAAGATTATCAGCAGATTGGCCCGCAGGGGCACTTTACGCTGCTGCGCCAGGACAAAGAGCCGATGCGAGTCACCCTGAATGCGCCAGGCCGTCATAACGCGCTGAACGCCGCAGCTGCGGTTGCGGTTGCTACGGAAGAGGGAATTGACGACGAGGCTATTTTGCGTGCGCTGGAGAGCTTCCAGGGGACTGGTCGCCGTTTTGATTTCCTCGGTGAATTCCCGCTGGAGCCAGTGAATGGTAAAAGCGGTACGGCGATGTTGGTCGATGACTACGGCCACCACCCGACGGAAGTTGACGCCACTATTAAAGCGGCGCGTGCAGGCTGGCCGGATAAAAACCTGGTAATGCTGTTTCAGCCGCACCGTTTTACCCGTACACGCGACCTGTATGATGATTTCGCCAATGTGCTGACGCAGGTTGATACCCTGTTGATGCTGGAAGTGTATCCGGCTGGCGAAGCGCCAATTCCGGGAGCGGATAGTCGTTCGCTGTGTCGCACAATTCGTGGCCGTGGGAAAATTGATCCCATTCTGGTGCCGGACCCTGCGCAGGTAGCCGAGATGCTGGCACCGGTATTAACCGGTAACGACCTGATTCTCGTTCAGGGGGCTGGTAATATTGGAAAAATTGCCCGTTCTTTAGCTGAAATCAAACTGAAGCCGCAAACTCCGGAGGAAGAACAACATGACTGATAAAATCGCGGTCCTGTTGGGCGGGACCTCCGCTGAGCGGGAAGTTTCTCTGAATTCTGGCGCAGCGGTGTTAGCCGGGCTGCGTGAAGGCGGTATTGACGCGTATCCTGTCGACCCGAAAGAAGTCGACGTGACGCAACTGAAGTCGATGGGCTTCCAGAAAGTGTTTATCGCGCTACACGGTCGCGGCGGTGAAGATGGTACGCTGCAGGGCATGCTCGAGCTGATGGGCTTGCCTTATACCGGCAGTGGAGTGATGGCATCTGCGCTTTCAATGGATAAACTACGCAGCAAACTTCTGTGGCAAGGTGCCGGTTTACCGGTCGCGCCGTGGGTAGCGTTAACCCGCGCAGAGTTTGAAAAAGGCTTGAGTGATAAGCAGTTAGCAGAAATTTCTGCTCTGGGTTTGCCGGTTATCGTTAAGCCGAGCCGCGAAGGTTCCAGTGTGGGAATGTCAAAAGTAGTAGCAGAAAATGCTCTACAAGATGCATTAAGATTGGCATTTCAGCACGATGAAGAAGTATTGATTGAAAAATGGCTAAGTGGGCCGGAGTTCACGGTTGCGATACTCGGTGAAGAAATTTTACCGTCAATACGTATTCAACCGGCCGGAACCTTCTATGATTATGAGGCGAAGTATCTCTCTGATGAGACACAGTATTTCTGCCCCGCAGGTCTGGAAGCGTCACAAGAGGCCAATTTGCAGGCATTAGTGCTGAAAGCATGGACGACGTTAGGTTGCAAAGGATGGGGACGTATTGACGTTATGCTGGACAGCGATGGACAGTTTTATCTGCTGGAAGCCAATACCTCACCGGGTATGACCAGCCACAGCCTGGTGCCGATGGCGGCACGTCAGGCAGGTATGAGCTTCTCGCAGTTGGTAGTACGAATTCTGGAACTGGCGGACTAATATGTCGCAGGCTGCTCTGAACACGCGAAACAGCGAAGAAGAGGTTTCTTCTCGCCGCAATAATGGAACGCGTCTGGCGGGGATCCTTTTCCTGCTGACCGTTTTAACGACAGTGTTGGTGAGCGGCTGGGTCGTGTTGGGCTGGATGGAAGATGCGCAACGCCTGCCGCTCTCAAAGCTGGTGTTGACCGGTGAACGCCATTACACGCGTAATGACGATATCCGGCAGTCGATCCTGGCATTGGGTGAGCCGGGTACCTTTATGACCCAGGATGTCAACATCATCCAGACGCAAATAGAACAACGCCTGCCGTGGATTAAGCAGGTGAGCGTCAGAAAGCAGTGGCCTGATGAATTGAAGATTCATCTGGTTGAATATGTGCCGATTGCGCGGTGGAATGATCAACACATGGTAGACGCGGAAGGAAACACCTTCAGCGTGCCGCCAGATCGCACCAGCAAGCAGGTGCTTCCAATGCTGTATGGCCCGGAAGGCAGCGCTAATGAAGTGTTGCAGGGCTATCGCGAAATGGGGCAGATGCTGGCAAAGGACAGATTTACTCTGAAGGAAGCGGCGATGACCGCGCGGCGTTCCTGGCAGTTGACGCTGAATAACGATATTAAGCTCAATCTTGGCCGGGGCGATACGATGAAACGTTTGGCTCGCTTTGTAGAACTTTATCCGGTTTTACAGCAGCAGGCGCAAACCGATGGCAAACGGATTAGCTACGTTGATTTGCGTTATGACTCTGGAGCGGCAGTAGGCTGGGCGCCCTTGCCGCCAGAGGAATCTACTCAGCAACAAAATCAGGCACAGGCAGAACAACAATGATCAAGGCGACGGACAGAAAACTGGTAGTAGGACTGGAGATTGGTACCGCGAAGGTTGCCGCTTTAGTAGGGGAAGTTCTGCCCGACGGTATGGTCAATATCATTGGCGTGGGCAGCTGCCCGTCACGTGGTATGGATAAAGGCGGGGTGAACGACCTCGAATCCGTGGTCAAGTGCGTACAACGCGCCATTGACCAGGCAGAATTGATGGCAGATTGTCAGATCTCTTCGGTATATCTGGCGCTTTCTGGTAAGCACATCAGCTGCCAGAATGAAATTGGTATGGTGCCTATTTCTGAAGAAGAAGTGACGCAAGAAGATGTGGAAAACGTCGTCCATACCGCGAAATCGGTGCGTGTGCGCGATGAACATCGTGTGCTGCATGTGATCCCGCAAGAGTATGCGATTGACTATCAGGAAGGGATCAAGAATCCGGTAGGACTTTCGGGCGTGCGGATGCAGGCAAAAGTGCACCTGATCACATGTCACAACGATATGGCGAAAAACATCGTCAAAGCGGTTGAACGTTGTGGGCTGAAAGTTGACCAACTGATATTTGCCGGACTGGCATCAAGTTATTCGGTATTGACGGAAGATGAACGTGAACTGGGTGTCTGCGTCGTCGATATCGGTGGTGGTACAATGGATATCGCCGTTTATACCGGTGGGGCATTGCGCCACACTAAGGTAATTCCTTATGCTGGCAATGTCGTGACCAGTGATATCGCTTACGCCTTTGGCACGCCGCCAAGCGACGCCGAAGCGATTAAAGTTCGCCACGGTTGTGCGCTGGGTTCCATCGTTGGAAAAGATGAGAGCGTGGAAGTGCCGAGCGTAGGCGGTCGTCCGCCACGGAGTCTGCAACGTCAGACCCTGGCAGAGGTGATCGAGCCGCGCTATACCGAGCTGCTCAACCTGGTCAACGAAGAGATATTGCAGTTGCAGGAAAAGCTTCGCCAACAAGGGGTTAAACATCACCTGGCGGCAGGCATTGTATTAACCGGTGGCGCAGCGCAGATCGAAGGTCTTGCAGCCTGTGCTCAGCGCGTGTTTCATACGCAAGTGCGTATCGGCGCGCCGCTGAACATTACCGGTTTAACGGATTATGCTCAGGAGCCGTATTATTCGACGGCGGTGGGATTGCTTCACTATGGGAAAGAGTCACATCTTAACGGTGAAGCTGAAGTAGAAAAACGTGTTACAGCATCAGTTGGCTCGTGGATCAAGCGACTCAATAGTTGGCTGCGAAAAGAGTTTTAATTTTTATGAGGCCGACGATGATTACGGCCTCAGGCGACAGGCACAAATCGGAGAGAAACTATGTTTGAACCAATGGAACTTACCAATGACGCGGTGATTAAAGTCATCGGCGTCGGCGGCGGCGGCGGTAATGCTGTTGAACACATGGTGCGCGAGCGCATTGAAGGTGTTGAATTCTTCGCGGTAAATACCGATGCACAAGCGCTGCGTAAAACAGCGGTTGGACAGACGATTCAAATCGGTAGCGGTATCACCAAAGGACTAGGCGCTGGCGCTAATCCAGAAGTTGGCCGCAATGCGGCTGATGAGGATCGCGATGCATTGCGTGCGGCGCTGGAAGGTGCAGACATGGTCTTTATTGCTGCGGGTATGGGTGGTGGTACCGGTACAGGTGCAGCACCAGTCGTCGCTGAAGTGGCAAAAGATTTGGGTATCCTGACCGTTGCTGTCGTCACTAAGCCTTTCAACTTTGAAGGCAAGAAGCGTATGGCATTCGCGGAGCAGGGGATCACTGAACTGTCCAAGCATGTGGACTCTCTGATCACTATCCCGAACGACAAACTGCTGAAAGTTCTGGGCCGCGGTATCTCCCTGCTGGATGCGTTTGGCGCAGCGAACGATGTACTGAAAGGCGCTGTGCAAGGTATCGCTGAACTGATTACTCGTCCGGGTTTGATGAACGTGGACTTTGCAGACGTACGCACCGTAATGTCTGAAATGGGCTACGCAATGATGGGTTCTGGCGTGGCGAGCGGTGAAGACCGTGCGGAAGAAGCTGCTGAAATGGCTATCTCTTCTCCGCTGCTGGAAGATATCGACCTGTCTGGCGCGCGCGGCGTGCTGGTTAACATCACGGCGGGCTTCGACCTGCGTCTGGATGAGTTCGAAACGGTAGGTAACACCATCCGTGCATTTGCTTCCGACAACGCGACTGTGGTTATCGGTACTTCTCTTGACCCGGATATGAATGACGAGCTGCGCGTAACTGTTGTTGCGACAGGTATCGGCATGGACAAACGTCCTGAAATCACTCTGGTGACCAATAAGCAGGTTCAGCAGCCAGTGATGGATCGCTACCAGCAGCACGGGATGGCTCCGCTGACCCAGGAGCAGAAGCCGGTTGCTAAAGTCGTGAATGACAATGCGCCGCAAACTGCGAAAGAGCCGGATTATCTGGATATCCCAGCATTCCTGCGTAAGCAAGCTGATTAAGAATTGACTGGAATTTGGGTTTCGAGGCTCTTTGTGCTAAACTGGCCCGCCGAATGTATAGTACACTTCGGTTGGATAGGTAATTTGGCGAGATAATACGATGATCAAACAAAGGACACTTAAACGTATCGTTCAGGCGACGGGTGTCGGTTTACATACCGGCAAGAAAGTCACCCTGACGTTACGCCCTGCGCCGGCCAACACCGGGGTCATCTATCGTCGCACCGACTTGAATCCACCGGTAGATTTCCCGGCCGATGCCAAATCTGTGCGTGATACCATGCTCTGTACGTGTCTGGTCAACGAGCATGATGTACGGATTTCAACCGTAGAGCACCTCAATGCTGCTCTCGCGGGCCTGGGCATCGATAACATTGTTATCGAAGTTAACGCGCCGGAAATCCCGATCATGGACGGCAGCGCCGCTCCGTTTGTATACCTGCTGCTTGACGCCGGTATCGACGAGTTGAACTGCGCCAAAAAATTTGTTCGCATCAAAGAGACTGTTCGTGTCGAAGATGGCGATAAGTGGGCTGAATTTAAGCCGTACAATGGTTTTTCGCTGGATTTCACCATCGATTTTAACCATCCGGCTATTGATTCCAGCAACCAGCGCTATGCGATGAACTTCTCCGCTGATGCGTTTATGCGCCAGATCAGCCGTGCGCGTACGTTCGGTTTCATGCGTGATATCGAATATCTGCAGTCCCGTGGTTTGTGCCTGGGCGGCAGCTTCGATTGTGCCATCGTTGTTGACGATTATCGCGTACTGAACGAAGACGGCCTGCGTTTTGAAGACGAATTTGTGCGTCACAAAATGCTCGATGCGATCGGTGACTTGTTCATGTGTGGTCACAATATTATTGGTGCATTTACCGCTTATAAATCCGGTCATGCACTGAATAACAAACTGCTGCAGGCTGTCCTGGCGAAACAGGAAGCCTGGGAATATGTGACCTTCCAGGACGACGCAGAACTGCCGTTGGCCTTCAAAGCGCCTTCAGCCGTACTGGCATAACGACATTTATACTGTCGTATAAAATTCGACTGGCAAATCTGGCACTCTCTCCGGCCAGGTGAACCAGTCGTTTTTTTTTGAATTTTATAAGAGCTATAAAAAACGGTGCGAACGCTGTTTTCTTAAGCACTTTTACGCACAACTTATCTTCATTCGTGCTGTGGACTTCAGGCTTTAATGATAAGATTTGTGCGCTAAATACGTTTGAATACGATCGGGATGGCAATAACGTGAGTGGAATACTGACGCGCTGGCGACAGTTTGGTAAACGCTACTTCTGGCCGCATCTCTTATTAGGGATGGTTGCGGCGAGTTTAGGTTTGCCTGCGCTCAGCAACGCCGCCGAACCAAACGCGCCCGCAAAAGCGACAACCCGCAACCACGAGCCTTCAGCCAAAGTTAACTTTGGTCAATTGGCCTTGCTGGAAGCGAACACGCGCCGCCCGAATTCGAACTATTCCGTTGATTACTGGCATCAACATGCCATTCGCACGGTAATCCGTCATCTTTCTTTCGCAATGGCACCGCAAACACTGCCCGTTGCTGAAGAATCTTTGCCTCTTCAGGCGCAACATCTTGCATTACTGGATACGCTCAGCGCGCTGCTGACCCAGGAAGGCACGCCGTCTGAAAAGGGTTATCGCATTGATTATGCGCATTTTACCCCACAAGCAAAATTCAGCACGCCCGTCTGGATAAGCCAGGCGCAAGGCATCCGTGCTGGCCCTCAACGCCTCAGCTAACAACAATAAACCTTTACTTCATTTTATTAACTCCGCAACGCGGGGCGTTTGAGATTTTATTATGCTAATCAAATTATTAACTAAAGTTTTCGGTAGTCGTAACGATCGTACCCTGCGCCGGATGCGCAAAGTGGTCAACATCATCAATGCCATGGAACCGGAGATGGAAAAACTCTCCGACGAAGAACTGAAAGGGAAAACCGCAGAGTTTCGTGCACGTCTGGAAAAAGGCGAAGTGCTGGAAAATCTGATCCCGGAAGCTTTCGCCGTGGTACGTGAGGCAAGTAAGCGCGTCTTTGGTATGCGTCACTTCGACGTTCAGTTACTCGGCGGTATGGTTCTTAACGAACGCTGCATCGCCGAAATGCGTACCGGTGAAGGTAAAACCCTGACCGCAACGCTGCCTGCTTACCTGAACGCACTAACCGGTAAAGGCGTGCATGTAGTTACCGTCAACGACTACCTGGCGCAACGTGACGCCGAAAACAACCGTCCGCTGTTTGAATTCCTTGGCCTGACTGTCGGTATCAACCTGCCGGGCATGCCAGCACCGGCAAAGCGCGAAGCTTACGCAGCTGACATCACTTACGGTACGAACAACGAATACGGCTTTGACTACCTGCGCGACAACATGGCGTTCAGTCCTGAAGAACGTGTACAGCGTAAACTGCACTATGCGCTGGTGGACGAAGTGGACTCCATCCTGATCGATGAAGCGCGTACACCGCTGATCATTTCCGGCCCGGCAGAAGACAGCTCGGAAATGTATAAACGCGTGAATAAAATTATTCCGCACCTGATCCGTCAGGAAAAAGAAGACTCCGAAACCTTCCAGGGCGAAGGCCACTTCTCGGTGGACGAAAAATCTCGCCAGGTGAACCTGACCGAACGCGGTCTGGTGCTGATTGAAGAACTGCTGGTGAAAGAGGGCATCATGGATGAAGGGGAGTCTCTGTACTCTCCGGCCAACATCATGCTGATGCACCACGTAACGGCGGCGCTGCGCGCTCATGCGCTGTTTACCCGCGACGTCGACTACATCGTTAAAGATGGTGAAGTTATCATCGTTGACGAACACACCGGTCGTACCATGCAGGGACGTCGTTGGTCCGATGGTCTGCACCAGGCTGTGGAAGCGAAAGAAGGTGTGCAGATCCAGAACGAAAACCAAACGCTGGCTTCGATCACCTTCCAGAACTACTTCCGTCTGTATGAAAAACTGGCGGGGATGACTGGTACTGCTGATACCGAAGCTTTCGAATTTAGCTCCATCTACAAACTGGATACCGTCGTTGTTCCGACCAACCGTCCAATGATTCGTAAAGATCTGCCGGACCTGGTCTACATGACTGAAGCGGAAAAAATTCAGGCGATCATTGAAGATATCAAAGAACGTACTGCGAAAGGCCAGCCGGTGCTGGTGGGTACTATCTCCATCGAAAAATCGGAGCTGGTGTCAAACGAACTGACCAAAGCCGGTATTAAGCACAATGTCCTGAACGCCAAATTCCACGCCAATGAAGCGGCGATTGTTGCTCAGGCAGGTTATCCGGCTGCGGTGACTATCGCGACCAACATGGCGGGTCGTGGTACAGATATTGTGCTCGGTGGTAGCTGGCAGGCAGAAGTTGCCGCGCTGGAAAATCCGACCGCAGAGCAAATTGAAAAAATTAAAGCCGACTGGCAGGTACGTCACGATGCGGTACTGGCAGCAGGTGGCCTGCATATCATCGGTACCGAGCGTCACGAATCCCGTCGTATCGATAACCAGTTGCGCGGTCGTTCTGGTCGTCAGGGGGATGCTGGTTCTTCCCGTTTCTACCTGTCGATGGAAGATGCGCTGATGCGTATTTTTGCTTCCGACCGAGTATCCGGCATGATGCGTAAACTGGGTATGAAGCCAGGCGAAGCCATTGAACACCCGTGGGTGACTAAAGCAATTGCCAACGCCCAGCGTAAAGTTGAAAGCCGTAACTTCGACATTCGTAAGCAACTGCTGGAATATGATGACGTGGCTAACGATCAGCGTCGCGCCATTTACTCCCAGCGTAACGAACTGCTGGATGTCAGCGATGTGAGTGAAACCATCAACAGCATTCGTGAAGATGTGTTCAAAGCGACCATTGATGCCTACATTCCGCCACAGTCGCTGGAAGAAATGTGGGATATTCCGGGGCTGCAGGAACGTCTGAAGAACGATTTCGACCTCGATTTGCCAATTGCCGAGTGGCTGGATAAAGAACCAGAACTGCATGAAGAGACGCTGCGTGAGCGAATTCTGGCGCAGTCCATCGAAGTGTATCAGCGTAAAGAAGAAGTGGTTGGTGCTGAGATGATGCGTCACTTCGAAAAAGGCGTCATGCTGCAAACTCTCGACTCTCTGTGGAAAGAGCACCTGGCGGCGATGGACTATCTGCGTCAGGGTATCCACCTGCGTGGCTATGCACAGAAAGATCCGAAGCAGGAATACAAACGTGAATCGTTCTCCATGTTTGCAGCGATGCTGGAGTCGTTAAAATATGAAGTTATCAGCACGCTGAGCAAAGTCCAGGTACGTATGCCTGAAGAGGTTGAGGAGCTGGAACAACAGCGTCGTATGGAAGCCGAGCGTTTAGCGCAAATGCAGCAGCTTAGCCATCAGGATGACGACTCTGCAGCCGCAGCTGCACTGGCGGCGCAAACCGGTGAGCGCAAAGTAGGACGTAACGATCCTTGCCCGTGCGGTTCTGGTAAAAAATACAAGCAGTGCCATGGTCGCCTGCAATAAAAGCTAACAGTTGAAGTAAAAGGCGCAGGATTCTGCGCCTTTTTTATAGGTTTAAGACAATGAAAAAGCTGCAAATTGCGGTAGGTATTATTCGCAACGAGAACAATGAAATCTTTATAACGCGTCGCGCAGCAGATGCGCACATGGCGAATAAACTGGAGTTTCCCGGCGGTAAAATTGAAATGGGCGAAACGCCGGAACAGGCGGTGGTGCGTGAACTTCAGGAAGAAGTCGGGATTACCCCACAACATTTTTCGCTATTTGAAAAACTGGAATATGAATTCCCGGACAGGCATATAACTCTGTGGTTCTGGTTGGTCGAAAGCTGGGAAGGGGAGCCGTGGGGTAAAGAAGGGCAACCCGGTGAGTGGATGTCGCTAGTCGGTCTTAATGCCGATGATTTTCCGCCAGCCAATGAACCGGTAATTGCGAAGCTTAAGCGTCTGTAGTCTGTAGGTCGGATAAGGCGTTCACGCCGTATCCGACATTTGCACAAGATGCCTGATGCGACGCTGTCCGCGTCTTATCAGGCCTACGTGCGGCATCAGACCAATGTCACTGCTTTGGCTCTTCGCTCCAGTCATCGCTTTCGGAAAGATCGCCACTGCTGGGGATTCGTTTTTCTTCAGCAGCCCATTCTCCGAGGTCGATCAGCTGACAACGTTTGGAGCAAAATGGCCGAAACGGGCTGATTTCACCCCACACCACCGTTTTCCCGCAGGTTGGGCAATTCACCGTAATAGTTTCTGACATTTTCACTCCTTAGCAACAGGCCAGTTCGAAATCCAGACGTTCCGGTACCTGTCCGTTTTCACTGTCCAGCGGCATAAAACGAATGGCAAAACGGCTCTTATGTCCGGAAATTTGCGGATAAAGCTGTGAATCGAGCGACAGATTCAGGCGCAGCAAGTCGGCATCGCCACCGTTATCCTGATAAAAACCATTCAGGCTGGTTTGTTTACGGAAGGGGGCCGACTGGCGAATTAAATCCAGCACCATGGTAAGTGCCTGGGTGAGCGGGTTCAGGCTGGCAATCCAGGTTTCTACCTGGCTGTCGCGCTGCGCCTGGGGTAGATGCAGCCAAATGTGCAATGTAGGTAAATCAAAGCTGCAACAGCCGCCTGGGATGCTCAGTCGCTGACGCACCAGAGCAATCAAACGATCTTCACGCAGAAATTGCCCGATACGCGGCGCGGAAATTAATACGCTCCCCGCCGCTTTTAACTGCTGAATTAATGCTTCAATACGGCTCTGGTCCACGCCAGGCACGCCAATCCAGGTCTGGAGTTTACGTTGCTGCCGGTCAAGTTCTTTCAACAGCTCAGTGCGGACTTCGCCGCGCTCGAAAACATCCAGTAATTCACTGACATTACGGAAGAAATGCAGCGCGCCAGCGTGGTCAACGATGGGTAAATTAACGGTGAGTTGCTGAATCAAAAACTCAATGCGCAGCCATGTACGCATTTTTTCATTTAGTGGATGTTCAAAAAGGACCTGGGTCTGCATTACGGTTTTTCCTGTGAGACAAACTGCGACGCAAGCTGCAAATAGTGTGCGTGCAGGCGGGCAACATCCGATGCGATAGCATCCGGTGCGCCGTTATTATCAATGACGTCATCTGCCACGGCAAGGCGGGCTTCGCGCGTTGCCTGAGCAGCAAGGATTTGTTCGACATGCTCGCGAGTTACATCATCGCGCTGCATGGTGCGCTTAAGTTGCGTTTCTGGGCTGACATCCACCACCAGCACTCGATTCGCTTTTTTATACAGTGAGTTTTCTACCAGCAATGGCACAACCCACAGTACATAGGGGGAAGTAGCTTGCTGGATCTGGTGTTGCGTCTCTTGCTGAATCAGCGGATGCAGCAGGGCGTTAAGCCAGTTTTTCTCTTCCGGGTTGGCGAAGATCCGCTCGCGCAAGGCCCGGCGCTGCAATGTTCCATCAGCAGCAATCATGTTAGCGCCAAAGTGATCAGCAATGGCATGTAGCGCAGGTGCACCTGGTTCAACCACCTGACGCGCAATAATATCGGCATCAATGACGTTAATTCCGAGATCAGCAAACGCATTGGCAACGGTACTCTTGCCACTGCCAATGCCTCCCGTTAAGGCAACTATATACCTCATAATTTATATTCCCGGGAATTCATCATGATTATCAAAACGTTAAAAATGAGTGCACGAAAGCGAAATTGATGAAACGTTCGCTCACTATTTACTAGGTAAATTTATGGGATTGTAGCGTAAAAAAAGACAATTTCGCAGTCTTGCGCCGCATTGATTAGTGCGTATGATAGCGTCACTGGAGTTGCGCTCTTACCCTTATAGCCATTAACCCCAGGAATCCGCACATGCGTATTGAAGAAGATCTGAAGTTAGGTTTTAAAGACGTTCTCATCCGCCCTAAACGCTCCACTCTTAAAAGCCGTTCCGATGTTGAACTGGAACGTCAATTCACCTTCAAACATTCAGGTCAGAGCTGGTCCGGCGTGCCGATTATCGCCGCAAATATGGACACCGTAGGTACATTTTCTATGGCCTCTGCGCTGGCTTCTTTTGATATTTTGACTGCTGTGCATAAACACTATTCTGTCGAAGAGTGGCAAGCGTTTATCAACAATTCTTCCCCTGATGTGCTGAAACATGTGATGGTTTCTACCGGTACGTCTGATGCGGATTTCGAAAAAACTAAACAGATTCTCGACCTGAACCCGGCATTAAACTTTGTTTGTATTGATGTGGCGAATGGTTATTCCGAACACTTCGTGCAGTTCGTTGCGAAAGCGCGTGAAGCGTGGCCGACCAAAACCATTTGTGCTGGCAACGTAGTGACTGGTGAAATGTGTGAGGAGCTTATCCTCTCCGGTGCTGATATCGTTAAAGTTGGCATTGGCCCAGGTTCTGTTTGTACAACTCGCGTCAAAACAGGCGTCGGTTATCCGCAGCTTTCTGCGGTAATCGAATGTGCCGATGCGGCGCACGGTCTGGGCGGAATGATCGTCAGCGACGGTGGCTGCACCACGCCGGGCGATGTCGCAAAAGCCTTTGGCGGCGGTGCCGATTTCGTCATGCTTGGCGGCATGCTGGCGGGCCACGAAGAGAGCGGCGGTCGCATCGTTGAGGAGAACGGCGAGAAATTTATGCTGTTCTACGGCATGAGCTCCGAGTCTGCGATGAAACGTCACGTTGGCGGCGTTGCGGAATATCGCGCAGCAGAAGGTAAAACCGTTAAGCTGCCGCTGCGAGGCCCGGTTGAAAATACCGCGCGTGATATTTTGGGCGGCCTGCGTTCAGCTTGTACATACGTTGGGGCTTCACGCCTGAAAGAACTGACCAAGCGCACCACATTTATCCGTGTGCAGGAACAAGAAAACCGCATCTTCAACAACCTGTAATCTTCCAACGCTGGTGTGGAGCAACACGCCAGCGTTATCCCATCCCACTCATCGCATCGCCTAAATGGAAAATTGGCAGATACATCGCCACCACCAGCGTACCGATAATTCCTCCCGTTATGATCAGCAACGCCGGTTCCAGTAAGGCTGCGAGGTTATCCGCCAGCGCCATTGTGTTATCCCGATGATGATGGGCGAGGTTGTCTAACATGAGGTCCAGCGAGCCGGATGCCTCTCCTGTTCTCACTAATTGCAAACAGAGCGGGCTAAACTCCCCGGTATTTTTTAGCGCCAGCCAGATGGGATGACCGTTACTGATATCGTGCTGGATTTGTGTCAGAAGTTGCACCCAGTACGGGCAGCGCATTGTTTCTCTGACGCTCTCTACGCCCTGCAAAAAAGTAATGCCTGCACTTTGTGTCAGCGCCAGAATCGTAAAGATCTGCGTGAGTTTTTGTCCCCGCATCAGTGAACCCATAATCGGGATGCGTAACAGCAATTTCTGCCGCACTATAAGCCAGGTCGGTCGGCGCATCAGCAACTTATTGGCTATCGCCAGCAGAAAGCCGAACAACACCAGCAGCCAGCTCCATTCGCCACTAAAGTCTGCCAGCGTCATGATCCCCTGCGTTAGTGCCGGTAGTGGGGTGTTGAAGGTCTTATAGATAGCGGCAAACTCCGGCAGAACAAAATGCAGCATTGCCACAACCACTATGATTGCCATCGCTAAAATGATGATGGGATAACGTAACGCTGATTTCACTTTGTCGGTCAACTGACGCTGGGCTTTTTGCTGACGCGCCAGTTCAAAGCAGCATTCATCCAGCTTACCGGTCAGTTCACCCGTGCGGATCATCGCCTGATAGAGTGGCGGAAATACCTCTGACCAGGGTAATAAGGCATTGGAAAAAGCAATGCCCTGTTCGAGATCGTGCGCCAGCGATTGCAGCAACGCTTGCCATTGCTTACTGAGATGCTGTTCCGCCAGCAGTGCCAGCCCTTCAGAAAGCGTTAACCCGGCTTTGAGTAGCGTCGCCAGTTGATGAATGACTTCCGCGCTTTTATCTCCTCGCCACTGCGCAGAATTGATGGCGATTCGCTTCAGGCTAAGTGGGGTAACCATCTGTTGCTGTAGTGCCATGAGCAGCAAAGCACGGCTCTCTGCCCATAGCATCCCATCTTGCGCATTGCCGTCGCCGGTTATGCCATGCCAGCGCCAGAGTTGCTTACTCGCCATGCGGCATCCCCAGTACGCGGATTAACTCTTCAAAGGTGGTTAAGCCTTGCTCCACGGCCAGGCAGCCGTTTTCAAAAAGCGTACGCATACCCGCCTGTCGTGCGTGCGTTTCCAGCGATTCAACGTCGGTATTAGCGGAAATAAGCTGACGAATGACCGGCGTTATGGGCAGAACTTCAAATAAGGCCGTACGACCATAAAAACCGTGGTAGCAATGTACACAACCGGGTGCCTGCCAGTGGGGCAGCGGCGACGGCCATACATTGACTGGAATATGGATGGGCTCCCCTTGCTGCTGGCGACAATGTGGGCAAAGTTTACGTACCAGACGCTGGGCTATTACCAGCGTAAGCGCTGATGAGAGCATCCAGCGGGCGACTCCCATTTGCTGTAAACGTACCAGCGTTTCGCAGGTGGAATTAGTGTGTAGGGTAGACAACACCAGGTGACCAGTTTGCGCCGCTTTAATAGCGATCTCTGCTGTTTCGCCATCGCGGATCTCTCCGATCATGATGACGTCAGGATCCTGGCGCAATAACGCACGCAAAACGCCCTGAAAGGTGAGTCCTGCACGCGGATGGATTTGCGTCTGGTTTAGTCCGGCTATGGGGATCTCAACCGGCTCTTCGACGCTACAAATATTAATGTCAGCGGTATTCAGCTTTTGCAGGGCACTATAAAGCGTGACCGTTTTGCCGCTGCCGGTAGGGCCAGTTACCAGCACCAGTCCCTGTGGTTGTTGCAAGGCATGAGCAAAGTCCGCCAGTTGTAACGGCTGCATTCCAAGCGTGTTGACATCCAGTGCCTGACTCACCTGCTGTAACAACCTTAATACCACCTTTTCACCACCCCGACATGGTAAGGTCGCAATACGAAATGAGACGGCGTTTCCTGCCAGTTCGACAGTGAATTGCCCGTCCTGCGGCAGGCGATGTTCCGCAATATCCAGGTTTCCCAGCACTTTTAATCTGGCGGTTAATGCGACTCCGGCATCCGGTGAAACATCCGGTAAAGGATGCAATACGCCGTCGATACGCAAGCGGATGCGGTAGGCATTGTCCGCTGGTTCGATATGAATATCAGACGCGCGTTGTTCCTGCGCAGATTGTAACGTTCGAGTCAGCAACTCTGCTTTGGGCTGATGCTTCTCCTGAACAGCTACGGGCAATGTCTGTTGTGTGCGACTGGCGTGACCTTCCATTTGTTGGCGCGTCCAGCAGGTGATCTCAATACGTTTGGTGGTAGCGAAATGCAATGCGTCCAGTAGCTCATGCGAAGGTGCATCGACTACCGCAACATGAACCACCTCTTCGCTGGCATCCAGCAAGACTCCATGATAACGCAGACACAGGGCAGTGAGCTGTGGAATATTCATTGCCGCTCCTTAGTTGGCGTCATCAAAGCGGAAGACATCTTCGCAGGCTTGCTGCAATGCGCTGTCACTTTGAATATTGCAGTTGCGCGTCCAGCCGGTGACGCCGTTTGCGTTATCCCAACCCGGTGTCATGACGACGCTTAGTCCATTGAGAATTTCTTGCCCGGTCAGCGACACCACGCCTTTTGCCACACTCATGGCTGAAACATAGCGGGTGGTGGTAGGCGAGGGAATGCCATTGCTGCCACCGTCGCAGGTATCTAATCCACCATGTTCCAGCGCGCACAACTCTACGGCGGTACGGTAAGGCACAAAGGTTTGTAGCATGTCGGTGAGTGCAGCTTTGCGCAGGTAGTTTTGATAAGCGGGAATACCAATGGCGCTTAAAATGGCAATGATGCCAATAACCACCATCAGTTCGATAAGTGTAAAACCGCGTTGCTTGTCCATCTGTTTCGCTCCTTGATTTGGTTGGCGCTACTTTGGCAAACGCCATCAGCACAAGCGAGGGGCAAAAAACGAAACGGGAAAGCAGCTTCCGAGGTTTTTTATTTCGTTGCAGCGAAAGACAAGAAATTTGCGAGGCGTTACGAAGAAAGTTGGGGAAGGGGAGATTATCCGCCCGCGATGGAGCGGATAAATCTGTCAGCAATTAGCGAAAACGCATTGAAAGGTCGAGTGCTTGTACGTGTTTAGTTAGCGCACCGACGGAGATAAAGTCCACGCCCGTTTCGGCAAATTCGCGCAGTGTTTTGTCAGTGACGTTGCCAGACACTTCCAGTAGCGCCTTGCCGTTGGTGCGTTTGACGGCTTCGCGCATCTGTTCTGTTTCGAAGTTATCCAGCATGATGATATCGGCTCCTGCTTTCAGGGCTTCATCAAGTTCTTCCAGATTCTCTACTTCGACTTCTACTGGCGCATCCGGGTGCAGCCAGGACGCTTTTTCGACGGCCTGGCGCACTGAGCCGGAGGCAATAATATGATTTTCTTTGATCAGGAAGGCATCAGAAAGCCCCAGACGGTGATTCGCTCCGCCGCCGCAAAGTACCGCGTATTTCAGAGCTGAACGCAGGCCAGGTAAGGTTTTGCGCGTATCCAACAACTGCGTGTTGGTGCCTTCCAGTAATTCGACATAGTGGCGTACCTTACTGGCAACTCCTGAAAGGGTTTGCACAAAATTAAGCGCAGTGCGTTCGCCCGTTAACAGCACGCGGGATGGGCCTTCAAGTTCGAACAAGGGTTGATTGGCGTTGATGACATCGCCGTCATCCACATGCCAGATTATGGTGACATCGTCGCCTGCCAGTTGAATAAACACCTCTTCAACCCAGCGTTTGCCGCAAAATACGCCATTCTCGCGGGTGATCACCGTGGCATGAGAGCGAGAGTTTTCCGGTAAAAGTTTTGCCGTAATGTCATTGTTGGCATCGACTGTTCCGCCTAAATCTTCCCGCAGCGCCTGGGCCACCGCGCCGGGGATATCGAGATTAATGCGTTCCAGCAGCTCGTCACGTCGGGTGTCAGGGTTATAGCGGAGAGGCGGCATGTTAAAACTCCAGATAGCTAACGAATCATAAGGTAGAAACATGCTACTCTGAACCGGGTATTAGCACCACATATAAGGAGATCCTGCATGTTGTTAGAACAGGGGTGGCTGGTTGGCGCGCGCCGCGTTCCCTCACCACATTACGATTGCCGCCCGGATGACGAAACACCCACCCTGCTGGTGGTGCACAATATTAGCCTGCCGCCAGGCGAGTTTGGCGGTCCGTGGATCGACGCATTATTCACTGGAACTATTGATCCGCAGGCACATCCTTTCTTTGCTGAGATCGCCCATTTGCGCGTCTCCGCCCACTGTTTGATTCGCCGTGATGGTGAAATAGTCCAGTATGTTCCTTTCGATAAACGTGCATGGCATGCGGGAGTCTCTCAGTATCAGGGGCGCGAACGCTGCAATGATTTTTCTATTGGGATTGAGCTTGAAGGCACCGATACGCTGGCGTATACCGATGCGCAGTATCAACAGCTTGCGGCGGTTACGCGGGCACTGATAGATCGCTATCCCGATATCGCTAATAACATGACGGGCCATTGTGATATTGCGCCGGATCGGAAAACCGATCCCGGTCCTGCATTTGATTGGGCACGGTTTCGTGTGCTGGTCAGCAAGGAGACAACATGACGCTATTTACAACCTTACTGGTGTTAATTTTCGAGCGCCTGTTTAAGTTGGGCGAGCACTGGCAGCTTGATCATCGTCTTGAAGCGTTCTTTCGGCGGGTGAAACATTTTTCTCTCGGGCGCACGTTAGGCATGACCATTATTGCGATGGGCGTGACTTTTTTACTGTTACGCGCATTGCAGGGAGTATTGTTCAACGTTCCCACGCTACTGGTGTGGCTGCTGATTGGTTTGCTGTGTATTGGCGCAGGTAAAGTTCGTCTTCATTATCATGCTTATCTGACAGCTGCTTCACGTAATGATAGCCATGCCCGTGCCACGATGGCTGGCGAACTCACCATGATTCACGGCGTCCCGGCAGGCTGCGACGAACGTGAGTATTTGCGTGAGCTGCAAAATGCATTGCTGTGGATTAACTTTCGTTTTTATCTTGCACCGCTGTTCTGGCTGATTGTGGGGGGAACCTGGGGACCCGTTACGCTGATGGGGTATGCGTTTTTGCGTGCATGGCAATACTGGCTGGCGCGATATCAGACGCCGCATCATCGTTTACAGTCCGGCATTGATGCCGTGCTTCATGTACTGGATTGGGTGCCGGTTCGTCTTGCGGGTGTGGTATATGCCTTGATCGGTCATGGTGAGAAAGCGTTACCGGCCTGGTTTGCTTCGCTGGGTGATTTCCATACTTCGCAGTATCAGGTGTTAACGCGTCTGGCGCAGTTCTCTCTGGCGCGTGAACCGCATGTCGATAAGGTGGAGACGCCGAAGGCAGCGGTTTCAATGGCGAAGAAAACCTCGTTCGTGGTCGTGGTGGTGATTGCACTACTGACGATTTACGGGGCGTTGGTGTAAAGATTATTGCCCTCACCCTGTACGGGTGAGGGCGTAGAGAGATTAATGCGCTTTTACGGCTTTGGCGGTTTTCTCTTTAAACAGATAGCCGATACCTAACACGATCAGCCATACCGGGATCAGGTATACCGAAATCGCCATTCCTGGGGTCATCAGCATAATCACCAGTACCGCCGCCATAAACAGCAGGCAGATCCAGTTACCCAGCGGATAAAGCAGAGCAGGGAAGCGAGTTACCACGCCTTGTTCCTGCTTGGCGCGACGGAATTTCATATGCGCCAGGCTAATCATCGCCCAGTTGATTACCAGTGCAGATACCACCAGCGCCATTAACAGTCCGAAAGCGGACTCTGGGGCAAGGTAGTTAATCAGTACGCACAACGCCGTTACCAGTGCAGACACCAGAATGGTATTTACTGGTACACCACGTTTATCGACAGACGCCAGCGCTTTTGGCGCATTACCCTGTTGTGCCAGACCAAACAGCATACGGCTGTTGCAATATACGCAGCTGTTGTACACGGAGAGCGCCGCAGTCAGTACCACGATGTTCAGCGCATTCGCCACAAAGGTATCGCCTAACTCGTGGAAGATCAGCACAAACGGACTGGTATCGGCGGTAACGCGGGTCCACGGCATCAGTGAGAGCAGAACGGCTAACGAACCAATATAGAAAATCAGGATGCGGTAGATAACCTGGTTAGTTGCTTTCGGTATACTTTGCTCCGGGTTATCAGCTTCTGCTGCGGTGATCCCCACCAGTTCCAGACCACCGAACGAGAACATGATAATCGCCATCATCATCACCAGCCCGGTGAAGCCGTGCGGCAGGAAACCACCCTGATCCCACAGGTTGCTAACGGTCGCCTGCGGGCCGCCGTTGCCACTGAATAGCAGCCAGCCGCCGAAGATGATCATCGCTACCACCGCGATAACTTTGATAATGGCAAACCAGAACTCCATCTCGCCAAACACTTTAACGTTGGTCAGGTTGATGGCGTTAATCACCACAAAGAATACGGCGGCAGAAACCCAGGTGGGGATTTCCGGATACCAGAACTGAATGTATTTACCCACGGCAGTCAGCTCAGCCATGGCAACTAAAACGTACAGTACCCAGTAGTTCCAGCCAGAGGCGAAACCGGCAAAACTGCCCCAGTATTTATAAGCAAAGTGGCTAAAGGAGCCTGCGACAGGTTCTTCGACCACCATTTCACCCAGCTGACGCATGATCAGAAAGGCGATAAAACCAGCAATGGCGTAACCCAGGATAATCCCTGGCCCTGCGGACTGTATTACGGAGGCGCTACCCAGGAATAACCCGGTCCCTATCGCGCCACCCAGCGCGATAAGCTGAATATGGCGGTTTTTAAGGCCGCGCTTTAGCTGCTCGCCGTGCTGTTGACCTTCCATCATGAAACCTCGTGCGGTGGTTGTTTTTTTGATCTACGCAGTGATGCGTGTGTAAGTTTACAATTCCGTTTGTTGTATTAATTTGTTTACATCAAAGAAGTTTGAATTGTTACAAAAAGACTTCCGTCAGATCAAGAATAATGGTATGTGGCAGCGAAGGCACCCGCTTTATGCATGGTTGAAGATGAGTTGCTTAAAAAGAAACCGTTTGTAAAGCTCAGCCTCAACCCCTCTCAATATGTAGAATGAATTTAAATTCGTTTTGATTGAATTAAAAATCACAAAATTGGTAAGTGAATCGGTTCAATTCGGATTTTTATAGTTTAATAATCGTTAAAAAACCCCTTTCCTACGTAAAGTCTACATTTATGCATAGTTACAACTTTGAAACGTTATATATGTCAAGTTGTTAAAATGTGCACAGTTTCATGATTTCAATCAAAACCTGTATGGACATAAGGTGAATACTTTGTTACTTTAGCGTCACAGACATGAAATTGGTAAGACCAATTGACTTCGGCAAGTGGCTTAAGACAGGAACTCATGGCCTACAGCAAAATCCGCCAACCAAAACTCTCCGATGTGATTGAGCAGCAACTGGAGTTTTTGATCCTCGAAGGCACTCTCCGCCCGGGCGAAAAACTCCCACCGGAACGCGAACTGGCAAAACAGTTTGACGTCTCCCGTCCCTCCTTGCGTGAGGCGATTCAACGTCTCGAAGCGAAGGGCTTGTTGCTTCGTCGCCAGGGTGGCGGCACTTTTGTCCAGAGCAGCCTATGGCAAAGCTTCAGCGATCCGCTGGTGGAGCTGCTCTCCGACCATCCTGAATCACAGTATGACTTGCTCGAAACACGACACGCCCTGGAAGGTATCGCCGCTTATTACGCCGCGCTGCGTAGTACCGATGAAGACAAGGAACGCATCCGTGAACTCCACCACGCCATAGAGCTGGCGCAGCAGTCTGGCGATCTGGACGCGGAATCAAACGCCGTACTCCAGTATCAGATTGCCGTCACCGAAGCGGCCCACAATGTGGTTCTGCTTCATCTGCTAAGGTGTATGGAGCCGATGTTGGCCCAGAATGTCCGCCAGAACTTCGAATTGCTCTATTCGCGTCGCGAGATGCTGCCGCTGGTGAGTAGTCACCGCACCCGCATATTTGAAGCGATTATGGCCGGTAAGCCGGAAGAAGCGCGCGAAGCATCGCATCGCCATCTGGCCTTTATCGAAGAAATTTTGCTCGACAGAAGTCGTGAAGAGAGCCGCCGTGAGCGTTCTCTGCGTCGTCTGGAGCAACGAAAGAATTAGTGATTTTTCTGGTAAAAATTATCCAGAAGATGTTGTAAATCAAGCGCATATAAAAGCGCGGCAACTAAACGTAGAACCTGTCTTATTGAGCTTTCCGGCGAGAGTTCAATGGGACAGGTTCCAGAAAACTCAACGTTATTAGATAGATAAGGAATAACCCATGTCAGAACGTTTCCCAAATGACGTGGATCCGATCGAAACTCGCGACTGGCTCCAGGCGATCGAATCGGTCATCCGTGAAGAAGGTGTTGAGCGTGCTCAGTATCTGATCGACCAACTGCTTGCTGAAGCCCGCAAAGGCGGTGTAAACGTAGCCGCAGGCACAGGTATCAGCAACTACATCAACACCATCCCCGTTGAAGAACAACCGGAGTATCCGGGTAATCTGGAACTGGAACGCCGTATTCGTTCAGCTATCCGCTGGAACGCCATCATGACGGTGCTGCGTGCGTCGAAAAAAGACCTCGAACTGGGCGGCCATATGGCGTCCTTCCAGTCTTCCGCAACCATTTATGATGTGTGCTTTAACCACTTCTTCCGTGCACGCAACGAGCAGGATGGCGGCGACCTGGTTTACTTCCAGGGCCACATCTCCCCGGGCGTGTACGCTCGTGCTTTCCTGGAAGGTCGTCTGACTCAGGAGCAGCTGGATAACTTTCGTCAGGAAGTTCACGGCAATGGCCTCTCTTCCTATCCGCACCCGAAACTGATGCCGGAATTCTGGCAGTTCCCGACCGTATCTATGGGTCTGGGGCCGATTGGTGCTATTTACCAGGCTAAATTCCTGAAATATCTGGAACACCGTGGCCTGAAAGATACCTCTAAACAGACCGTTTACGCGTTCCTCGGCGACGGTGAAATGGACGAACCGGAATCCAAAGGTGCGATCACCATCGCTACCCGTGAAAAACTGGATAACCTGGTCTTCGTTATCAACTGTAACCTGCAGCGTCTTGACGGCCCGGTCACCGGTAACGGCAAGATCATCAACGAACTGGAAGGCATCTTCGAAGGTGCTGGCTGGAACGTGATCAAAGTGATGTGGGGTAGCCGTTGGGATGAACTGCTGCGTAAAGATACCAGCGGTAAACTGATCCAGCTGATGAACGAAACCGTTGACGGCGACTACCAGACCTTCAAATCGAAAGATGGTGCGTACGTTCGTGAACACTTCTTCGGTAAATATCCTGAAACCGCAGCACTGGTTGCAGACTGGACTGACGAGCAGATCTGGGCACTGAACCGTGGTGGTCACGATCCGAAGAAAATCTACGCTGCATTCAAGAAAGCGCAGGAAACCAAAGGCAAAGCGACAGTAATCCTTGCTCATACCATTAAAGGTTACGGCATGGGCGACGCGGCTGAAGGTAAAAACATCGCGCACCAGGTTAAGAAAATGAACATGGACGGCGTGCGTCACATCCGCGACCGTTTCAATGTGCCGGTGTCTGATGCAGATATCGAAAAACTGCCGTACATCACCTTCCCGGAAGGTTCTGAAGAGCATACCTATCTGCACGCACAGCGTCAGAAACTGCACGGTTATCTGCCAAGCCGTCAGCCGAACTTCACCGAGAAGCTTGAGCTGCCGAGCCTGCAAGACTTCGGCGCGCTGCTGGAAGAGCAGAGCAAAGAGATCTCTACCACTATCGCTTTCGTTCGTGCCCTGAACGTAATGCTGAAGAACAAGTCGATCAAAGATCGTCTGGTACCGATCATCGCCGACGAAGCGCGTACTTTCGGTATGGAAGGTCTGTTCCGTCAGATTGGTATTTACAGCCCGAACGGTCAGCAGTACACCCCGCAGGACCGCGAGCAGGTTGCTTACTATAAAGAAGACGAGAAAGGTCAGATTCTGCAGGAAGGGATCAACGAGCTGGGCGCAGGGTGTTCCTGGCTGGCAGCGGCGACCTCTTACAGCACCAACAATCTGCCGATGATTCCGTTCTACATCTATTACTCTATGTTCGGCTTCCAGCGTATCGGCGATCTGTGCTGGGCGGCTGGCGACCAGCAAGCGCGTGGCTTCCTGATCGGCGGTACTTCCGGTCGTACCACCCTGAACGGTGAAGGTCTGCAGCACGAAGATGGTCACAGCCACATTCAGTCGCTGACTATCCCGAACTGTATCTCTTACGACCCGGCTTACGCTTACGAAGTTGCTGTCATCATGCATGACGGTCTGGAGCGTATGTACGGTGAAAAACAAGAGAACGTTTACTACTACATCACTACGCTGAACGAAAACTACCACATGCCGGCAATGCCGGAAGGTGCTGAGGAAGGTATCCGTAAAGGTATCTACAAACTCGAAACCATTGAAGGTAGCAAAGGTAAAGTTCAGCTGCTGGGCTCCGGTTCTATCCTGCGTCACGTCCGTGAAGCGGCAGAGATCCTGGCGAAAGATTACGGCGTAGGTTCTGACGTTTATAGCGTGACCTCCTTCACCGAGCTGGCGCGTGATGGTCAGGATTGTGAACGCTGGAACATGCTGCACCCGCTGGAAACTCCGCGCGTTCCGTATATCGCTCAGGTGATGAACGACGCTCCGGCAGTGGCATCTACCGACTATATGAAACTGTTCGCTGAGCAGGTCCGTACTTACGTACCGGCTGACGACTACCGCGTACTGGGTACTGATGGCTTCGGTCGTTCCGACAGCCGTGAGAACCTGCGTCACCACTTCGAAGTTGATGCTTCCTACGTGGTTGTAGCGGCGCTGGGCGAACTGGCTAAACGTGGCGAAATCGATAAGAAAGTGGTTGCTGACGCAATCGCCAAATTCAACATCGATGCAGATAAAGTTAACCCGCGTCTGGCGTAAGAGGTAAAAGAATAATGGCTATCGAAATCAAAGTACCGGACATCGGGGCTGATGAAGTTGAAATCACCGAGATCCTGGTCAAAGTGGGCGACAAAGTTGAAGCCGAACAGTCGCTGATCACCGTAGAAGGCGACAAAGCCTCGATGGAAGTTCCGTCTCCGCAGGCGGGTATCGTTAAAGAGATCAAAGTCTCTGTTGGCGATAAAACCCAGACCGGCGCACTGATTATGATTTTCGATTCCGCCGACGGTGCAGCAGACGCTGCACCTGCTCAGGCAGAAGAGAAGAAAGAAGCAGCTCCGGCAGCAGCACCAGCGGCTGCAGCGGCTGCAGCGGCAAAAGACGTTAACGTTCCGGATATCGGCAGCGACGAAGTTGAAGTGACCGAAATCCTGGTGAAAGTTGGCGATAAAGTTGAAGCTGAACAGTCGCTGATCACCGTAGAAGGCGATAAAGCTTCTATGGAAGTTCCGGCTCCGTTTGCTGGCACCGTGAAAGAGATCAAAGTGAACGTGGGTGACAAAGTGTCTACCGGCTCGCTGATTATGGTCTTCGAAGTCGCGGGTGAAGCAGGCGCGGCAGCTCCGGCGGCTAAACAGGAAGCAGCTCCGGCAGCGGCCCCTGCACCAGCGGCTGGCGTGAAAGAAGTTAACGTTCCGGATATCGGCGGTGACGAAGTTGAAGTGACCGAAGTGATGGTGAAAGTGGGCGACAAAGTTGCCGCTGAACAGTCACTGATCACCGTAGAAGGCGATAAAGCTTCTATGGAAGTCCCGGCTCCGTTTGCAGGCGTCGTGAAGGAACTGAAAGTCAACGTTGGCGATAAAGTGAAAACTGGCTCGCTGATTATGATCTTCGAAGTTGAAGGCGCAGCGCCTGCGGCAGCTCCTGCGAAACAGGAAGCGGCAGCGCCGGCTCCGGCAGCAAAAGCTGAAGCTCCGGCAGCAGCACCGGCTGCGAAAGCGGAAGGCAAATCTGAATTTGCAGAAAACGACGCTTACGTTCACGCGACTCCGCTGATCCGCCGTCTGGCACGCGAGTTTGGCGTTAACCTGGCGAAAGTGAAGGGCACTGGCCGTAAAGGTCGTATCCTGCGCGAAGACGTTCAGGCTTACGTGAAAGAAGCTATCAAACGTGCAGAAGCAGCTCCGGCGGCGACTGGCGGCGGTATCCCAGGCATGCTGCCGTGGCCGAAGGTGGACTTCAGCAAGTTTGGTGAAATCGAAGAAGTGGAACTGGGCCGTATCCAGAAAATTTCTGGTGCGAACCTGAGCCGTAACTGGGTGATGATCCCGCATGTTACTCACTTCGACAAAACCGATATCACCGAGCTGGAAGCGTTCCGTAAACAGCAGAACGAAGAAGCGGCGAAACGTAAGCTGGATGTGAAGATCACCCCGGTTGTCTTCATCATGAAAGCCGTTGCTGCAGCTCTTGAGCAGATGCCTCGCTTCAACAGTTCGTTGTCGGAAGACGGTCAGCGTCTGACCCTGAAGAAATACATCAACATCGGTGTGGCGGTGGATACCCCGAACGGTCTGGTTGTTCCGGTATTCAAAGACGTCAACAAGAAAGGCATCATCGAGCTGTCTCGCGAGCTGATGACTATTTCTAAGAAAGCGCGTGACGGTAAGCTGACTGCGGGCGAAATGCAGGGCGGTTGCTTCACCATCTCCAGCATCGGCGGCCTGGGTACTACCCACTTCGCGCCGATTGTGAACGCGCCGGAAGTGGCTATCCTCGGCGTTTCCAAGTCCGCGATGGAGCCGGTGTGGAATGGTAAAGAGTTCGTGCCGCGTCTGATGCTGCCGATTTCTCTCTCCTTCGACCACCGCGTGATCGACGGTGCTGATGGTGCCCGTTTCATTACCATCATTAACAACACGCTGTCTGACATTCGCCGTCTGGTGATGTAAGTAAAAGAGCCGGCCCAACGGCCGGCTTTTTTCTGGTAATCTCATGAATGTATTGAGGTTATTAGCGAATAGACAAATCGGTTGCCGTTTGTTGTTTAAAAATTGTTAACAATTTTGTAAAATACCGACGGATAGAACGACCCGGTGGTGGTTAGGGTATTACTTCACATACCCTATGGATTTCTGGGTGCAGCAAGGTAGCAAGCGCCAGAATCCCCAGGAGCTTACATAAGTAAGTGACTGGGGTGAGGGCGTGAAGCTAACGCCGCTGCGGCCTGAAAGACGACGGGTATGACCGCCGGAGATAAATATATAGAGGTCATGATGAGTACTGAAATCAAAACTCAGGTCGTGGTACTTGGGGCAGGCCCCGCAGGTTACTCCGCTGCCTTCCGTTGCGCTGATTTAGGTCTGGAAACCGTAATCGTAGAACGTTACAACACCCTTGGCGGTGTTTGCCTGAACGTCGGCTGTATCCCTTCTAAAGCACTGCTGCACGTAGCAAAAGTTATCGAAGAAGCCAAAGCGCTGGCTGAACACGGTATCGTCTTCGGCGAACCGAAAACCGATATTGACAAGATTCGTACCTGGAAAGAGAAAGTGATCAATCAGCTGACCGGTGGTCTGGCTGGTATGGCGAAAGGCCGCAAAGTCAAAGTGGTCAACGGTCTGGGTAAATTCACCGGGGCTAACACCCTGGAAGTTGAAGGTGAGAACGGCAAAACCGTGATCAACTTCGACAATGCGATCATTGCAGCGGGTTCTCGCCCGATCCAACTGCCGTTTATTCCGCATGAAGATCCGCGTATCTGGGACTCCACTGACGCGCTGGAACTGAAAGAAGTACCAGAACGCCTGCTGGTAATGGGTGGCGGTATCATCGGTCTGGAAATGGGCACCGTATACCACGCGCTGGGTTCACAGATTGACGTGGTTGAAATGTTCGACCAGGTTATCCCGGCAGCTGACAAAGACATCGTTAAAGTCTTCACCAAGCGTATCAGCAAGAAATTCAACCTGATGCTGGAAACCAAAGTTACCGCCGTTGAAGCGAAAGAAGACGGTATTTATGTGACGATGGAAGGCAAAAAAGCACCAGCTGAACCGCAGCGTTACGACGCCGTGCTGGTAGCGATTGGTCGTGTGCCGAACGGTAAAAACCTCGACGCAGGCAAAGCTGGCGTGGAAGTTGACGACCGTGGTTTCATCCGCGTTGACAAACAGCTGCGTACCAACGTACCGCACATCTTTGCTATCGGCGATATCGTCGGTCAGCCGATGCTGGCACATAAAGGTGTTCACGAAGGTCACGTTGCCGCTGAAGTTATCGCCGGTAAGAAACACTACTTCGATCCGAAAGTTATCCCGTCCATCGCCTATACCGAACCAGAAGTTGCATGGGTAGGTCTGACTGAGAAAGAAGCGAAAGAGAAAGGCATCAGCTATGAAACCGCCACCTTCCCGTGGGCTGCTTCTGGTCGTGCTATCGCTTCCGACTGCGCAGACGGTATGACCAAGCTGATTTTCGACAAAGAATCTCACCGTGTGATCGGTGGTGCGATTGTTGGTACCAACGGCGGCGAGCTTCTGGGTGAAATCGGCCTGGCAATCGAAATGGGTTGTGATGCTGAAGACATCGCACTGACCATCCACGCGCACCCGACTCTGCACGAGTCTGTGGGCCTGGCGGCAGAAGTGTTCGAAGGTAGCATCACTGACCTGCCGAACCCGAAAGCGAAGAAGAAGTAATTCTTCGTTTGCCGGGACATCTGGCAATTAAAAAAGCGGCTAACCACGCCGCTTTTTTTACGTCTGTAATTTACCTTTCCAGTCGCCTTGCTCCGCGCTCAGAGAGACGTTCGCGTACTGCTGACCGTTGCTCGTTATTCAGCCTGACAGTATGGTTACTGTCGTTTAGACGTTGTGGGCGGCTCTCCTGAAATTTCTCCCGAAAAACCTGACGTTGTTCAGGTGATGCCGATTGTATACGCTGGCGAGCGTTATCACGTTGCTGTTGGTTCAGTGGGCGCTGCTGTACTTTTTCCTTAAACACCTGGCGCTGTTCGGGAGTTGCAGACTGAATACGCTCACGCGCTGCCTCTCTTCGCTGCTGGTTCTGCGGGTTAGTCTGCATTTTCTCGCGAACCGCCTGGCGCTGCTCAGGCGAGGCGGACTGAATACGCTGGCGCGCCGCCTCCCTTCGCTGCTGGATCTGCGGGTTAGTCTGCATTTTCTCGCGGACTGCCTGGCGCTGCTCAGGAGAGGCCGACTGATAACGCTGACGAGCGGCGTCCTTTTGTTGCTGGGTCAGTGGTTGGCGACGGCTGAAGTCGCGGAAGTCGTCATAGCTCCCATAGTGTTCAGCTTCATTAAACCGCTGTGCCGCTGCCTGACGTTGGGTATCTTGTGTAATGACGGGGGCGGCGTGTGTTCGTTGCTGAAACTGACTTGCTGCCGCCTGACGCTGGCTGTCGCGTGTTGGAGCAGGTAGCTGCGTGGCACTCATTCCGCCGTTGACATCGGTTTGATGAAACCGCTTTGCCATATCCTGATCATGATAGGGCACACCATTACGGTAGTTTGGATTGTGCCGCCATGCCATATTCTTATCAGTAAGATGCTCACCGGTGATACGGTTGAAATTGTTGACGTCGATATTGATGTTGTCGCCGTTGTGTTGCCAGCCATTACTGTCACGATGACCGCCATCGTGGTGATGATAATCATCATCGTCATGATGATGATGGTCATGATCGTCGTCATCCCAGTCGATGCTGCTGAATAGTGCGTACGTGGTAGCAATGCCCATGCTATAGCCGAATCCGCGCACAAAGCTGTCAACAAACGATTCTCCGGCTGGTGGAGGCAGATAAACCGGCGGGTACGCAGTATTGGCCCAGTTCCCGTAAACCACGGTTGGGTTGTAGTTGGGAATATAGACCACCTCAGGATTGGCGGGCTCAATGGAAATGACGGTTGTTGCAGGCTCTGTAATGACGGGGCTGGCAGTTGAAACGGTATTGGATGGTATGACGGGAGCCGTGACTGTCTGTGTTACCGGTACAGCTTTCTTCGTTGTGGTAATAACTTTCTGTTCGGTTGATGACTTCAGCGAGCCGGTTTGTTGCGCCAGTTGCCGCAATCGCTGTACCGAGTCCATCACGTCCTGCGGCTGCGCCAGAAAAGCATCGCCCAGGTTTTGCACCCATTGCGGGTTTTCGCCCATCAATGCCATCAATTGTGGAAAGGCCACCAGTGATTTAACGCTGGCGTCCCACGGCTGGTCAGATACTGCCTGAATAGCAGCATCGCCTTGTTTAAGTGGATTATCGTGCGACCATTGCACTGCTTGAGCAACGTTTGTCGGATAGGTTGATGCCATCAGCACCTGCGAAAGTAGGGCGTCGGGATACAGCGCGACGGGCGCGACCCATTGATCTATTTGTGCAGTGCTGAATGCGGATTTGACGACGGCGGGTGTTACGGGAGGTGCGGAAACCGTTGCAGGAAGCGTAACCGCGGCAGCGGCAGACACAGCCAGTTGTGTCGATTGCGGTTCCACAGGCACTTCCACTGTGCGGCTTTTTATATATAGCCCGGTAGAGGCGGCACAAAGCCCGGCACTGCAAATTAGCGCCAGCACATGGGGTTTAAACGGCAAAGTCATTTTCATAATTCGGATCTCAAGGAAATCGCAATGGTCGGCGAACTGCCACCCGCAGGTGCTGTGAATCCGAGTATAAAGAGGCGGTAGTTTAAATTTTGACTAATCTTGGGATTCGTTGAGAAAGGTGATTATCACCATGCGAATTAACGAAGTTTTTACGGAGGGAAACAATCTCTAGACCATCCTTAACGATTCAGCCACTTTTTTATGTTGCTTTTTTGTAAACAGATTAACACATCGTCAAAATCCTGCTATTCTGCCCGTTGCGGTACTGGGCATTTACCCTACAAACTGCTGTCTCACAGGAGCGTGAAGAGAATCGCCTGCCGCACTATGACAATGAGAGCGAGGAGAACCGTCGTGCTAGAAGAATACCGTAAGCACGTAGCTGAGCGTGCCGCTGAGGGGATTGCGCCCAAACCCCTGGATGCAAACCAAATGGCCGCACTTGTAGAGCTGCTGAAAAACCCGCCCGCGGGCGAAGAAGAATTCCTGTTAGATCTGTTAACCAACCGTGTTCCCCCAGGCGTCGATGAAGCCGCCTATGTCAAAGCAGGCTTCCTGGCTGCTATCGCGAAAGGCGAAGCCAAATCCCCTCTGCTGACTCCGGAAAAAGCCATCGAACTGCTGGGCACCATGCAGGGTGGTTACAACATTCATCCGCTGATCGACGCGCTGGATGATGCCAAACTGGCACCTATTGCTGCCAAAGCACTTTCTCACACGCTGCTGATGTTCGATAACTTCTATGACGTAGAAGAGAAAGCGAAAGCAGGCAACGAATATGCGAAGCAGGTTATGCAGTCCTGGGCGGATGCCGAATGGTTCCTGAATCGCCCGGCGCTGGCTGAAAAACTGACCGTTACCGTCTTCAAAGTCACTGGCGAAACTAACACCGATGACCTTTCTCCGGCACCGGATGCGTGGTCACGCCCGGATATCCCACTGCACGCGCTGGCGATGCTGAAAAACGCCCGTGAAGGTATTGAGCCAGACCAGCCTGGTGTTGTTGGTCCGATCAAGCAAATCGAAGCTCTGCAACAGAAAGGTTTCCCGCTGGCGTACGTCGGTGACGTTGTGGGTACGGGTTCTTCGCGTAAATCTGCCACTAACTCCGTTCTGTGGTTTATGGGCGATGATATTCCACATGTGCCGAACAAACGCGGCGGTGGTTTGTGCCTCGGCGGTAAAATTGCACCCATCTTCTTTAACACGATGGAAGACGCGGGTGCACTGCCAATCGAAGTCGACGTCTCTAACCTGAACATGGGCGACGTGATTGACGTTTACCCGTACAAAGGTGAAGTGCGTAACCACGAAACCGGCGAACTGCTGGCGACCTTCGAACTGAAAACCGACGTGCTGATTGATGAAGTGCGTGCTGGCGGCCGTATTCCGCTGATTATCGGGCGTGGCCTGACCACCAAAGCGCGTGAAGCACTTGGTCTGCCGCACAGTGATGTGTTCCGTCAGGCGAAAGATGTCGCTGAGAGCGATCGCGGCTTCTCGCTGGCGCAGAAAATGGTAGGCCGTGCCTGTGGCGTGAAAGGCATTCGTCCGGGCGCGTACTGCGAACCGAAAATGACTTCTGTAGGCTCTCAGGACACCACCGGCCCGATGACCCGTGATGAACTGAAAGACCTGGCGTGCCTGGGCTTCTCGGCTGACCTGGTGATGCAGTCTTTCTGCCACACCGCGGCGTATCCGAAGCCAGTTGACGTGAACACGCACCACACGCTGCCGGACTTCATTATGAACCGTGGCGGTGTGTCGCTGCGTCCGGGTGACGGCGTAATCCACTCCTGGCTGAACCGTATGCTGCTGCCGGATACCGTCGGTACCGGAGGTGACTCCCATACCCGTTTCCCGATCGGTATCTCTTTCCCGGCGGGTTCTGGTCTGGTGGCATTTGCAGCCGCAACAGGCGTAATGCCGCTGGATATGCCGGAATCCGTTCTGGTGCGCTTCAAAGGCAAAATGCAGCCGGGCATCACCCTGCGCGATCTGGTACACGCGATCCCGCTGTATGCGATCAAACAAGGTCTGCTGACCGTTGAGAAGAAAGGCAAGAAAAACATCTTCTCTGGTCGCATTCTGGAAATCGAAGGTCTGCCGGATCTGAAAGTTGAGCAGGCATTTGAGCTGACCGATGCGTCTGCCGAGCGTTCTGCTGCCGGTTGTACCATCAAGCTGAACAAAGAACCGATCATCGAATACCTGAACTCCAACATCGTCCTGCTGAAGTGGATGATTGCGGAAGGTTACGGCGATCGTCGTACCCTGGAACGCCGTATTCAGGGCATGGAAAAATGGCTGGCGAATCCTGAGCTGCTGGAAGCCGATGCAGATGCGGAATACGCGGCAGTGATCGACATCGATCTGGCGGATATTAAAGAGCCAATCCTCTGTGCACCGAACGACCCGGATGACGCGCGTCCGCTGTCTGCGGTACAGGGTGAGAAGATCGACGAAGTGTTTATCGGTTCCTGCATGACCAACATCGGTCACTTCCGTGCTGCGGGTAAACTGCTGGATGCGCATAAAGGCCAGTTGCCGACCCGCCTGTGGGTGGCACCGCCAACCCGCATGGACGCCGCGCAGTTGACCGAAGAAGGCTACTATAGCGTCTTCGGTAAGAGTGGTGCGCGTATCGAGATCCCTGGCTGTTCCCTGTGTATGGGTAACCAGGCGCGTGTAGCGGACGGTGCGACGGTGGTTTCCACCTCTACCCGTAACTTCCCGAACCGTCTGGGGACTGGCGCGAATGTCTTCCTGGCTTCTGCTGAACTGGCTGCTGTTGCGGCGCTGATTGGCAAACTGCCGACGCCGGAAGAGTACCAGACCTACGTGGCGCAGGTGGATAAAACCGCCGTTGATACTTACCGTTATCTGAACTTCAACCAGCTTTCTCAGTACACCGAAAAAGCGGACGGGGTGATTTTCCAGACTGCGGTGTAATAAGTAAGCGCACGCGCTGCGCATAAACGACACAATGCCCGGTGAATGAGATTCCCGGGCATTTTTTATTTCTAAACCATCGCCGTTCCGCTGTTTTTCTCCGTTAAGGCTGCGATAATTACATCAATGGCGCAATGCGATTTCGGCGCATTGCCGGGAGCAGAGGAACACACTATGGATTACGAATTTCTGCGCGATATTACCGGAGTGGTAAAGGTGCGTATGTCCATGGGGCATGAAGTGGTCGGGCACTGGTTTAACGAAGAGGTGAAAGAAAACCTGGCCTTGCTTGATGAAGTGGAAGACGCCGCGCGCACGCTCAAAGGTAGCGAACGTTCCTGGCAGCGGGCAGGGCATGAGTACACGCTATGGATGGACGGCGAAGAGGTGATGGTTCGCGCCAATCAACTGGAATTCGCTGGCGATGAAATGGAAGAGGGGATGAACTACTACGACGAAGAAAGCCTGTCGCTATGCGGCGTTGAGGATTTTCTGCAAGTGGTGGCGGCTTACCGTAATTTCGTGCAGCAGAAGTAAATAAATCTGGCGGAGCCTGGGAGCTCCGCCAGAGCCGTTAAACAGCCGGCATATTGCGCCCGTAATAAATCTCGCGCATTTCTTTCCACAGCGCAGCGGTAATTTCCTGGCGCTCGCTGTCGGTTAAATCTTCCGGTTTGGTGTGGAACATGTAGTGCTTAAGGTCGAACTCTTTAAGCAACATCTTGGTATGGAAGATATTTTCCTGATAGACGTTCACATCCACCATGTCATACAGCGCCTTCATATCGTCAGACATAAAGTTCTGAATCGAATTAATCTCATGGTCGATAAAGTGCTTCATACCGTTAATGTCGCGAGTAAAACCGCGCACGCGATAATCAATGGTTACGATATCGGACTCAAGCTGGTGGATCAGGTAATTCAGCGCCTTCAGCGGGGAAATCACGCCGCAGGTGGAGACTTCAATATCGGCGCGGAAGGTACATAAACCGCCTTCAGGATGACTTTCCGGGTAGGTATGTACGCAAATATGACTTTTATCGAGATGGGCAACGACCGTTTCTGGCAGTGGACCGGGGTGTTCTGTTTTGTCGATGAGTTTCGGGTCAACCGGTTCTTCACTCACCAGAATAGTGACGCTGGCACCCTGTGGTTCGTAATCCTGACGGGCGATGTTAAGAATATTGGCCCCGATAATGGAACAGGTTTCTGACAGGATTTCGGTCAGACGGTTGGCATTATAGAGTTCATCGATATAAGCAATATAACCGTCGCGCTCTTCGGCCGTTTTGGCGTAGCAGATATCGTAAATACAAAAACTCAGACTTTTGGTCAGATTATTAAAGCCATGCAGTTTCAGTTTTTTCAATTTCTTATCTTCTCCTTAGGACGGCTGTGAAGCCAGTGCGTCTTGCAGATACTGGGGTAAGGCAAAAGCTGCCGTATGGACTGCCGGATTGTAATAACGGCATTTCAGGCCAGAAGCGAGAAAACGCGCCTGAATAATTTCGGTTGAGAGATGGCGTAAGGCGTCGTTATCTGTCGCCCATGCAAAGGTCATGATGCCGCCGTAATAGGTCGGGATCGCCGCCTGATAAAAGCCAACGTCGCTGAAGTAATGGCTGAGTTTGCGATGGCTGTCGATGGCCTCTTCCTGCTGTAAAAAGCAGACGCCGTTTTGTGCGACGAAGATACCGCCAGGATTCAGGCAACGTTTGCAACCTTCATAAAATGCTGAGGTGAACAGACTTTCGCCGGGACCGATAGGATCGGTGCAGTCGGAAATAATGACATCAAAGGTCTGGCTGGTTTGATTAACGAAATTGACGCCATCGTCGATCACCAGTTTAAAGCGCGGATCGTCGTAACTACCGGCGTTATGGTTGGGCAGATACTGACGGCAGAACGACACGACACCCGCATCGATTTCCACCATCGTGATTGACTCAACGTTTTTATGTCGGGTTACTTCACGCAGCATGGCACCGTCGCCGCCGCCGATAATCAGCACATGTTTCGCGTGACCGTGGGCCAGTAGCGGAACATGGGTCATCATCTCATGATAGATAAACTCGTCGCGTTCGGTGGTTTGTACTACGCCATCCAGCGCCATTACGCGACCAAATGCAGCGTTCTCAAAAATGATCAGATCCTGGTGATCGGTCTTTTCATGATACAGAACGTTATCTACCGCAAAGTACTGCCCAAACTGGTCGTGTAGCGTTTCATGCCACTGTTTTTTTTCGGCCATGGGTTGATACCTCCTTTGTTAACACCCGTAAAAAAAGGGCGCAACATAATAGCTAACATTGACCGCGGATGCACGGTCAATATTTCTACAAAAAGGTATCAGGGATTATTTGACGTAGGCAAGCAGGCTTAAGGAATCGCGGGCCAGGGCTTTGCATTTTTTAGCGACAGGAATGCCAATGCCGCTGAGATCGCGGTAGCTGTCTTCACCGAGAGCTTTCATGTCGAAGGTGTCGTAATTACTGAGATCCCACTGGTTTTGCTGGGCGAAAAAGACCAGTGCGCGACGAATTTGCCCGTTAGGTAAGTTCTGGTAACCACAATCGTTCTTCAGAAAGACAAAAACTGCCGTTAAATCGGCCATATCTTCGGCTTCAGACTCGCTGAGCGCGTAACTGTTTGCGCAAACGGCCATCAGGCTGCCGAATAACACTGTTCTGAAAAACGTCTTCATTGCTTCTACCAGGGGCTTAAAGAAGATAAACGTTAGCACACTGCGAGCGAGGCGACGACCATTATTGTCGATTAAATTGTGTCTGCGGCTTGACCTTCCCGTAAGGGGAAGGACTATGCTCAACGTTTGATTTTGTTTCGCCTGCTTAAGAATAAGGAAATAACTATGCAACGCCGTGATTTCTTAAAATATTCCGTCGCGCTGGGTGTGGCTTCAGCCTTGCCGCTGTGGAGCCGCGCAGTATTTGCGGCGGAACGCCCAATGTTACCGATCCCTGATTTGCTCACGACCGATGCCCGTAATCGCATTCAGTTAACTATTGGCGCAGGTCAGTCCACCTTTGGCGGGAAAACCGCAACTACCTGGGGCTATAACGGCAATCTGCTGGGGCCGGCGGTGAAATTACAGCGCGGCAAAGCGGTAACGGTTGATATCTACAACCAACTGACGGAAGAGACGACGTTGCACTGGCACGGGCTGGAAGTACCGGGTGAAGTCGACGGCGGCCCGCAGGGAATTATTCCGCCAGGTGGCAAGCGCTCGGTGACATTGAACGTTGATCAACCTGCCGCTACCTGCTGGTTCCATCCGCATCAACATGGCAAAACCGGGCGACAGGTGGCTATGGGGCTGGCTGGGCTGGTGGTAATTGAAGATGACGAAATCCTGAAATTAATGCTGCCAAAACAGTGGGGTATTGATGATGTCCCGGTGATTGTTCAGGATAAAAAATTTAACGCTGACGGGCAGATTGATTATCAACTGGATGTGATGACCGCCGCCGTGGGCTGGTTTGGCGATACGCTGCTGACCAACGGTGCAATCTACCCGCAACACGCTGCCCCGCGCGGCTGGCTGCGCCTGCGGTTGCTCAATGGCTGTAATGCCCGTTCGCTCAATTTCGCTACCAGCGACAATCGCCCGCTGTATGTGATTGCCAGCGACGGTGGTCTGCTACCTGAACCAGTGAAGGTGAGCGAGCTACCGGTGCTGATGGGTGAGCGTTTTGAAGTGCTGGTGGAGGTTAACGACAACAAACCATTTGACCTGGTGACGCTGCCGGTCAGTCAGATGGGGATGGCGATTGCGCCGTTTGACAAGCCGCATCCGGTAATGCGGATTCAGCCGATTGCCATTAGTGCCTCTGGTGCTTTGCCAGACACATTAAGTAGCCTGCCTGCGTTACCTTCGCTGGAAGGGCTGACGGTACGCAAGCTGCAACTCTCTATGGACCAGATGCTCGATATGATGGGGATGCAGATGCTGATGGAGAAATATGGCGATCAGGCGATGGCCGGGATGGATCACAGCCAGATGATGGGCCATATGGGGCATGGCAATATGAATCATATGAACCACGGCGGGAAGTTCGATTTCCACCATGCCAATAAAATCAACGGTCAGGCGTTTGATATGAACAAGCCGATGTTTGCGGCGGCGAAAGGGCAATACGAACGTTGGGTTATCTCTGGCGTGGGCGACATGATGCTGCATCCGTTCCATATCCACGGTACGCAGTTCCGTATCTTGTCAGAAAATGGCAAACCGCCAGCGACTCATCGCGCAGGCTGGAAAGATACCGTTAAGGTAGAAGGTAATGTCAGCGAAGTGCTGGTGAAGTTTAATCACGATGCACCGAAAGAACATGCTTATATGGCGCACTGCCATTTGCTGGAGCATGAAGATACGGGGATGATGTTAGGGTTTACGGTATAAAAAGACCGTATTCAGAAATATGCCCGGATCTCTCCGGGCATTATGGTTACTTCACATCATCCGGCAGCGCATAAGCCACAATATAGTCGCCCATCTTCGTACCAAATGAACCGTGACCGCCTGCGGAGATCACCACATACTGCTTACCATTCACTTCATAGGTCATTGGCGTCGCCTGACCACCCGCTGGTAAACGACCCTGCCACAGTTTTTCACCGTTGCTCATGTTGTAAGCGCGCAGGTAGTTATCTGCCGTAGCGGCGATAAACAGCACGTTACCCGCCGTGGAGATTGGCCCGCCCAGCATCGGCATACCCATATTGAACGGCACCGGAATCGGCATCGGGAACGGCATACTGTCCTGCGGCGTACCAATACGTTTCTTCCACACCACTTCATTGGTTTTCAGATCCAGCGCCGAGATATAACCCCATGCTGGCTGTTTACATGGCAGACCAAACGGTGAGAGGAACGGGTTGAGCGTGACACCATACGGTACACCGTACTGTGGCTGAATGCCGGATTCCGTACCCGTGCCTTTGGCATCTTTCGGCTGCTCCATCGGGTTACCAGGACCGCGAGGGATCAGTTTCGAAACAAACGGCAGTGCCATTGGGTTGGCAATCGCCACTTCACGATTTGGATCAATGGAAATCCCGCCCCATTCGAACATCCCCAGGTTACCCGGGAAGACCAGCGTACCCTGTTCAGATGGCGGGGTGAAAATGCCTTCATAGCGCATCTGGTGGAACATCACGCGGCACACCAGCTGGTCAAACATGGTGGCTCCCCACATATCCGCACCGCTCAAATCTTTCGTCGGACGGAAGCTCAGTTCAGAAAACGGTTGAGTTGGGGTTACGTAATCGCCTTTCGCTGCACCTTGTGGAACCGGTTTTTCCGGTGCCGGAACCACCAGTTCGCCATTACGACGATCGAGCACAAAAATGTTGCCGGTTTTCGCCGGAGCGTAAATAACTGGCACTTTCTGACCATTAACGGTGATGTCCGCCAGCGTCGGCTGTGCCGGAAGATCCATATCCCACAGGTCGTGGTGAACGGTCTGGTAGCTCCACGCCAATTTCCCGGTTGTGGCATTCAGCGCCAGAATTGAGCTGGCATAACGTTCCTGTTCTAGTGTGCGGTTACCGCCCCAGATATCCGGCGTGGTCACGCCCATCGGCAGATACACCAGATCCAGCTTCGCGTCATAGGCCGCTGGTGCCCAGGAGTTTGGCGAGTTAAAGGTAAAGGTGTGTTCGTCAGACGGGATTGCGTTCGGATCTTTCGCGCCCGGATCAAAGGCCCACAGCAGCTCCCCGGTGTTGACATCGAAACCACGGATCACGCCAGACGTTTCGCGGGTTGAGAAGTTATCGGTCACAGAACCGGCAATGACAATGGCTTTATCGGTGATAATCGGCGGCGAAGTCGGTTCATACAGACCCGGTTTGGTGTCCGGCATATTGCTTTGCAGATTGAGCACGCCTTTATTAGCGAAGGTTTCGCACAGCTTGCCGTTTTCAGCGTTAATCGCAATCAGGCGACCATCATTGACCGGAAGAATGATACGACGCGGGCAATCCGCCATCACTTCTGGCGAGGCCGTTTCTGCTTTGGCTTCATGATAAGAGACGCCACGGCAGGTTACGTGCTGGAAAGACTCGTTGGTTTTCAGTTCAGGATCGTAATGCCATTTCTCTTTGCCGCTGGCGGCATCGAGCGCAAACAGGCGCTGGTGCGCGGTACACAGGTAAAGGGTATCGCCCACTTTAATCGGCGTCACTTCATTGGTGATTTCGCCCGGATCGTTCGGCTGTTTCACATCGCCTGTACGGAACACCCAGGCTTCTTTCAGGTTGTGAACGTTATCGGCGTTAATTTGCTTCAGAGGTGAAAAGCGTTGACCTTCCTGATTGCGACCATAGGCTGGCCAGTCTTGATCGGCTACGGGAGAGATAGCTTCGGCAGGTGTGGCATCGGCGCTTAAGGTGCCGTTGATTTCCTGCGGATCGTTAAATCCGGCCCAGGTGAGGATACCGCCACTAATCAGCAACGCCACCACCAGAGCGGCAACTGCGCCGCTGGCAGGAATGACCAGGCGACGCCAGACAAACGGCAGGATCAGCCAGATGCCGAAGAAGACCAGAATGTCGCTGCGCGGAGTCAGCGCCCAGAAGTCGAAACCCACTTCCCAGACGCCCCAAATCATGGTGCCGAGCAGCAGGGCGGCGTATAGCCAAAGCGCGGCGCGTTTACTGCGCCACAGCATCCAGGCGACGCCGAGCATCACAAGGCCAGCGATAGGGTAGTACCAGGAGCCGCCAATCGCGACCAGCCAGCCTCCGCCAATGAGTAGATACAGCCCGCAAAGCGCTGCAAAAAGGGCTGTTAGCGTGACGAGTAATCGTCGCGAGCCTGTATTGTTAATTGCCATAAAGAGACACCATTTCAATTCATTAATATTTTAGTAGCAATTAATTATAGGTTTTAACATGTGTGATCGTCATCACAATTCGAGCTTTATTAACAGATTCCGCGAATGAATAGTTTTACTGGTATACTGCGTGTCTTGCGCTTTGTTGCGGTGCCAAAACCTGCCCGTGCGAAGTGATTTGTTTTTAAATCATATGGTTAGAGATATGAAACATACTGTAGAAGTAATGATCCCCGAAGCGGAGATTAAAGCGCGTATCGCCGAACTGGGTCGTCAGATTACTGAGCGTTACAAAGACAGCGGCAGCGATATGGTGCTGGTTGGTCTGCTGCGTGGCTCATTTATGTTTATGGCGGACCTGTGCCGTGAAGTTCAGGTATCTCATGAAGTCGATTTTATGACCGCCTCCAGCTACGGTAGCGGCATGTCCACCACCCGTGATGTGAAAATCCTCAAAGATCTGGATGAAGATATCCGTGGCAAGGACGTGCTGATTGTTGAAGATATCATCGACTCGGGGAATACCCTGTCGAAAGTGCGTGAGATCTTAAGCCTGCGCGAACCGAAGTCGCTGGCGATTTGTACGCTGCTGGATAAACCGTCCCGTCGTGAAGTGAACGTCCCGGTAGAATTTATCGGTTTCTCGATCCCGGATGAGTTTGTGGTGGGTTACGGCATTGATTACGCACAGCGTTACCGTCATCTGCCGTATATCGGCAAAGTGATTCTGCTGGACGAGTAAGTGTGAAGTTGCCGGATGTGTTGCATCCGGCATGGCATTTTTATTTGTGGTTGGCGTGTTTCAGCTTGAGGTTGGAAATCCCGTGACGGTAACGTTGCTCAAGGGTTTCGCGATTGGTCGCTGTAACATCCAGATCACGCAGCAAGCCGTCGTGAATGCCGTAGGCCCAGCCGTGAATGGTGACTTTCTGCCCGCGTTTCCACGCTGATTGCATAATGGTGGAGTGGCCCAGGTTATACACCTGTTCCATGACGTTCAGTTCACACAAGGTATCCAGACGGCGCTCTTGCGGCATTTCGCCAAGCAATGAGCTATGTTTGAACCAGATATCGCGGATATGCAGCAGCCAGTTGTTGATAAGCCCCAGTTCCGGGTTTTCAACTGCGGCTTGTACGCCGCCGCAACCGTAGTGGCCACAGATAATAATGTGTTCAACTTCGAGTACATCCACTGCATACTGAACTACGGAAAGGCAGTTCAGGTCGGTGTGAATGACCAGGTTAGCAACATTACGGTGAACAAAGAGTTCGCCCGGCTCAAGACCGGTTAAACGTTCTGCAGGAACGCGACTGTCGGAACATCCAATCCATAGAAAGCGCGGTTTTTGCGCTTGTGCCAGTTTCTCAAAAAACCCGGGATCCTCTTCCACCAGCATTTTTGACCATAGTGCATTGTTGCTGATGAGTGTATCTATGTCTTTCATGGAGGTTAACGACCTGTAACCAAATAATTACGTTTGGCTAATATAGGGCAACTCCGGGACGATTTAAACCACAGATAAAGTGTAAGAACGTAAGGTAAGTAAAAATTTATGACCATTGCACTGGAACTTCAACAGCTTAAAAAAACCTATCCAGGCGGCGTTCAGGCGCTTCGTGGAATAGATTTGCAGGTCGAAGCGGGTGATTTTTATGCGCTTCTCGGGCCGAACGGGGCCGGGAAATCGACCACTATCGGTATTATCAGCTCTCTGGTAAATAAAACCTCCGGGCGGGTCAGCGTATTTGGTTACGATCTCGAGAAGGATGTCGTGAACGCTAAACGTCAGTTGGGACTGGTGCCGCAGGAATTTAACTTCAACCCGTTTGAAACCGTGCAGCAAATTGTGGTGAATCAGGCAGGGTACTACGGTGTGGAGCGCAAAGAAGCGTACATCCGCAGCGAAAAGTATCTTAAGCAGCTCGATTTATGGGGAAAACGCAACGAACGTGCGCGTATGTTATCGGGCGGGATGAAACGCCGTTTAATGATTGCCCGTGCGTTAATGCATGAACCTAAACTACTGATTCTCGACGAGCCAACGGCAGGCGTGGATATTGAACTTCGCCGCTCAATGTGGGGCTTTTTGAAGGATTTAAACGACAAAGGCACCACCATCATTCTCACCACACACTACCTGGAAGAAGCAGAAATGCTGTGCCGCAATATCGGCATTATTCAACACGGTGAGCTGGTGGAAAATACCTCGATGAAGGCGCTGCTGGCGAAGCTGAAATCGGAAACCTTTATTCTCGATCTCGCACCGAAAAGCCCGTTACCGAAGCTCGATGGCTATCAGTATCGACTGGTCGATACCGCGACGCTGGAAGTTGAAGTGCTGCGTGAGCAGGGGATCAACAGCGTATTCACGCAGTTAAGTGAGCAGGGCATTCAGGTATTAAGTATGCGTAACAAAGCTAACCGTCTGGAAGAGCTGTTTGTTTCACTGGTTAATGAAAAACAAGGAGATCGCGCATGATGCATCTTTACTGGGTGGCGCTAAAAAGCATCTGGGCGAAAGAGATCCATCGCTTTATGCGTATCTGGGTGCAGACGCTGGTGCCGCCAGTCATCACCATGACCCTTTACTTTATTATCTTCGGTAACCTGATTGGTTCGCGTATTGGCGATATGCATGGCTTCAGCTACATGCAGTTCATTGTACCGGGGCTGATCATGATGTCGGTGATCACCAACGCCTACGCTAACGTCGCGTCATCATTTTTTGGTGCCAAGTTCCAGCGTAATATTGAAGAGCTGCTGGTAGCGCCGGTTCCGACTCACGTCATTATTGCCGGATATGTCGGCGGTGGCGTGGCGCGTGGTCTGTTTGTTGGCATTCTGGTGACGGCAATTTCACTGTTTTTTGTGCCGTTTCAGGTGCATTCGTGGGTATTTGTCGCTTTAACGCTGGTGCTCACGGCGGTGTTGTTCTCCCTTGCGGGTTTGCTGAACGGCGTGTTTGCCAAAACGTTCGATGACATCAGCCTGGTGCCAACCTTTGTGTTAACGCCACTTACGTATTTGGGCGGGGTGTTTTACTCACTGACTTTGTTGCCGCCGTTCTGGCAAGGGCTGTCGCACCTGAACCCAATCGTTTATATGATCAGTGGTTTCCGCTACGGCTTCCTCGGTATAAATGATGTGCCGCTGGTCACTACCTTTGGCGTACTGGTGGTCTTTATTGTGGCGTTTTATTTGATCTGTTGGTCGCTGATCCAACGTGGACGTGGTTTGCGTAGCTAAGGCTATTTCCTCTCCTCTGGATTCGGGGGAGAGGAGTTTTGACGGCTATCACCCTTTATCAACAATGGTCAGGGTAGACTGATTTTCGGCTAAGGAGGAAGGCGATGTTAGGTTGGGTAATTACCTGTCACGATGACCGGGCGCAAGAGATACTGGATGCGCTGGAGAAAAAACATGGGGCACTTCTTCAGTGCCGGGCCGTGAATTTCTGGCGCGGATTAAGCTCTAATATGCTCAGCCGCATGATGTGCGATGCTCTGCATGAAGCGGACTCTGGTGAGGGTGTCATCTTCTTAACCGATATAGCCGGAGCGCCACCGTACCGCGTGGCTTCATTATTAAGCCACAAACACTCCCGTTGCGAAGTGATTTCTGGTGTCACGTTACCGTTAATTGAACAGATGATGGCTTGCCGTGAAACCATGACCAGTTCAGAGTTTCGCGAGCGTATTGTCGAACTGGGTGGGCCGGAGGTGAGTAGTCTTTGGCACCAACAACAAAAAAATCCGCCTTTCGTCCTCAAACATAATTTGTATGAGTATTAACCCGCGATTCTGATGGCGCTTTTGCTACAATAAAAGCGTTGTTTCACCCTCGGTTATTTTTTCATGTATAAACAAGCTGTTATTCTCCTGCTGATGCTGTTTACCGCAAGTGTCAGTGCCGCGTTACCTGCCCGTTATATGCAAACCATCGAAAATGCTGCGGTCTGGGCGCAAATTGGTGACAAGATGGTGACCGTGGGGAATATTCGGGCCGGACAAATCATTGCCGTGGAGCCCACTGCCGCAAGTTATTACGCATTTAATTTTGGCTTTGGTAAAGGGTTTATCGATAAAGGGCATCTCGAGCCAGTTCAGGGGCGACAAAAAGTTGAAGACGGTTTGGGTGACCTCAACAAGCCGCTGAGTAATCAGAACTTAATTACCTGGAAAGATACGCCGGTCTACAACGCGCCGAGTGTGGGCAGTGCGCCATTTGGGGTACTGGCGGACAATTTGCGCTACCCGATTTTGCATAAACTGAAAGACAGGTTAAATCAAACCTGGTATCAGATCCGTATTGGCGATCGACTGGCCTATATCAGCGCGCTGGATGCCCAACCCGATAATGGCCTGCCGGTGCTAACTTATCACCATATTCTGCGCGACGAAGAAAACACCCGTTTTCGCCATACTTCGACGACCACCTCGGTACGCGCTTTCAATAACCAAATGGCCTGGCTGCGCGACAGGGGATACGCGACACTGAGCATGGCGCAGCTGGAAGGTTACGTGAAGAATACGATCAATCTCCCTGCGCGAGCGGTGGTGATTACCTTTGATGATGGCCTAAAGTCGGTGAGCCGCTATGCGTATCCTGTGTTGAAACAATATGGTATGAAGGCGACGGCGTTTATTGTTACCTCGCGCATCAAACGTCACCCGCAGAAGTGGGACCCAAAATCGCTGCAATTTATGAGCGTTTCTGAACTTAACGAAATTCGCGATGTATTTGATTTCCAGTCACATACCCATTTTTTGCATCGGGTAGATGGTTATCGCCGACCCATATTACTGAGCCGTAGTGAGCACAATATTCTGTTTGATTTTGCACGTTCACGCCGCGCTCTGGCGCAATTTAATCCGCATGTCTGTTATCTTTCGTATCCGTTTGGCGGATTTAATGACAAAGCCGTGAAGGCAGCAAAAGAAGCCGGATTTCACCTGGCGGTGACAACCATGAAAGGCAAAGTAAAACCGGGGGATAATCCGTTGTTACTAAAACGACTTTATATCTTAAGAACGGATTCGCTGGAGAAAATGTCGCGGCTGGTGAGTAACCAGCCGCAGGGGTGATTATCAGGCAACCTGTACCGGAATGGCTTTCGCGGTACGTTTCATTTCGTTGTCGCCTTCAAAATAGGCGACGTTTGGCCGCCAGGTGCGAGCTTCTTCATCTGGCATGGTAACGAAGCTGGCGATGATGACAATATCGCCGACGCTGGCGCAGTGGGCCGCCGCACCGTTAACGGAAATAATTCTCGAACCGCGTTCTGCCGCGATGGCATAGGTGGAGAAACGCTTGCCGTTGGTCACATTCCAGATATCAATGGCTTCGTTTTCGAGAATACCAGCTGCGTCAAGAAAATCCTGGTCAATGGCGCAAGAACCTTCATAGTGCAGGTCCGCATGAGTCACTTTCACGCGGTGGAGTTTGCCCTGCAGCATCGTGCGAATCATAACTTCTACCTTTCTACCCTGTCGTTAACGAAGCAGGCGATGCCTGCTTTGAGGAAATTCTCACGCAGTATTGCCCGATTTTTGTTTAGTGTCTACTCATCTGACGGCATTTGCATCAGCAGTTTGCGTACCGTGCCGAAGCGTGCCATGTAACGCCTGTAACCAATTGAAATTTCTCTGAACGCTGCTCGGTAAACACTAAAGAGGCGGCTGACGACGGAGCGCCTTGACTGGATACTGCCTTCACGCAAGACAACACGGAAGGCAGGGAAGATGGATGCACCGAGTACCACACCGCATGATGCGGTATTTAAACAATTTTTAATGCATGCGGAAACGGCTCGCGACTTTCTGGATATTCATTTGCCAGCGGAGCTACGCGAACTGTGTGACCTCGACACGCTGCATCTTGAGTCGGGGAGTTTTATTGAGGAAAGCCTGAAAGGGCACAGCACGGACGTACTCTATTCCGTACAAATGCAGGGTAATCCCGGTTATTTGCATGTGGTGATTGAACACCAAAGCAAGCCGGATAAGAAAATGGCCTTTCGCATGATGCGTTATTCTATTGCTGCCATGTACCGGCATCTGGAGGCGGATCACGATAAGCTGCCGCTGGTGGTGCCGATTCTGTTTTATCAGGGCGAGGCCACACCTTATCCGCTCTCAATGTGCTGGTTTGATATGTTTTACTCGCCGGAGCTGGCGCGACGCGTTTACAACAGCCCTTTCCCGCTGGTGGATATCACCATCACACCGGATGACGAAATCATGCAGCACCGGCGGATTGCGATTCTCGAACTACTGCAAAAGCATATTCGCCAGCGCGACTTAATGTTATTGCTGGAGCAACTGGTCACGCTGATTGACGAAGGGTACACTAGCGGAAGTCAGTTAGTTGCCATGCAAAACTATATGCTGCAACGCGGTCATACTGAACAAGCGGATTTGTTTTATGGTGTGCTGAGAGACAGGGAAACGGGAGGGAAGTCTATGATGACGCTGGCGCAGTGGTTTGAAGAGAGGGGAAGACAGGAAGGAAGACAGGAGGTAAGACAAGAGGTAAGAAAAGAGGTAATACAGGAAGTAACACAGGAAGTAAGTCAGGAATTCGCCCAGCGTCTTCTGAGTAAAGGAATGTCTCGGGAAGACGTTGCAGAGATGGCAAATTTACCCCTTGCCGAGATTGATAAGCTGATTAACTAAGTTGTCTGCATCATCAGTTATAGCCAGATAATTGTTATTGTTAACTGACCAGATAATTAAGGGAACCTATGGAAATAAAGACACGGAGAGAAACCAGGCAGACGTTGGCGCAGTGGTTTGAAGAGAAGGGATTTCAGAAGGGATATCAAGAGGAACTCCAGAAGGTAAGACAGGAATTCGCCCAGTGTTTTCTAAGTAAAGGGATGTCTCGGGAAGACGTTGCAGAGGTGACAACTTTACCTCTTACAGAGATTGATAAGCTAATTAACTCTAACTAAATTGCCAGCGATATGAATAATCACTTACAGACGTCATCGCCATGACGTAGGGCAAATTAATAACTGGCGCCATCAGCCGTAGCGCCAGTTAAGTATTACGCCAGTTCGACCATTTTGTTGTCGATCAGGCGGGCATCGCCAAGCCAGGCGGCTACCAGAATCACTGCACGTTTGCTGTTTTCAGAGACTTCCAGCAATGTGTCGGCATCACGAATCTGAATATCATCGGCGCGGAAGCCTTTTTCATTCAGTTCTTGCCCGGCAATAGCAATAATTTCATCGAGATCCCGTTCCCCAGCCTGCAATTTGTCGGCAATCGAACTTAAAACCTTGTACAGACCAGGCGCAATTTTGCGTTGTTCCGCTGTCAGATAACCGTTACGGGAACTCAGCGCCAGACCGTCTTTGGCGCGCATAATTGGCACACCGACAATCTCAATATCAAAGCCCATATCGGCAACCATTTTGCGGATTAGCGCCAGTTGCTGAAAATCTTTTTCACCGAAGCAGGCGATGTCCGGCTGGACCAGATTGAACAGCTTGCTGACGATAGTCGACACGCCGCGAAAATGCCCCGGACGGCTGGCACCTTCCAGCATGGTAGAAAGACCGGGAACATCAACATAGGTGTGGGTTTCTGTACCGTTCGGGTAGATCTCTTTTACCGAAGGGGCGAAAACTAAATCTACTTTACGTTTGTTTAGCTTCTCGCAGTCTTCCTGCAAGGTCCGTGGATAACGTACCAGGTCTTCCGGGCGGTCGAACTGCATCGGGTTAACGAAAATACTGACGACGACCACATCGGCGCGTGCTTTGGCTTCGTCAACCAGCTTCATATGGCCATCGTGCAGGTTACCCATGGTTGGCACCAGCGCCACGCGCTTACCTTCCATACGCAGGCGGCGAATTTGCTGACGCAGCAGCGGCAGGGTTTCGATAATTAACACAACGTGACTCCTTAATGGAAACTGTGTTCTTCGCCCGGATAAACGCCGGACTCCACTTCAGCCATATACTGCCGCACAGCCGCGCGGATGTCGCCCGTTTCGGCGAGGAAATTTTTAGCGAATTTAGGAATGTGACCGCCGGTAATGCCGAACGCGTCGTGCATCACGAGGATTTGCCCGTCAGTGACGTTGCCTGCGCCAATACCGATAACCGGGATCGCCAGTGCTTCGGTAATGCGTTTTGCCAGTTCAACCGGCACGCACTCCAGTACCAGCAGTTGTGCCCCAGCAGCTTCTAAGGCTAATGCATCGCTGAGCAGTCGATCGGCCGCTTCATCGCCGCGCCCCTGGACTTTGTAGCCACCAAAAATATTCACTGACTGTGGGGTTAAACCTAAGTGACCACAAACAGGAACGGCTCGTTCGGTCAACATTTGTACGGTTTCTACCAGCCACTCACCGCCTTCGATTTTGACCATGTTGGCACCGGCACGCATAACCGTTGCGGCGTTTTCAAAGGCTTGTTCTGGTGTGGCATACGCCATAAACGGCAGATCAGCCAGCAGCAGGCAGTTTGGCGCACCGCGACGTACGGTAGCAGTGTGGTAGGCGATATCAGCAACGGTAACCGGTAGCGTGGAGTCATGCCCCTGCACCGTCATGCCCAGTGAATCGCCGACCAGCATGACGTTAAGCCCTTCATCGGCAAACAGTTTTGCGAAGCTATAGTCGTAAGCGGTGATGGTTGCGAAACGTTTTTTGTCCTGCTTGCATTTCTGCAATGAAGCAATAGTGGTTGGTTTCATAACGTATCCTGATAAGTAATGTTGTGCTGTCTGGCATTTTATCAGTCACATTGGTGGGGGCAATGATTTATCAATTACAGCACCGCCAGATGATGGCGGTGCTGTAATGTCATCAAGGATAGGTTACCTGGAAGGTACTGGTGGCTTTGAATTCACCGGATTCGATAGCGATATTTCCGTCTTGTTTTAACGTTGCCTGGAAGTGAAGAGGCTGTGATGTGCCGCTACCTTGATTAGGGTATACACCGTCGGATGTGTCATCTTCGGTTTCATAATCTTTATAAATGGAGGTTGCATCGTTAGGTTTTAATGTCATTAGCGGATTTTTACTGGTTGCTAATCCTTCAATGAGTACGCCAACGCCTTTAGCAGCAGTACTTCCAGTAAGCGTATTGCCAAGCAGTTGTTTGTTTTCAGTACCTACTTTTCCAGTCACTAGTTTTGTTTCAATATTACGCACACGAACACAGTTCTGAAGTGAAATATCAAAGGGGACAGGTGAAGCACCATTTTTTATTTGCTGTGAGCTATATTCCCCCATTTTAACTGTCGACCCACTGACAGATGTGCCGGTTACTGCCGCAGTAAAACAGGTGGGGTTGGTGAGCTTGATATTTTGTAGATCGAAATCGATTTTGATATAATAACTATACTCGTTAATACCTACGCCTGCACCGTTGGCCCAAAATGCGTAGAGATAGTCTCCTGACCTGGATAATGAGACCTGTTGCGTTACAGTGGGATCAAAATTGGTATCTGTATAGAATTCAACGGTCAGGCTCTGATAAACGCCTCCAATAGCCCAGTATTTTTTTGTAGAATTGGCATTGTCACATCCCCAATATTGAAGATCTCTATCTGTTATACGCCAATAGAAGAACTGTGGTGAAGCATCTCCAATATACATGCCAGATGATGGAATGTCAGTTATGGTATTATAGGCGGACCAGATGTTTGAAATTACTAACGTATAATACAAACCGGGGACAGATGTTTCAAAGAGTTTATGCCCGCCATAGAGTTTACCCGAGTATTTCATGGTATTTTTTATGTCCATAGGACCACCACTTGCGTTTCCATTTTTGGTACAGTAAAGAAAACCGTTACCACCTGAAGCAGTGTCTAATTGGGACCAATATAATTTGACCCCTGTTGGGCCAAGTTGTGTGGGTTTATAAAATACTAAATTATTGGTACTTGTTGCATATCGGAATACTACCCTTGCATCACCGTTAGGTCCTGCAAAACTGGTTTGGTCTTGAGCTACGACACCAGCATTATTTCCAACAACAAATCCAGTGTTATCTGCAGCATTTGCGGAATAACAACATAAGTATAGAGTTAACAAAAGCAAATATTTTAAGACTGTAGTCATTTTTATTCCCTTATTTTTCTGTTGTCCTGGTTTACAGCTATTTTTATCTGTTATTCGTAGTAAATATCCATTAACACATGGCTCATAAGTTGACCAGATGTAACACTCAATACAGGATCAATTTTTTGCATTCGGGTGCTAAATTTCCAGGACGAACCATTCATGTCATCCGACATCACTGGATAAACGGAACGTGAGCCGCCGGAAGCATTAAGAACATTGAATGTATTCGCTGGATCCTGGATAGAAAATATAACCACTCCTACATTACTCGCTCCTGACGAAATTTCATTGGCAAATATTTGTCGAGAACCATTAGCCATTGCGCCACTTTGTGCTCTAAAATCTATGTGTAGTTGATTTAATACATTGCCCGTTCCCTGAAATGCACAATCTTTAACCGATATGGTGAACTCTTTACCACCTGGCTGATAACTCTCGGGAGAAATGTTGCCAGCAAAATAACCCACGCCTACCACTCCCAGATCTATATTTCCCTGATTGCTGATACCGCTCTGGCAAGTGCTATTTTTTACATTCGCAGTTAAATTAATATCCTGCCCGGCGAAGGCCGAAAAGGAAGTAGTGAATATGAATGCCAGGAACAGACCTGTTTTTTTCTTAATTTTACGTTTAGAGGAAAGCATAATCAGTTCCTGAATTCGACGTGCCGTTAGTTGTATGTCACAGAGAAAGTTGCTGGTGCTGAAAATGTGCCCGCTGTAACATCGTTTACGATTTTACTCTTATCTACGACCAGGCGCGCACTCATAGGATAATCTACAACTGTGTTCCCCGTGGCTGTGGCAATAGGCACTTCCTGATCGACTGGGTAACGCAACTGAATTGTGTGGCACTACCAACTGCTGGAGTGCTCGTATTCCACACTTCAACCGCAACAGCACTTGCTTTATCGGTAGCCGTGGAGCCATTAGCAAAACCGAGGCCGTCGTTACTTGCTCCTTCACAGGTGGCACGTTTTGTCAGTTTAATCTTAGCTTTTTTGCCAGGTATCCCCGCGCAGTCTTTAAACTGTAATTTAAAGGTTTTGATTTTTGTTTTTGCATTGATTTCAGAAATATAAACATCGCCAAAAGCAACGACAGAAATGGTTTGATCATTATCATCAACCAGACTGGCTGTACAGGTTCCCATTTCTACCGTGGTTTTTACATTTAATTTAACGCTATCAGTCGCAGCAAATGACGAAAAAGTGAGCACTGATGCCGCCAGAATAGTTGCAGTCGATAATCCAAAACGTGAAGGTTTAAATTTCATCATTGTCATCCTTGTTATTCATAGGTGAAATTGAAAATTGCCTGAGCACGAAAGTCTCCAGGTATCCCCTCACCTGCGCTCGTTTCACGTAGTGCCACGGTCATTTCCAGACCTGTGGTACTAATTTCTGTTGCACTCCAGCGTATTTTTTCTGCGCTGTTTGGTTTTAAAAATGTTTCATCACCAGCATTACGTTTTTTGAACCCCATACCGATATAACTGGTGGTTGATGTGGTGTCTGAAGACAGCGGTATAACAAGTCTGTCAAAGGTTCGGGACCCATTACCTGACAATGTAGTATCAATATGGCTGATACCTGCACTGCAACCACTGGCTACCATCGTAAAGTCAGCCTCGGCCCTGGTGGTTTTATTTACTATTTGATCCAGACCCATATTGGGTAATGTTAACGTATAACTGTCATTTCCGTCTTCGGTGATATTATTACCGATTATCTTAATATTACATGTCGTTGCTTTTACGGTTGCCGTAAATTCGACATTAATATCCGTAGCTAATACACAAGGAGATAACATTATTCCCGTCAGTATCGCCAATTTATAGGGTGCTATTTTTATCATGTGAGATTCCTTGTTGTTACTGTATCTGACAACTAATTCCATTGAGAATAATAGTTTGAGTTAATTCTTGTTGATCCGCTGTTTGCTGATAATGGGCAATACATGCGACAGGTTTACCCTCTTCAACCCAGTTTATGCGGATATTACCTTGCTGTTCGATGCCACGAACAAATGCCTGACCGCCCTGTCCGACGTTACCAATCATGTTATTTTGTTCATCAAAGATATCCGCCGCGAATGGAATATTTTTACCGTTTGTTCGTTTAATATTCATGATTGCCGATTGCCCCTGGACGGTTTCAAAATCGGCGAAGACAACAGCGCCCTGACGAGGGACGGCAATTGTACTGGTAGATTTCATTTCTACATCATTTTCGATTCCGCTAATGTCCAGCGCGATACGGTTTTCATGATATGGCGAGAGGGCGCTGGTCACGCCGTATCCCCAGCGATCTACTGTACTGTTGCCATAGTTAATGCGCGCACCTTTTGCTCCAGGGGCTTGTACAACGGCAAGCGTGTCGGAGTCGCTAAAGCTATCGTTACTGAATGTCAGGCCGCCGCTGTGCAGCACGAATCCACCGTCAGTATTAAGCGAGAATTGACGACTGTTATCGCTACTTGCGGAAACGGAACCAGCAAGCGTTCCCCAGGGAGATTCGTAACTGGCATAACCACCGATATAACTTAAATCGTCACTGGCTTTCATCATTGTATAGCCGGTGTTTACGCTGTAACTGATGCGATTTGCGTCGCTAAAGCCACTGCTGCTGATGTTGAGCTGATTATTGCCTTTAAAATCACTATTTAACTGAGTATCAATACTCTGAAAACCGGAATCGCGATGGCTGGTGCCTAATAATTTTTCAATTGGAATGGTGAAACTAAGGTAGATGCTATCATCCGTTTCACCGTCCTCATTCCATGAACGTTGTGCACTGATACTGTAACTCCCCCAGGAGGCGCTATTACTGTAACTAATTGAGTAATTGCTGCGATTTTGTCCGGAAGCCCAGTAATCTGACCAATCACTAGAGAGATAGAATGAACCATAATCCTGCTTCTCAAATTTCAGCGGTTGGTTAATGCTGATCGTCACCTGATTTTTCATGCGTGAGTAGTTACGCATGTTTTGCGGTTCGAGGTCCTGTTCCGGATGTTTTACTTCATCGATTAATGTCAGAGCATCGTTAAGACCAAGGTAATTTTGCGTTGAGTAGCGATAGGCCGCGATATTTAGCGATGTGTTGGTATTTTCGAATAATTTGTTCCATGAGAGGCGATAGCTTTGCCCCTGGTAGGTTTTATCGTCCGGAATACTGACATTTGAATGGGTGACATCGAATGAAAAAGCACCTAAAGAGGTATTCAGGCCCAGACCCAGTAATCCGGCAGTGTAATGATTGTCAGTAAGCTGGATCCCGGTATAACCGGTCAGATAGTTGTTTAAACCATAGTAATAACTGGCCTGAAGGAGATTTGGCTCGTCTTGTATATCGTCTTTTATGACCTGACCACCGCTGATATCCCAGCGACCGACGCCTGGTCGTAACATCTGTACAACTGATGAAAATGGTTGTGAGAAAGTTCGCTTCGAACCATCCGCTTCTTCAATAGTGACGATAAGATCGCTGCCGTAACCTGATGGGCTAAGATCATCGATGACAAACGCACCTGGCGGTACGGTGGTTTCATAGATCTTATAACTGCCTTGGGTAATAGTGACCTTGGCGTTAGTGTTCGCAACACCATGAATAATTGGCGCAAAACTGGCTAACGCAGGGGGTAACATGCGACTGTCGCTATATAAGCGAACTCCCCGAATGCTGACTGAATCGAAGGTTTCACCCGTGGTATATGACTCGCCGACAATTAACTGGGAGCGTAAGGATGCGAGATCGCGCTGAAGGTAGCGATTTTGAAAGTCATAATTACTGTCTGAATCATTCCTCCAACTGTAGTTACCGGTAGCGCGTAACCGCCATGCTCCTAAATTCATACCGCCATTAAAAGCAGCATAAACACTGTCATTTTTCCTGTCGGGGCTTTCACTGTGATATGCGTTGACGTTGTAAGACAACATGGCCGCGTTGATACCGTTTTCCCACAAGGAAGGATCAACATAGTTTTGGTAATTTTTCATTACCCATGCCTGGGGAACATAGATGTCCAGGCGCTGGTCGTTGACATCATAACGAATCGACGTCTGGGGGATGAGTTCCGCCAGGTTGAGGCAATCCCCGAGTTCGTTGTCCCTTGCAAGCAGCACGGCATTAGCAACATTGATATCGGGTTGATTGATGTGAAACTGCAATAAGTTCTTCAGGGTGAGACAAGCCTCAGCGTTTTTCTTACCCTCAACCGTAACAAAGGCAATACTCTGGTTGGTGACGGGCTGGTCGTTGATATAAACGCTGACGTCGTAAAGGCCCGGTAACGTTGGGTTACCCTCGCTATAGCGACTAAGATCAATATTTGAAGCATCACGACCCATCAGGAAGGTATTGTCATACTCAACGTGCTCGGCGCTTAAAGCACTACTGCTATAAAGCAGTGCGCAAAACGTGGCGATATGCGTAAAGGGATAGTGATAATTTGTAGTTGTTTTTTTGTTCACGTTTTGCTTCCTGCTGCGTGTGGTTTTGAAGGCTTTACAGAGTTGCATTGCCTTCAATCGCGCCGCCAAAATCATTAATGGCAAAGAAGTGAACTTTTGCAGAACTCACTTTGCTACTGAGGCTATTCACAGTGATGACATCTTCACCGAGAGGCGCGATCATTTTGACGTCTAATGGATAACGTTTTCCGCTGGCGACTAAGTCACCACTGCTGAAAGAGACGTAGAAGGGCGTAGGATTAACGACACGCAGCGCCGCTTTGCCGCCGGATGTAGTCCAGGACCATTTCAGTGCGGCCGGAGCGTCGGAAGGTATTCCGGTGAGTCCTTCCGGGCGATAAAACAGTTTGATGCGAGTACGGAAGGCCAATTGCAACATGCTTTGGTTAGCCATTTTTTCCGCGTCGGGTTTTGGTGGAACTTCCAGGACATTGAACCAGAACACACTTTCCCGATCTTTGGGTAAAGCAGAACTGCCGGTATACATCAGCTTGATTGTTTGACCGCGTTTGCCGTCAATACGTGAAACAGGGGGAGTCGCCGTAAATGGGACATTGATACTGCCTGGTTCGGCGTTATCATCTCCGGTATCTAACCAACTCTGGACCAGCAATGGGTTATTGCCTTTATTTTCCAGACGGACATTGACGCTTTTTTGAACGCTTGTGTAGATAACGCGTGTACCTGAAATGACGATATCTGCAATAGCTGAAGAGCTAAAAGCTAAACAGGTTGCAAAGCATAATGCTAATGAATGTTTTGTTTTAAAAAACATAAACCATCCCTGATCGAATTATTTAGAACAGGGAATAATCATTGTCATAATTACAGGCAATGTTATTCCCTATATATTCACCAAATCAATTAATTCGGTAAAATATTGCTGATAAGTAACGGTATATGCGGTATTGGTTTTTACATAACCAGCAGTTGCCGCCTGGTCATTTACAGCACGAACATAGGATGCTTTAAAATCATAGGTTGCAGATTTAGTGGTCGCGTCCAGTGCCTTAGTGTAAATATCGCCAGGATTATTAATTTTTACCTGCTTAACAGTGGAACCGTCAATGTTGTGCAGAGCAATATTCACACCGTCAGATGGGTTATTGATAGACATATCGTTGTTCAGCGTACCTTTGCTGTTACCAAAGAATACGGAACCGAAGGTCATTTTAGCAGAGCTGCCCGGAGCAGGATTTGCTTTGCTGCAGTCAACGGTGATGCTGAAAGGTTTAGCCTTGGCACCAACGGTAGTTTCCAGCACGCCAGCATCGATTTCACCAACGGTTGCGGTTTGCAGCAGGATCAGGCCATCTTTGTTACCGCCGTCAACGCGGGTTTCACAGGTGTTATCAACAACCAGGCCACTGATATTTAACTGACCACCGTCCATATCAGCAGAAGCTGTACCTGCAACCATTGCCAGCATAAGACCAGAGAGGGCAAAACCTAATTTTTTAGACATAATAATCCTTGAATTATATTCCATGAATTTAACTACAATCGGGCTCTTTCAGGCAGGGATTCCCGATAGAGAAAAAGTGATTAGTTTGTTACTGATGAATGTGAAGATTTACTGAATGTAACATCTTTTCACCATCAGGTGGGATATTGTGCATATTTAAATTTATATATCCACTTAATTCATCTTTAAGTAAAACTTAATATACAAAGCAGGAAAAATATTGTATGTGAGACGGGAGGTGTTAGCGGAGCATATAATATTAATTGTGGTTGTAGCTTACGGGATATATTAATTGCAATGGGGAGGGGCTATTTTCGGAATTTATTTATATTCACTAAATCATTAAATTACCATTTATTTAATTCATGGAATTTATTTGTTTTTAATAAGTTTTCTAATACTGTTCCATCAGGAAAGACCAGTCCCGGCGCGATTTCAAACAGCGGCCACAGCATAAATCCACGATTCTTCATATCGTAGTGCGGAACGGTCAGGCGTTCGGTATTTATCACTTCATTACCAAACAGCATGATGTCGAGATCCAGCGTACGCGGTCCCCAGCGTTCCGCTTTACGGACGCGACCTTGCTGCAATTCGATACGCTGTGTGTGATTGAGTAGCTCTTCAGGTGCAAGAGAGGTTTCCAGCGCCACGGCTGCGTTTAAGTAATCGGGTTGATCTTGCGGCCCCAGCGGTGGGGTGCGGTAAAACGAAGAAACGGCAAGAATGCGGCTTTCAGGGATATCGCCTAATGCTTTTAGGGCAGCATTGACCTGCTCCAGCGGAGAGGCCAGATTGCTGCCTATGGCAATATACGCCACTGTCATGCGGTACCCTCACGACGCGGTGCGCGTTTGCGTGGACGACGAGTACGGCGACGCGGTGACGGCTCTTCATCCAGCTCGTTGAGCATCCCTTTTTGATCTGGTGGCGCGGAAACCTGGAACTCACCCCACCATTTCACAAGACGCTGCAGTTCAGCGTTACGTTCAACTTCAGCTCGCAAGGCCAACAGGTCATAAGCCGCACGGAACTTAGGATGCTCCAGCAGTTTCCAGGCGCGTTTACCCTGACGTCGGGACATACGTAACTGCAACTGCCAGATATCGCGGGTTAACGTCGTCAGACGTTTCGGGATCGCCAGTGAACGGCAGGCTTCGTCCAGCACGTCGTTCATCGCCAGCGCGAAAGCGTCGTGATAGGTCAGGCCGCTTTCCTGGGCGATCTTCTGTGCCGTCTCCAGCAGTGGGTACCAGAACATGGCGGCAAACAGGAACGCCGGGTTCACGCGCATATCGTTATGAATACGCGTATCGGTATTCTTCAGCACCTGTTCAATGATCCGCTCCATCGGGCTGTCGCCATTTTCCGTGAAGTAGCGGGTAATGGTCGGGAACAGCGGCTGGAACAGGTGATATTCACACAGCAGCTTATAGGTTTCGTAACCGTAGCCCGCTTGTAGCAGTTTAAGAGATTCTTCAAACAGGCGTGCCGGTGGGATATCGTTCAGCAGGGTAGCGAGGCGAGGGATCGGTTCTGCGGTTTCCGGGCTGATGCGCATACCCAATTTGGCGGCAAAACGTACCGCGCGCAGCATCCGTACCGGATCTTCACGGTAGCGCGTTTCCGGGTTACCAATCAGACGGATAACGCCGTCCTTCAGATCCTTCATGCCGCCAACGTAATCACGGACGGTAAAATCTGCCACGCTGTAATACAGGCTGTTGATAGTGAAATCGCGGCGCTGGGCGTCTTCTTCGATGGAGCCGAAAATGTTATCGCGCAGCAACATGCCGTTTTGCCCGCGTTGGGAGGTCGTGCGGTCGCTGACGTTACCTTCGTGATGTCCACGGAAGGTCGCAACTTCGATAATCTCCGGGCCAAACATCACATGAGCCAGACGGAAACGGCGACCCACCAGCCGGCAGTTACGGAACAGTTTGCGCACCTGCTCAGGCGTGGCGTTAGTGGTTACGTCAAAATCTTTCGGCTTTTTGCCAAGTAACAGGTCGCGCACGCCGCCGCCAACCAGCCAGGCTTCGTATCCCGCTTTATTGAGCCTGTACATTACCTTCAGGGCATTTTCACTGATATCTTTGCGGGAAATAGCATGCTGCTCACGCGGGATCACCGTCACCTGTGGACGGGCGACTGCCTGTTCAGCCTCGCTTTCCTCGCGGCTTAGCACCTTGCGGCAAAAATTAGCGACTCGGGTAAAAATAGTACACCTCGGTAGTGTCAAACATCATTCAGGACAAAAAAATAGCGGCTAATCATAGCTCAGCATGACGCATTTGAGAATGTTGAATTTACAATTGCCGACTCAGGCACTGCGGTAAGCCGCCAGTTTTTGACGGCTGACTGAAGGATTTGCTCGACGCTGAAATCCTGCCAGTGTGCTTCTGCCTGCTGACCCAGAAATTGAAGTGCCGCGATTAGTACCGGGCGCGGATCGCCTTTCGGCAACGCAGGCGCATGATTCTGCTTGGAAAGTTTAGCGCCTTGTGTGTTAAGCGCCAGCGGTAAATGAATGTAATCTGGCACTTTCCAGCCAAAAAGCTGGTACAGCGAGATTTGCCGCACTGTCGGTTCGATCAAATCTGCCCCGCGGACAATTTCGCTCACGCCCTGGAAGTGATCATCCACCACCACCGCCAGGTTATAGGCAAACAAACCATCACGGCGATGAATAATAAAATCTTCCCGCGCCAGTTTTTCGTCGGCGTGAATAATGCCGCGCAGCTGGTCAGTAAATTGAGTGACCGGATGCTGCTGGCGGATACGTACTGCGGCGTTGTCTGGTCCATGATGCAATTCCCGGCAATGACCGTCGTAAATACCGCCAATGCTTTGAATACGCGCGCGCGTGCAGGTGCAGTAATAACTTAGCCCTTGCTCATGTAACCAGGCGAGTGCTTCACGATAGGCGTGGTGACGTTGCGATTGCCAGAGAACATCGCCGTCCCAGTGCAGGCCGTAATGTTCCAGCTGGCGCAGGATAGTCTCTGCGGCACCGGGAACTTCACGAGGCGGGTCGATATCTTCAATGCGTACCAGCCAGCGACCGTGCCGGGCGCGAGCCTGTAAATAGCTGCCAAGCGCGGCAATCAGAGAGCCAAAATGAAGTTCGCCGGAAGGAGAGGGGGCAAAGCGGCCAATATAGTGTGTGTCTGTCATCTCGTTGAACAAAAAATAAGGCGGGAGCATTTCCCGCCTGTGGTAAACGTGATGGAACGGCTGTAATTAGCCAGCCATTTGTTTTTCGCGAATTTCAGCCAGCGTTTTGCAGTCGATGCACAGATCGGCTGTCGGGCGCGCTTCCAGACGGCGAATACCAATTTCAACACCGCAGGATTCGCAGTAGCCGAAATCTTCGTCTTCCACTTTTTTCAGCGTCTTCTCGATCTTTTTGATCAGCTTACGCTCGCGATCGCGGTTACGCAGTTCGAGGCTGAACTCTTCTTCCTGGGCTGCACGGTCTACCGGGTCCGGGAAGTTGGCTGCTTCATCCTGCATATGTGTAACGGTGCGATCGACTTCATCCCTGAGTTGATTACGCCATGCTTCCAGAATACGACGGAAGTGCGCCAGCTGGGCTTCATTCATATACTCTTCGCCCGGCTTCTCCTGATATGGTTCCACCCCAGCGATGGCGAGAATACTCAGGGACGATGTTTTACGGTTTTGCCCTTCTTGCATGTTGCTTCTCCTTAACACGCACTATCGATCCCCATGT